>Ga0187863_10000782_pt1 | contig 26424 bp, 27 predicted proteins | sample June2016WEW_11_1_FD_132975 | JGI IMG/M metagenome (GOLD analysis project Ga0187863, IMG submission 132975) | Peatland microbial communities from SPRUCE experiment site at the Marcell Experimental Forest, Minnesota, USA - June2016WEW_11_10 | ecosystem: Environmental > Terrestrial > Soil >...
AGCGTGGCCTGCCATCCGTTGCGCTCGTTCGCGCCAGAGAAAAAAGTCAGGTCCGGCGAATTCCAGTAGCCCGCCATGAAGGCGTCGAGATCGTGGCGATTCCAGGCGTCCTGCTGCGTGCGGAGCACGGTCTCGATGGCCGCCTCGCTGGACGCCGGAGCACCTCCCGGTTTCTGGCGGGAATGTGGAAGGGCTGGCATGAGCACTGGGGTAAGAAAAAGTTGAGAAAAAAGAACAACGGTGGCGAAACCGCTGCGCATCGGAGCCTCCGAGCGATTAGTTTCGCACGAGATGCGACAGAGAAGGAAATCCAAATCGCTGACCCGGCGCTAAGAGCAGCGAAACTTTAAACTGTCGGACTCGCCTTTACGCCCGGCCTTTCTTCGCGGCCACCGCGGCCTGCTTGCCTGCAGTTTCCCAGGGACGCTTGGGGCGATCGACCACGGCTTCGTCGCGGTCCTTGACGCGGTCGTACTGATAGGCATCGCTCACGGTTCCCAGCGACTCGTTGTAAAGGCTGGGCAATCCGAGTGCGATCTTGAGTTCTTCAGCAAAGGAATGCAGCGCCTTGAGATGATCGGCCGAAGCCGGAACTTCAGTCTTTGAAGTCTTCAGGAATTGTTGATATCCACGATTCACCAGCTTCGAAATCTCGCTGCCGATCAGGCAGCCCGGGTAGGCAAAGATCTTCACTCCGTCTTCGGCAGTTTTCTGGATGGCCGCCGACACGTTGTACTTTCTAAGAAACACTCGCCCGCTCATGCCCGGCGCCTCAGTGATGTCGAATCCGTTGTCGCGCAGCCACGTCAGGGCCTCGTCGTAAGTTTTCGCTTCGATGCTTTTCATGATTGCTATCTGCTTTCGCCTTTCCTTGTCTGACTAGATCCGGTCTACTTAGATGCGGTTCACTTGGATACAGGCACTTTAGAAAAAACGTAACTTTACTTCGGGTGCATCGCTGTGCAACCCTGATTCATCCAAACACCATACTACATACCGTGTTTCAGGCTCAGTAGCACATTACGATAGTCACGGGGATTTAGTTTCAACCATGGTTCAGAGTTCATCCAAGCTCGCGCGGACGTTCGACCCGCCAGCCGCCAAAGAAGCGGGAAACGGCGCTGCCAGCCTCGGTCGAAGCCTGCTGCAGAGCATTGGCAACACTCCCTTATTGCGGCTGGATGCGGTCACCGCCGACCTGCCGGGCGTAGCACTGTTGGGCAAGGCCGAATGGTACAACCCTGGCGGTTCGGTGAAAGACCGTGCCGCTGGGAATATTGTCACCCAGGGCCGCCGCAGCGGACGGTTCCGCGCGGGCAAGACCCTGCTCGACGCCACCAGCGGCAACACCGGCATCGCTTACGCCATGCTGGGAGCGGCGGAGGAGTTTCCCGTAACCCTGTGCATGCCGGAAAATGTTTCGCTCGAGCGCAAACAGATTCTGCAATCCTACGGCGCAGAGATTGTGTATACCGACCCGTCGGATGGATCCGACGGCGCGATTCGCATGGCGCGGGAGCTGTCCGCGAGACATCCTGACAAATATTTTTATGCCGACCAGTATTCCAACGATGCCAACTGGCAAGCCCATTATCACGGGACGGCCAACGAAATCTGGCAGCAGACCCAGGGAAGCATCACCCATTTCGTCTCCATGCTGGGCACCAGCGGCACATTCGTAGGCACGACGCGCCGCCTGAAGGAACTCAACCCCAAGATCGAGTGCATCTCGCTGCAGCCCGACTCCGCCTTCCACGGCATTGAAGGCGCCAAGCACATGGCCAGCGCCCTGGTGCCGAAGATTTACGATGCTACGCTGGCCGATCGGAATCTGGAAGTTGCCACCGAAGACGCCTACACCATGGCCCGTCGCCTGGCCCGCACAGCGGGATTGCTGGTTGGCGTTTCAGCTGCCGCCGCCGTGGTCGCGAGTTTGAAGATCGCCCAGCAACTGCAATCGAAACAGCCGCAATCGAAAAACGACCACCAATCCGTCATCGTGACCGTCCTCTGCGACTCCGGCGACAAATATTTGAGCGAGAGATTTTGGACGGAAGGTGATTGAAGTCAAAAGTCAGAAATCAGAATGAAGAATTAAAACTAAAGCCGACCCGTTTTTACTCCTTCATTCTGACTGACTTCTTAATTCTGCATTTCGCTCCGGGCATGTTGAAACTCACACACACGGATTACGAAGCTCTCCGCCGGCATGGGGAAGAGACCTACCCGCACGAATGCTGCGGCGTGCTGCTGGGACGCGTGGACGACGATAACGCTCGTATTGTGTCCGCGACGGCGCGCTGCGGAAACACGCGGACGGATTCGCCTCAAAATCGGTACAACATCGACCCGCGCGAATTGGTGCGCATCCAGCGCGAGGGGCGCGACCGCGGAGAAGATATTGTCGGGTTCTATCACTCTCATCCTGACCATCCAGCGCAGTGGTCGCCAACGGATCTGGCCGAAGCCCACTGGTTTGGCTGCTCTTACGTGATCACCAGCGTCGAAAAGGGCAAAGCCGTGTTGACCAACTCGTTCGAACTCAGTGGGAGTGATGAAGGCGACAAGCAACTGATCGACGAAAAAGTGGAAGTCACCTGAGTCGCGAGAGCTTAGCACAGGGCTAAGGCACATGGGCAGATTCCGCTCAGTATGTCGTTTTCAGCGGCTTTTCAGTTACCTAAGTCAGATCCCGTATTAACTCTGGGCAAACCCCGTTACCAAAGTGACGTTTACACGAAATGGTGGTGCCGATAGTATCCATTTCGTGGTTTGGCAGTTCTGGGGGAGGGCTGCCGAGGCGTCCTTGACTGAAAAGTCCAGGGCGCTTTTTCTTTTGCCCTGCCAGCAGGACCCCTATTTCGCTCCTCGGCACGCCGCGCAATACCCGCCTATCTCCAAGCGCGAAATCAGAACGCGGAAGCGGCAATCTTTCTCCACCTGTTGCTTCAGTTTCTCGAAAACATCGCTGACGAATTCCATGATCTTGCCGCAACGCAGGCAGGCCATGTGGATGTGGTCTCGACCCAGCTTGCGCTCGTAATAATGTCCCTCGCCGTGGATATGCATGAGATCGAGCTCGTCAATCAAGCCCTGGCGTTTCAGTAGCCGCAGCGTACGGTAGACCGTGCTGCGGTCGACGCTGGCGTCAATTCTCTGCGCCTTGCGCAGAATCTGGGCTGCGTCCAGATGTTTGCTGGCGGTCTCCATCACGCTGAGAATGGCGCGGCGCTGCTCGGTCATGCGGATTCCGCGATCCGAGAAGTGAGCCTGCAACCGACCCGGGACTTCCGTCTGAGGAAGTGGCATGGGAGCAACTCCTGTCCTGTCGCAACTGGTCGCAATCGTGCTGCGACGGAATCTTCCGCCGGTTCTTGACGCCGGCGCAGGGAATCCGGCACCATCACAATAGTAACCTAGATGCGACCGAGTTGCAACTACAGGGAGTAGTTGTTGTCGACGGTAGTTGCGACCGAGTCGCATCTATATAGGTCAGTTTCGCCGGTAAACATCGCCGCGTTGTCTGTTTGCTCCTCGGCTTGAAAGGATGACTGACGTCGCTTGAATTTCGCCAGAGCTGTTTTTTCTCTCGTTTTTTCGGCCGCACTTCTGGCCGCACTTATGACCGCGCTCGCCCCGCTCGCGGACGCGCAGGAGAGCCCTTACATCGTCACCTATGATCACTATCTCGAAGAACCAGGCAGCCTCGAAGTGGAATACTTCTCAACCTTCGGCACGCAGCGTGACGGCAATGACTTTCACGCATTCTGGACCGAATTCGAATACGGGGCCACCGCGTACTGGACCACCGAACTCTATTTCGATGGGCAGACCACCTTTAACGACAGCACCATTTTCACCGGCTTCCGCTGGGAGAACCGTTTTCGCCTGCTGCAGCGCGAGCATTTCGTCAACCCGGTCCTTTATATCGAATACGAGCAAACCAGCGGTGCCGACAAAATCCTGAAGGAGGTCGAAGGCCACGACGTGGAAGCCGACTACGCCATTCCCAATGGCCTCGCCCGCAAGGAGCACGATCATGAACTCGAATCCAAGCTGCTGCTTTCCCGAACTTTCCGGGGCTGGAACATCGCGGAAAACACCATAGCCACGAAGAATTTGACCGGCGGCAATCCCTGGGAGTTCGGCTATGCCATTGGCGCCAGCCGTCCGCTCGCGCTCAAAGCTTTGCCCAAGCGCTGCAATTTCTGCCGCGAAAATTTCATTGCCGGAATCGAAATGTACGGCGGCCTCGGCGATCGTTACCGCTTCGGTTTGCACGATACGTCTCAATATCTGGCTCCGGTCGTGGCGTGGAATCTGCCCTCCGATTGGACCCTGCGACTTTCTCCCGGCTTCGGCTTAAACGACGACAGCCATCGTTTTCTGTTGCGCTGGGGCGTGTCGCGCGAGTTCTCCGGTTTTGGTGAAGCTCTCGGCGCCAAACTCGGCCGCTTTTTCGGAGGCCGCAGACCATGACTCGTACAACGAAAAAAACTTTCCTGGCAGCATTGGTCTTGGTGCTGGCGGTTTCCTCGGCCGCTGCCCAGAAGGAAAATCCCGCATCCTCTAACCCGCGCAAGTCCGTGTACGCTGAGTTGCTGAAGGCTCCCGGAAAAGCAGTTGCGCGGCGCAACCCGCTGGAAAACGATCCTGATGCCGTGGCCGCCGGTGACAAGCTTTTTGCCATGCATTGCGCCGAGTGTCATGGCGACATGGCGCAGGGAGGCCGGAAAGCGCCGAGCCTGCTCGCCGGCGAAGTGCAGCAGGCCACCCCCGGAGCGCTTTTCTGGCTCCTGACCAACGGAGTGGTCCGCCGGGGAATGCCGGTGTGGTCCAAGCTGCCCGAGCCGCAGCGCTGGCAGATTGTCAGCTACATTAAGTCGCTCTCAGCTGCCCCGGTCCCGGTTTCAAGGCCTCAGAAATAGCGACATTCCAGCGCCAGCGCCTTTTGCGACTTTCTTCCGTCCCATAGCATCAAACGCGAGGTGTTAAAATAATCAATCAGCCTCCTTTCGGGGAGGCGTTTTACGGATCGCTAGGCCCAGCAACGCCGGCTCGATGGAGCGTTCGCGGACAGCGCAACGTGACAACGAGGAGAAACAACATGGCAGGTAATGGAATTGTCGAAGTTACGGATGCGAATTTCGACCAGGACGTTTTGAAATCTGATCAGCCGGTGCTGGTCGACTTCTGGGCAACATGGTGCGGCCCCTGCCGCGCCCTCGCTCCCATCGTGGACGAGCTTGCCAAGGATTACCAGGGCAAGATCAAAGTCGGCAAAATGGACGTCGACTCGAACAGCGCTACGCCCATGCGTTACAAAGTTACCGGCATTCCTACGCTGCTGGTTTTCAAGGGCGGACAGGTGGTCGAGCAACTCGTCGGCTACAAGCCGAAAGACGCCATCGCCCAGGCTCTGGATAAGCACGTCGGCTAAGTCGGCTTTCAGCCGTGAGCTCTCAGCTTTTAGCGAAACGCCCGGGAATCGTCCCGGGCGTTTTTGCGTCCGGCCAACGTCCGATGGGCTTGAGCCCGAGAATACTCATGTGGGGACAGCCTTCCATTCGACTTCGCTTAGGGCAGTCTCTCGGCTGGCCAGTCGAACGGAGCTCGACGGCTTTCCCGGCGAGCGCAACCCGCGCTACAATCCACGAAGATGCACCACCGGCCGTTCTACTTCCGGATTCTTCGCGCCAGCGCGCTGCTGAGTCTTGCCGTCGCCCACCTCCACCTGCAAGCCGCCAGCGACCTGGAGAGCCTTCGCGATCAATACAAAGACAAGGTTTTTGTCCTTCGCGGCTTCGATCAAGGCGCTCGACTGACCTTCGATTCCGGAGGTCTGCCCACCGCCGGCTCTGCTGATCCAGGCGACTGGACCGTAGACGGATTCGTACGGGTCACGGGCATGGATCTGTCGGACCAGCGATTGACCATCAAGGCAGAACGCCTCTACCTGGGCGTGGCTGGCGGAATGGGTTTCCAGTTAGCCCAATTGGACACCAAGACCGATCAGAATAAAAACGATAAGAAAGGGAAGGACGCCAAGAAGCTTCGCATCGAAGTTGCGGTTGATCCGGCTGGCGGCACGGTCGAAGCCGCGCTCTCAAAGGTTTTCCTGACCGCCGAAGATCGCTTTGCAGAACTTGTGCCCGATTACTGGAAGCCTTGTGTTCGGGCGGCGTCAACCGGCAGAATCGCAAAAAGCCTTCCTGACTGTCGGTTCTCTCCGGAGTTTGCCCCCATTCCTGGGGTCGTGTACCCGCCAGAAGAAAAAAGCGGATCCCAGAAGGCGGATAGCGACGAGACAGCCGTGGACGGCGAAATCGTTCCGAGCAGTGACAAGAGTATTGTTCGGGCCAAAGTTGTGCGCCAACTAGATCCCCAGTTTTCAGAGGAAGCTCGCAGTGCAAAGTATCAAGGGACTATCAACCTCGCCATGGTCGTGGACAAGACGGGTCAAACCAGGAACATACGAATCATGCGGCCGATAGGCATGGGCCTCGACCAAAAGGCGGTGGAGGCAGTTTCGAGGTGGCAATTCGAGCCAGCTCTGAAAGATGGCGAGCCCGTCGCCATGGGCCCCATCCAGGTCCAAGTCGATTTCCATTTGTACTGATCTTGATTCACGTCGCAGGCCGAGAGGTCGAAATTTTCGTTCTCGGCAACGAGTCCGCGAATAGAGAGCTAGAAGCTAGAAGCTAGAAGCTAGAAGCTAGAAGCTCTAGTACTTCCGTAGCACTCCAATCACCCGCCCCTGCACTTCCACCGAGGCCGCCGGCACGATGATCGGTTTCATGGTCACGTTTGAAGGCTGCAGCCGGATGTTGTCGCCCTCGCGGTAAAAGCGCTTCAGGGTGGCATCGCTCATATCCACTAGCGCCACCACAATGTCGCCGTTGTGCGCAGTCTTGGCTTTCTCCACCAGCACGTAATCGCCGTCGAGGATATGCTCGTCCTGCATGGATTCCCCACGCACTTCCAGCACGAATACATCTTTCGAGCGCACAAAATCGGCCAGAGAAATGGTCTCCGGATTCTCCACCGCTTCAATCGGCTGGCCTGCGGCGATGCGCCCCACCAGCGGCAGAACCACGCCCGTGTTCACGCTCATGGCCTGCTTCAGGCGCCCTTTCGGCGGAAGCAGGTCAATCGAGCGGCTGCGGTTGTAGTCGCGCGTGAGCAAGCCCTTCTTCTCCAGATTCGAGATGTGCTTGTGCACCGTGGCCAGCGAATTCAGGTCGAGCCCCTTGCCAATCTCTTCAAACGACGGAGAATAGCCATGCTCGGCCACGAATCGCGAAATAAAATCGTAAACTTCGTGCTGCCTGCGTGTGATCGCCATGGCTGCTATTGTAGGCGAATATAAAGCGAAGTCAAGCCCGCAACTTTGCTTCCTGATGAGGGTTTATATTCATTAGGAGGCCAGAGATGGATCGGCAGCCCAAAGGCCGTGCTAAACAAGCGATCCAAGTCGGCCGAAAAATCGGCAGCCCGCTAGCTGTTTTGGTCTGTTGGTTATTTTTGCTGTGCCCCGGAATGGTCCTGGCTCAAGCTCAACCCGCGAACCCGGTCCCACCCGCGGCCTCTTCCGGCAATCGAGTCACCTTCGCGCAGCAGCCAGCACCCGCCCCAGCGTCTCCAAAACACCCGGTCTTCAACCTTCCTAAAAACGAGTGCAGCGCCGATTTCTGGGATCCGTATGCCGCCCAGTCGCTCGCGATCACGCAATCTCCGGCTCGCGTGCAAACCGATTCTGCATCCGCGCTGGATCCCGCCGACATGGTGCAGCAGCTCGACAGTGACGTCGTCGACCCCGCGGAAAGTGTGCAGCCACTCGATAGCCAGGTCGTACAGCCCCTGCCGCGCGTGCACCAACTGGAGAGCGAAGTCGTCCGGCCGCAGAATCCCGTTGAACAGCATTACGGTGAACGACTCGCCGCCGTACGGCCCCCGGATCCAGACTTCCCTCTGCCGCTTCCCCTCAACTAGGGCGTATCTCTAAAAGGTATCTCCAAAAGCGTATCGCCCCGATCCGGGCTGGTCGTTTCCCGCTGAAACTTCTGGCCATTTCAGTACTCCAATCCGCTAGCGCTTCTACTTCGTAAGTAAGACGGGGGATTCCCATGCGCACGTTTTCGATTCGTTACTTCCTGATTCTTCTCGCCACGCTGGTCGGCGCGACCGCATGCAACGCCAAAGCCGGCGCTGCCGCCGCCGTTCCCGCGCCCACGCAAGACGCCAAGCTGGCCACCGCGTCTGGCCAGCAAACCGCGGTTGTCGCTGGCGGCTGTTTCTGGGGGATCCAGGCAGTCTTCCAGCATGTAAAAGGCGTGATGAGCGCCACTTCCGGCTACTCCGGCGGATCGGTCAAGAACCCCGAATATGAAGTCGTCAGCACCGGCGAGACTGGCCACGCCGAATCCGTTCAGATCGTCTACGACCCTTCGCAGATCACCTACGGCGAGTTGCTGCGGATTTTCTTCTCGGTCGCGCACGATCCCACGGAGCTTAACCGCCAGGGCCCCGATGAAGGCACGCAATATCGCTCGGCGATTTTCTACAACAGCGACGAACAGAGACGCATTGCCGAAGCCTACATCGCACAGCTCGACCACGCGCAGGTGTTCCCGCACAAGATTGTGACCCAGGTTGTGCCTCTGCAGGCCTTTTATAAGGCCGAAGCCTATCACCAGAACTACGCAGCCCTGCATCCCAACCAGCCCTACATCGTGTTCAACGACGCGCCGAAAGTAGAGCATCTGCGCCAGGAGTTTCCGGATCTCTACATCGCAAAGTAGAATTTTCTTTGCGCTCTTTGCGGCATTTGCTTTGCGAACTTCGCGGTTAAGAGCTTTGGATCCTGCTTGCGTTCTTGATGAGTAAGAGAAGAGGAGTAAGAAAAATGTTCGATTCCGATCTGGAAGCGAAAGGCGCCCTCCGCACGCGCCGCATGTTCCTCGCCAGCGCGGCGGCAACCCTGGGAGGCTTGGCGTTGTGGTCGTGGAAAAAGTCCCGCACAGCGGAGGTAGTAGTTGCGGCAGGCGTTCCCAAGGAAGTCACAATTGTTCAGTTCTCCGATTCCGGCGAACGCCTGAAGACGGTGCACGTCACAAAAGTAGTCAAGAGCGAGGAAGAGTGGCGAAAGCAGCTTTCCGCCAACGCGTTCGACATCACTCGCCACGCCGACACCGAAATAGCTTTTTCCGGCAAGTACTGGGACCTGCACGACAAAGGAATCTTCCGCTGCATCTGCTGCGACAACGCCCTGTTCAGTTCGGATACGAAATTCGACTCCGGCACCGGATGGCCCAGCTTTTGGGCGCCGCTCGCCGCCGAGAACGTAACTGAGATCCGCGACACCGCTTTCGGAATGGTGCGCACCGCCGTTTCCTGCACCCAGTGTGACGCGCACCTCGGCCACGTTTTCGACGACGGCCCCGAGCCCACGCATCTGCGCTACTGCATGAATTCCGCTTCGCTGCGCTTTATGAAGCGAACGTAACTTAATTTTCGCGAGCAAAAACTAAGGAGGACGAGCGATAGCTCGTTCTCCTTATCGTATCCAAACGAGAAGCTTTCAGAGGTGGTGTTCAGTGGCTCTCGCCGCCCAATCAACTGCTTCTAACCCTTGGGCAAGGCAGAGCCCGTTTTTGCCCCCTGGGTTAGGCTAACTGTGTCATGCGGGAGCGCGCTGCTCTGTTCGGTGGTTTGATTCGGGGCCGGGCGAGCAGGCAATGGTGAAGCCTGGCTGGCTTGGCTCGGGTGACCGCTGCTGAGTGGATTTACTGTCATAGTCAGCAACATCGGCGAACCCCGCCAGAGCTTTAGGAAATCGACGCGGGACTGGCGAACTCCGGTAACGGTTACCGTCGGCTAAACCCACTATCTCCGGTGGCGCGGCGTTCACTCGCCGTGTGCTCTTGCTGGGCTCGCTGCGCATCGCGGGACTGCCCGGCGGCCTCTCGCCAGCCAGGCGAATTGCAGGGAAGGTTCTGCGGTAGGCGATCAGGCGCTCAGCGAAAAAGCGCCCGCCGATTGCGACATCACATCGGGCGTGGACAGCATGCCGTTGCTCAGCGACAAGGGCAGGCCCTGCAGCACCGAGTTATAAGCCTGTTGTGCCGCCGAGAGGTTGTTGGACTGGAGTGCCTGCCCCAATTGCTCCAGGCTCGTGCCCGATCCCGGCGAGGTGGGGTCTTCGAGACCCACCGGATGCGGAGTGTGCCCATGCAGGCTCGGTGTATGTGGGATCTGTACGGCGATGGGGGCGCCCCCAACCGGTTTGGGCGCCGCGCCGACCAGGTCTCCGGTTTGCAGATCGGTCTGCAGTTGGTTCAAGGCCTGTGTCACTGGATCGTTGGCCGGCGTGCTGCTCGATCCACCCGCCGGGGATGCCTCTTGCTGCAGGCTGGCAAAATCGCCTTGTGCGGCGGAAAGATTGCCCGCTTGCAAGTCCTGACCCAATTGCTGGAATTGCTCGCGTAACTGGCTTTGTTTGCTGCTGTTTGCAGACGAATTCACACTAAAACCCGAGATGGGATTGCTGGCGACGCTGGCAATAGACATTAGGAAATCTCCTTCCGTTTTCTGATCCTTCGAGGGAATCACCCAGCGCGGGCTGCAGTGGCATTCTGCGTCCGCGCCCCCGGCGAATCCCTAAGACGGGATGGATCAGGCACTTTCCCGGCCAAATAGACTAAGAATGTCCCGACCCTGGAACATTGATTTCAATGGAGTTAGAGCAACCGGAGCAACGCGGCGGGGTGGATGGCGAGTTCAGACAGCAGAAGGTGCCGAGCATGGATCGGCAGAATCTGCCGTGTGTCTCCGGGTGTCCTCCACGACCAGCGCCAGATCAGGCGCCGGTTACGAAGAATTTCTCGTCGGGCTTGTGGTCGGGCTTATGGTCTTTGTTGGTGGCGGCGTCGCCGGCAACATCCTGCACGAAGTCGTGGCGGCGTTCGCCTCCTTTGTGCGTCAGCACGCGCACTCGGCGCGCTGGAATGTTGCTGGGTTCCAGAGCGACGATGCGGCCGTCGCGCACCTGGATCTGCGAGCGGAACCAATCGGTGCGGTACATGCGTCCGGAAGCGTAGAAAGTCATCGACGCGGCGATGGGCCCCTCGAATTCGTCGCCCGTGCAGGCCAGGATGCGCTTGCCCATTTCCTGAGTCCAGGTCATGCCCCCGACCAGGGGATCGTTGAGGCGGCAGCGCTCAAACGGCACCGCATGCGAGAGCTTGCGCAGTTGCACCAGTTGCAACAACACCGAGGTCTTGGCCAGGTTGGTGACGATGATTTTGGCCTCGCTGGCGGAAATGCGCTCCAGCTTGAGGTGCAATTCCGGCGACCATTCGCGCTCGAACTCTTCGCGCGCCAGCTGCAGGCCTTTGTCAGTGGCTTCCACGTAGCGTAACGTCGCGCGGGCCAGCACGATGCTGAAGAAGGTGGTCACGATCGTGGCAATGATGGGGACGTAGCTGAGCAGCGTGGAGAACGGGACGCGTATCGAATTCACTAATTGCGGGTTCATAAAAAGCGCTCAGCTCCTCACCGCGCGGCGGCGGCGTTTCGGTTCGGGGAGAGCGCCGCAAGCTGGTTCGTTAAGTAAAGTCGTTGGCTAAGTGCCGGCGCCAAGATTCCAAAATTCTAATGAAGAGAGCGTGAGCGCTCCAGATGCGTATGGTGCTGATGTAGGAGGCGGGCAGGGGCTGAGACTTTAGTAACTGCCTGTGTGGGGACGGGCACTCTTGCCCGTCCGCTTTTGAACTTGATTTTGATTCTTGATTTTTGATTTTGATTTTGATCTTGATTTAGATTTTGATTTTTGACCTGGCCACACATCAAAGTCAAAAGCGGCGGACAAGAGTGTCCGCCCCACATGGGCCTATTCCAGGACGCTGTCGTCTAGCTTCTTGCGGCCCCAGTCGGCGGCGGCCTGCACGAACGCCAACACCACGGGATGCGGCTTCTTCTCGGTGGACGACAACTGCGGCTGGAAAAGCATCGCCACGAAAAAGCGGTGCGTGGGCGACTCGATGGCGCGGATTTCGCCCTGCGGGCCGCGCGCAACCACGGGGAATCCGGCTTCCATGGCGCACCATTCGAACTCCGGGTTCACTTCGAAGTTACAGAAAAACTCCTCGGTCGCGGTTTCCTTACCTTTGCCATAAAACGACTGCAAGTAAGAGCCGGGACGTAGGCGAATCTCGGGAATCGCGCCGGAAAGTTTGGGCGCGTCGCCCTTGCGGCTGGGCACGGCGCAAGCCACGGGATAAATGACGATGTTTTTCGAGCCGGAATTGTTCTCGGCGGAGTCGGCGTCCTTGAGGCCGAGCACGTTGCGGGCGAATTCGAGGAAAGCATACTGAAACCCGCCGCAGGTGCCCAAAAACGGCCAGTCGCGACGGCGAGCGAATTCAATCCCCTTGAGCATTCCGTCAAAGCTCTTGTAGGGGCTGCCTGGCGAGGCCCACAGGCCGTCGAAACTTTCGAGAATTTTTTCAGCCCCGGGAGCGGCCAGCGAGGGCGTGGGAATCCACTCCGCTTCGACCGTGATGCCCAGTTTGTGCGCGGCATGCTGGATCGAGTTCGTGGTCGCCGGATGCGAGCGAAATTCAGAGTTGAAGTCGCCCAGAATCCCAATGCGGGTGGCATCGCTCACCTTCGCATTGTACTAGAGGGCTTTGCGGACACGTGCGCGATCAAAGCGGCGTGGTTAGAACAATGGTGCAGTGAAGGATGGCGCAGTGGGATGTTGTGATAAAGAAACCGAAGTGACCAGCGGCAACGATCGCAATCGCTACAGCTAGTTAAAGATGCTGAGCAGGCCGTAGAGAGTGAGCAGGCCGTAGAGACTGAGCAGTGCCAGTGCCGGTCCACCCCAGATCATCAGGGTGCATTGCCATCCCAGTGAGCGGGCAACCTCCTGCTGGCCCCGCCAGGAGATGAGAAAAGTCTTGTTGTTCTGCCCTTTCATTAGGACGACCGGCGGGTGAGGATCGAATCCGTCAGGTTGCCCGGGAACCGGCATTGCGGCGCCCGTGTTGGAAGGATTCGCTGCGGCCGCGGATGGATTCGCCCGAGCGGAGGGTGGTTCCGCGACCTTTGGAACGGGGAACTTGGATCCGGAGAACGTTGGGTCCGGGCTCATCCGCACTGCGGTGCCGCCCAGTCCTGCCGCCGACCAGGCGACAGGATTCGTGATGCCGGCCCTCCGCAAGGCCTCGGCGACTTTTTGCTGTTGCGCGGGGTCTGCGAGTTTAGACGATCCTGCGGCCGGCGAAAGCCGCGTCCCTTGCGGGTTGGCAGCGATCGGTTGACTGGCAAGCGTGCGCGCCGCGAACGCGTTCAAGTCGCTGTCAAATGAATTGGACGAGTCGCCGCTGTAGGAACTCGCACCCGAAGAAAACGACAATGAACGGCCCACCGACAGCGAAAATCTTGGAATCGGAAGTGCGGAGGATAAAGAAAATCTCTGTGAAAGCTGATTCAGCGCATCGGGATCGGGCACCGCATCGGCCTTCACCTCGATTCCCGGATTGTCTCCCAGCGTGCCCAGAATAAACAGCGCGTTCTTGGGCTTGATGCAGCATTCCTCAATCTTGATCCGGTTGCAGGTGGCCACGCCGTGGCGCGCCAAGAAACTGTCGACGCTCGCGGGAGTTTCGTTTCTGGAGAAGAACGACGCGTTGAACTCCTCCTGGAAATCGCGATGCAAGTCGAGTTCGGCGCCGCGCGGGTCGACCAGCACTCGACCGGTATTATCGTCGAGAAAAAATGGCAGATGCATGCACTCGCCCGCCACCTTGACCCATTGATTGTTCTTGCCCTCGCGTTTCCACTCCCACGCCACCGTGCGGTAGTAGTAGCAGGCCCGCCCCGTGACGGGCGCCACCATGGTGTAAGGCCCCACCGCCAAACCGTTGACTTCCACCATCCCCATGGCCGCACTGCGAATTTTCGAGAACGGAGTATTCAGGATCAGGTGCCGGCGTTGCAGCAGGTAGAATCCGCGAAAAAAGAGATAGATGCCAGCCACAAAGCCGATTGCGCACCAGACGATAAAGCCTCCTGGGCTCGACGTATTCGACAATATGAGCGCAATCATCACAGTTGAAATCTCGAAGCGAGGCTCGAGATAAGCGGAGCCTGGAGCCAGCGTAAAGGCAGGGAACTGACGCCGCAGCAGAAAAGGCCAGATCCGGCTTACGTTGGTAATGAAATAGGGCAGTGATGGTATTTGAGGTGGGCCGTGAAGGGCCTGCAGAACCAAAAACTGAGAACTAAAAACTGAGAACTGAGAACTGAGAACTGCTTTCCCCTACCCGCCCGCCTTCAGTTCAGTGAGAACCTGCTTGGCAATTTCCTTCAGAGTCTCGAATACACCGACGCCCTGAAAGGCTATGGCTTCCACCACCGCTTCGTTCTTCTTGCGCAGCTCGGTACACAGCAAATCTACGGGCAGAATGTTGGGCAGGTCGCGCTTGTTCAGTTGCAGCACGTAAGGAATCTTGTTGAAGTCGTAGCCGTGTTCTTTCAGGTTCGACATCAGGTTGTCGAGCGCTTCGACGTTGGCGTCCATGCGCTGCTCCTGCGAGTCGGCGACGAAGACAATGCCATCCACGCCGCGCAGAATGAGCTTGCGGCTGGCGTCATAGAACACCTGGCCTGGCACGGTGTAGAGATGGATGCGGGTCTTGAAGCCGCGCACATTTCCCAGGTCGAGCGGCAGAAAATCGAAGAACAACGTACGCTCGGTTTCGGTGGCGAGCGAGATCATCTTGCCCTTCTGCTGGTCCGCGGTTTTCTGATAAATCACCTGCAGGTTCGTGGTCTTACCGCCCAAACCGGCGCCGTAATACACGATCTTGCAGTTGATCTCGCGGGCTGCGAAGTTGATGAAACTCAAAGGCTTCCTCGAATAAACGCGCGGCGGCACACTGCTGCAATCGCTTCCGCGCACAATTGTCCCTGTGGGGGGCCTGCAGGTTTTATATCACACGCCCTCTATCACTTGCAGGTTACTCCTGTGACCCCCGGGTAGCCCATTGGTGGTATTTGGGCACAGGCTCTACAATGGGAACGATGCCTAACCACTCGACTTTCGCGCCCCGACCGCTGCTGCTCGCCGCTATCCTGGCTGGCAGTATTCTGCCTTTCTTCTTGCAAACTAAGGCTTCCGCCCAAAACTCGACACCATCTCAACCCAGCCAGCCGGCCACAACCCCGGCCCCGGCGAAGCCGGCTTCGGCCGCTGCTGCCAAAACGGGTGCCAAAACAGCCACCGCCGCCGCGCCCCTTGTGCTCAAAACCGCCAAGCAGAAGCGGAGCTACGCCATCGGCGCGGACATCGGGAAAAAGGTGGGCGGCCAGCTCAAGGCCCAATCCGTGGAGCTTGACCCGGCAATGGTTGCCCGCGGCCTGCGGGACGCTCTTTCCGGCGCCAAGCCGGCCATGACCGACGAGGAAGTTCGCGCCACCCTCACCGAACTGCGCACTCAGCTGCAGCAGAAACAAGCGGCCGTCGCTCACGAGGCCGGCGAAAAGAACAGGCAGGAAGGCGAAGCCTTCCTGGCCGCCAACAAGGGCAAAGAGGGCGTTGTCTCGCTTCCCAGCGGGCTGCAGTACAAAATTCTCAAGGCGGGCGATGGCAAGAAGCCCTTGGCCACCGATACCGTGCAGTGCAACTACCGCGGCACGCTGATCAACGGCACCGAGTTCGACAGCTCCGCCAAGCACGGCGGCACTCCTGCCACGTTTCCCGTCAACGGCGTGATCAAAGGCTGGACCGAGGCGTTGCAGCTGATGCCAGTGGGATCGAAATGGCAACTCTTCATCCCTTCTGATTTGGCCTATGGCGACCGCGGCGCCGGGGGCAGCATTGGGCCGGGCTCGACCTTGATCTTCGAAGTGGAGCTGGTATCCATTCAGGAGAAAGCGGAAGCGAAGCCGGAGACGATGGAAGGGAAGCCGGACGTAAAACAGTAGGCGAGCGGCGCTGCCGTCTCGGCGGCGCTACGCCGTTCCTATTGGGAGCGGGGCTGGGCCGCCGGGCAGACTCGGTCTCTCGCGTAAATCTTCAGTCCGGGATGATCGATCTTCACTTCCAGGTCGTTGCACCTTTCGCTGACCGTGGCTCGCGTCAAATAGCCTAGCGTGTACTGGTTGCGCACGTCGGAAGTGATATCGGCGTATGCATTTTCGATGGTGCTGCGGGAGAACCCGGTGTAGATATCCCCGCCACCGGTCAGCTTCGTGTATTTGGGCAGCAGATCGCTATAGCCTTGCAGCGGAAGGTGGAACTTCTCGAGCTTGTTGTAGCCGGGGATGGCCGAGCCTTCCACCACAGCTGCTTTCACCTGGATACCCTGGGCCAGCAGCACACGCAGAACGTCGCGGAAGCTGGCCTGGCTTCCCATTTCACGTCCATCGCTGATCACGAAGATCACCTTGCGGCGCGTGCGGTCGCGTTTGCTCAGGTCGAACGCCGCGCGCAGGATGGCGTCGTTCAGAACGTGCGCTTCCCGCGGAGGCGTATTTACCGGCACGGACGGGCTCCCCACCGGAATCCCGTTCACGGTCGGCCCCGAGGCCAGCGGCCCGCTCAGTACCGCAACTCCGTTGTTGTGCCCGGTTTCCGTTTTCATCTCGTTCAGCCGGGCGGTGAGCTTTGGTCCGGTGCCCTGGTAGTCGCTGACCTGGCTGACGGTGCTGCTGTAGGTGTAGAGCGCGACTTCGTCGTAGGCACTGAAAGCTTCTACCAGGGCAGAAAACGTCTGGTTTATCTTCTGGACCGCGACGTCAGGCATTCCGGTATCGATCACGACGGCCACGGAGAGTTCGAAAGGGTCCGTGGTGAAGTAGCTCAGTTGCTGCGGTTTGCCGTTCTCGAGCACCGTGAAGTCCTTGGGGCGCAGTCCGTCCACGCGGCGCCCTTCCTTGTCTTTCACCATCACTGGAACCTGCACGGAGTTTACGCGAACCATGAACTTGAGCAGATCGGCCTTGGAACTCGGCTGGGCTGTGGACACACCCGCGGTGCTGCCCGGCGGCAAGGTTTCAACCGGCGGCATGTGCGGAGGGGGCTGCGGTTCTGCGCCGGCCTCACCGAAATTGTCGGGCTTCTGAGCCTGCGCGGGGGGCTTATCGGCTGTTTTATCGGCGTCTGGCGTGGTGGCCGGGGGCTTGTCCAGTCGCTCCGGGGGCGGCGCTGTTGGAGGCTGCACGGCCGACGGGGCATCCGGAATGTCCTGCGACTGCGCTGGTTTTTGCGAATCCGCTGGGGATTGGCTGCCCGACTGCCCCTGCGCCGGAACCGCCAGAACTTGAGCCCCGGCCACGGTCAGAGCCATTCCGGCCAGACCTGCTAACAGAAGCCTCTGCCAACCCGTGTTTTCCGCCAACTTCCTGCTGACAGACTCCATTTGACCTCTCGCCAACGCCTCGTTCAGCCCCAAACGGACTGGACCAGCAATTCCGCAACAACTAGGATGCCTGTGCCGGCCGATTTGGTGCATCTAACTAGATTAGGACCACAAAATCAGACCTTACAACATTCCACTTTACAAGATTAGACTATCTGGGGAAGTGTTGCATGCCAACTGACCGTGTCCAATCTGATCATGTCCAATCTGATCGTGTCCAATCTAACCGTGCCTTAAAGGTATCGCAAAGAGAACCCCGAATGCTCAAGATTCCAGCAGTACGCCTCCAGACCGCGGTCGTCGTCCTTGCCAGCCTATGGCTGATGCTCGCGCCGTGCTTCGCCCAGCAGGCCACCGCGCCCCCAAAGTCCGACAGTGCTTCCCCGGCTAAGCCCGATGCGCAGGCCGCCGCAGGGCAGGCGGCGGGTCAAAGCGGCGCCAACCAGAGCGCCGACGACCAGAAGCCGCAGGAGACGTTGAAGGTCAACGTCAACGTGGTACAGCTCTTCTTCAACGTCAAGGACAAGAAGGGGGTGCTCATCCCCAACCTGAAGAAAGAGGATTTTGACATTGCCGAAGACGGCAAGCCGCAGACCATCAAGTATTTCGCCGCCGAGTCGAATCTGCCGCTCACGTTGGGAATTCTCATCGATTCCAGCGGCAGCCAGCAGCGCGTCCTCGACATGGAGAAAGAAGTTGGCGGGGCATTCCTGAAACAGATTTTGCGCAACAACGACGAAGCCTTCGTCATCGGCTTCGATGTGGACGTGGACCTGTTGCAGGATTTCACCAACGATGTGCACCGGCTGCAGGCAGCCCTCAACAAAACCAAGATCAACATCGGCGGAGGAAACCTTGGACCTCCCGGGATCGGCGGCGGACCCATCCCGACCAGCAACCCGCGCGGCACGCTGCTCTATGATGCGGTCTATCTTTCCGGCCACGACATGCTGGCCAAAGAGACTGGGCGCAAAGCGATGATCCTGCTCACCGACGGCGAGGATCAAGGCAGCCAGCTCAACATCAAGGGAGCCATTGAGGCCGCGCAGAAAGCGGATGCCATTGTCTATGTGCTGCTCTGCGCTGATCGCGGGTTCTACGGTTCGGCCGGCATGGGTTACAGCGGCGAAGGCGAAATGAAAAAACTCACCGAGCAAACCGGCGGCCGGCTGATCAATGTCGGCAACAACTTCCAGAAGCTGAGGGACGCTTTCGACCAGATCGCTACAGAACTGCGCAGCCAGTACAACATTGGCTACACTCCCGACAACACCAAGCTTGACGGCAGCTACCGCAAGCTCGAGATCAAGAGTAAACAAGGCTACAAGATTCAGGCGCGCGCGGGATACTATGCCGGCCACACCCAGGACTAGGTTCGTCCTTCGTATAGCTTCGCGATCTTCGTGGTGAACGACTGTGAATGGCTGATTGGCGTCCTTAGATTTATCGCCAACAATCATCCCGACGCGCGAGCAAAAAACCGATAGGTCTTTATTGCGGCATAACTTATGGCGAAGTACCAAAGGAAAGTGATTCCGGCAACTGAAATCCAAAGGGCGGGTCGTTCGGCTCCCGGAGCAACTTTGAAAATGCGGTCCGCGAGAGGCAGGCCGACGATCGCACCCGGCATTAACGCAACGAGCCAGCCGGTCTGTCCTTCAAATCCTCCAGGATGAATTGCAAAAATTATGAAAGCGGCGGCACCCAGCAGTCCCAAAGCCGCAACACATGCCCACATCCAATCCGCAAGTCGAAAGTGCACGAGTATCCTTCTCTGTCGTTAGCATAGCCCAGTGAAGGCGCGGAGATGCACAACGGGGCACCGTTAGCGATAACTGACGCTAACAGTGCTTACGCTACGGCTTCATCCCAGCCCACGGTTCTTCTTTCCCGGCTGCTCTTATGCGCCAGCAGCACGGCGCGCATCGCCTGCAGCGACTGCTGCGGTGTCACTTCCAGCGGCACGCCTTTTTCTATTGCGTCGCGCACGTTGGCGTAGAAGGTGCGATAGTCGCCGCGCTCCGTCTGCACCCGTCGGCTGGGCGCTCCAACTACGCTGAGAGTTCCCCAGAGTTCTTCCGGGTCCACGCCCCAGTCGGGTCCCCAGTCCTTGCCCTTGGGAAATTTTCCCAGACGCAACAGCTCTTCCTGCGGGTCCATGCCATATTTCACGAACGTTCCTTTAGTTCCGTGAAGCAGGTAGTGCGCAGTAGGGGCAAAAGCAATAATGCGCCCGCGCAGCAGGGCACGCGTCCGCGGATATTCCAGGAACACGTCAAACGCATCGTCCACTACGGAAGTCGGCCGCTGGCGGATGGCCCAGCCCGTTACGGCTTGCGGCTCTCCGAATAAGATCAGCGCCTGGTCGATCAAGTGCGGGCCTAGATCGAACAGCACGCCAGCGCCCGGCTGGTCCGCGCGTTCGCGCCACGCGCCGGGTTTGGACTCCAGACGAAACCGGTCGAAGCGCGACTCGAACTCCACCACCTCGCCGAGCGCACCCGACGCTACGAGCTTCTGCACGGTGTGAAAATCTCCGTCATACCGGCGGTCGTGATACACCGTGATCAGCCGTCCGCGCTCCGCCGCCAGCCGCACCAGTTCCTCGGATTCTTTCATCGTTGGCGCGAAAGGCTTGTCCACCACCACGTCGCGCCCCGCCAGCAGGCAGGCCTTGGCCAGATCGAAATGCGAATCGTTGGGAGTTGCCACCACGACTAGGCGGATACTCTCGTCGGAAAGCAATTCCTCCAGCGTCCGCGCCACACGAGCTCGCGGATATTGTTCCCGCGCCAGCGATCCGCGACGCTCGAGAATGCAAGCCAGCTCCATGCCGGCTACGCCCTCGATCACCGGCGCGTGGAACGCCTGCCCCGCCAATCCAAAGCCGATCAATCCCACTCGTACCATGATGGTTCCTTATGACGTCTGATTTTTTAACGGCCTAAGATGCAGTGTGGAATTCTAAGACATCAAGTCGGATTTTGACGATCAAGAGCGAAGGATTGAGCAGCCTTTTTTCGGCGGCACTCGAAAGGGTACGCGCTAGTCGTTCTTCACTCCCAGCCGCTTCGCCATCTCCGCGTAGAGAAAGCCTTTGCCCGCCCGGTACGGCTGCACCCATTCGCCGTCAATTACAAACTGCGGAATGGCTTGTTTGCCGGTGCGTTTCACGATTTCTTCGATCGCTCCCGGCGTGCTCGCGACGTCAATTTCTTTGTAAGTGATGTTGTGCTTGGCCAGAAAGCGCTTGGCTTCGCGGCAATCCGGACACGTAGCGGAGGAGTAAACAGTAAGTTTCATAATTTTTTCAATGCGGCCCATAGCCCGCGGAGACGAGGCATAGCTTGCTACGTCTCGCATCCACACTCTCTAATTTTATACCCGCTCCAGCTGCGGCAGCGTGCGCTCGTTGACCACATTTCCGGTGTTCAGCGTGGAGGCTGGCTCAAACAGCAGGATCCAGCATTCTTCCGGCGCGACGGGACGATGCTCCACCCCGCGCGGCACTACGATGAATTCGCCTTCTTCAATCCATTCATGCCGTTCGCGCAAGTCGGCATCACGAAACTCCATGCGGAATCGACCCTTCACAACCAGAAACAATTCGTCTTCATTCTCGTGATGATGAAATACGAATTCGCCCTTGAGCTTGTCGAACTTGACCAACTGCCCGTTTAGCTCTGCACCAACGTAGGGCTTCCAGTATTCGGAAATCCTGGCGAATTTTTCGGCGATGTTGACCTTGTTCATGTGCCCCCAGGGTTACAGTATGCGCAGCAACTTCAGATTCGTTGCGCAGCGAATTAGTCGCAAAAGAAGTTCTCCGTGACCCTGCCGAAGGGCCTGCGGCCCGCAGAATCGGATTGACAACTATTTCTTAGGTATATATCATAGTATATACCATGCCGAAGATCGCCAAACTCTTTCCCAACGGCCGCAGCCAGGCCGTCCGCCTCCCCGCCGAATACCGGTTCGAGGGCTCGGAGGTGTACGTTCGCCGGGATTCTGCAACGGGTGACGTCATTCTTTCCCGCCGTCCCGATTCCTGGGCCGATTTCTTCGATCTGATGAAAACGATTGAGTTTCCCAAAGACTTCCTCACCGATCGCAACGACGCGCCACCGCAAAAGCGCCGTCTGTTCTAGATGCCGCTCCACTATCTTCTCGACACCAACATCGCGAGCTACGCGATCAAAGGAAACTTTCCTCACGTACGAGAGCGGCTCCTGAAGGTTCCGATGAGCGACATCGGGATTTCCGTAATCACGGAGGCGGAACTGCGGTTTGGCGTGGCTCGGCTGCCGCACGCCGCGAAACTCGGGATAGCGGTCGAGGAATTCCTTCTGCGGGTCGAAGTGTTGACCTGGGACTCGGAAGCGGCGCAGCGCTATGCCCCCCTGCGCGCCACGCTGGAAGAACAAGGCGAGCCGATGGGCAATCTCGATCTGATGATCGCGGCGCAAGCCCTTGCCGAGGGTGTGATCCTCGTGACCAACGATCGCGTCTTTCGGAGGGTCAGGGGATTGAAGATCGAGGACTGGAGCAAACCCTAACACCGCCGAGCTCGGCTTGGACGGGCGAGGGCGCCCGTCCCCACACAGGCAAAAACAAAAGCCGCCAGCTTGCGCTGACGGCTTTTCTGAGTACTGAGGACAGAGAACTAATTCGAATACAGCAGCACGCCTTCGGCCTTTTCCGCATCCACCGGGCGGTAGAACAGTTTGTTGTCTTCGAGAAAGACCTCGATGAACGCCGGACGCGTTGTGATCGTGCCCTGAATCAGAGCTTCCGACAGCGGATCTTCAATGTATTTCTGCAACGCGCGCCGCAGCGGCCGCGCGCCGTAGCTGCGATCGGTGAGCGTCTGGCTGAGGATCCATTTCTTGGCCTCGTCCGCCACCGAAACTGTGATGGCCTTCTGCGCCAGGTTCTGGTTGAGCTGGTTGACCATGAGCTCGAGAATCTGGATCAGGTCGCTCTCACCCAGAGCATTGAACAGGATGATTTCGTCCAGCCGGTTCAGGAACTCGGGATTGAAAGTGCGCTTGACCTCGCCTTTAACAAGTTCTTCCACCTTGTCCGAGATCATGTCTTCCTTGCTCGACTGGAAGCCCAGGCCCTCGCGTTTTTGCAGATGCCGGGCGCCGATGTTCGAGGTCATGATGAGAATCACGTTCTTGAAATCCACCGTGTTTCCCAACCCGTCGGTCAGCTGTCCATCTTCAAACACCTGCAACAGAATGTTGAACACGTCGGGATGCGCTTTTTCGATTTCATCCAGCAGCACCACGGAATAAGGCGCACGCTTCACGCGCTCGGTCAGCTGTCCGCCTTCTTCGTAGCCCACGTATCCCGGAGGGGAACCGATCAGCTTCGAGACGGAATGCTTCTCCATGAATTCCGACATGTCGAAACGGACCAGAGCTTTCTCCGTGCCAAACATGAAGTGCGCTAGGGTGCGCGCCACTTCCGTTTTGCCCACGCCAGTTGGGCCCAGGAACAAGAACGAACCGATCGGCCGGTTCGGATTCTTCAATCCCGCGCGCGAACGGCGAATCGCCCGAGCCAGCGCACTGATCGATTTATCCTGCGAAATAATCCGCTTGTGCAGTTCTTCCTCGATGCGCAACAGCTTCTGCGTTTCTTCTTCTTTAATCGAGGTCACCGGAACGCCCGTCCAGCGCGACACCACGTCTTCGATGTCCTCGCGATTTACAACACCCGTAGAAGATTCATCGAGATGATATTTCTCGCGCAGCGCGCGCAGGTTGTCGCGCTCCTTGCGTTCTTCATCGGAGTAGAAACGCGCCTTCTCAAACTCGTGGTTCGCAATGGCGTTTTCCATGCGATGCACGATGAACTTGATCCGCTTCTGCACCTCGGTGATTTCCTCGGGCAGGGAAGTCTGGCGCAGCTTTACGCGCGCCCCGGCTTCATCGACCAGGTCGATCGCTTTGTCCGGCAGGAAGCGGTCGGGAATGTAGCGGTTCGAGTGCGAGACCGCGAAGTTGATGGCATCGTCGGTGTAGGTGACCGCATGAAATTTTTCATAGCGGTCTTTGATGCCAAACAGAATCTTGATTGCGTCGGCCTCGTTCGGAGGCGGAACTTTCACTGCCTGGAATCGCCGTTCGAGCGAGCGGTCTTTCTCGATTGATTTGCGATACTCGCCTGGAGTGGTGGCCCCAATGCACTGAATCTCGCCGCGCGACAGCGCCGGCTTGAGAATGTTGGCCGCGTCCAGCGACCCTTCCGCCGATCCCGCCCCAACGAGCGTGTGCAGCTCGTCAATGAAGATGATGGAATTCTGCGACTCCATCAGCTCTTTCATGATGGTCTTCAGCCGCTCTTCAAACTGCCCGCGATATTTTGTTCCCGCTACGATCAGCGAAAGGTCGAGCGCGAGAATGCGCTTGTCGGCAAGAAACGATGGAACTTCGCCGTCGGCAATGCGCTGCGCCAGTCCTTCCACGATTGCCGTCTTGCCCACTCCCGGCTCGCCGATCAGCACTGGATTGTTCTTCGTACGGCGGCATAAAATCTGGATCACGCGGTCCACTTCACCGTCCCGCCCCACCAGCGGATCAAGCTGGCTGTCCATGGCCGATTGCGTCAGGTCGCGCGAGAATTCGCTCAGCAGGGAAGACTCGCGCTGCCGTGCCGGCGCTGCTTTCTCCTGACTGCTCCGGGCCAGTTCTTCGCGAATGGTCGAAAGGCGCAACCCGCGCTCGTGCAGAATCTCCGCCGCGAAACATTTTTCTTCCCGCAGCAAGCCGAGCAGTAAATGCTCAGTCCCAATGTGCCGGTGCGAAAGCCGCTCGGCTTCCTCCGCGGCATAGGCGAGAACTCGCTTGCATTCGTTGCTGAGGGGTAAATCCACCGACGTCGAAACCTTTTCCCGGATGGTGGTGTGTCCCTCGATCTGCTTGCGGATGGATTCCACCGAGGCATGCGACCTCAGGAACCGGTTCGTCAGGGCCTTGTCTTCGCGCAGGAGCCCCAGAAGCAGGTGCTCAGTCTCTATGTAAGGAGACCCGAACTGGCTGGCTTCGTAGCGCGCAAAGAAAATTACGCGCCTGGCTTTCTCCGTATAACGTTCAAACATATCGCCCTTCCCCCCTGACCTTCCCGGTCGAGAAAAGCACTCGACCTGCCGCGACCCTGGTTCTACCACTACCCTCGTTCGTTCAGCGTGCTCCCCGGTACTTCTATTATCGTCATTATCCGATCAAAAGACCAACAAACCCAAGCACTGAATCGCCCCGGCAAATCTTTCATCACGTTACCGAAGAAACCTGCCAGGGTCCCTTTCGGGCCATATCGTGTCTAATCTGTTGCTCTTTCCCCTGGGAATGATGCCATTCTTATCTCAATTCTAATCCTGCTCCGGTCCATCTCAGGCCGGCAACGAGTCCGGTGAAATCTCCTCCACACTACCTCGTCCCAGCCGCAAGACGCGATGGCACCTTCGTGCAAACGACAAATTATGCGTAGCGATGAGGGAGGTAAGCTGGTGCTCGCGATGGAGTCGCGCGATCAATGCGAAAACCGATTCCGCGGTCTGGACGTCGAGGTCCCCGGTAGGCTCATCGGCCAGCAACAACTTCGGCCCTGTGATGAGCGCCCGGGCCAGAGCCACGCGTTGCTGCTCTCCGCCGGAAAGCTCTCCCGAACGGTGATGCCCGCGCTGCTCCAGTCCCACCTCGCGCAGCCAGCGTGTAGCTTCTGGCTCCGCCTGCTGCCATGTCTGTCCGCGCAACAGCAGCGGCATGGCAACGTTTTCCGCCGCCGTAAACTCCGGCAGTAGATAGTGAAATTGCCAGACAAAGCCGGTCTCGCGATTGCGAAATTCCGCGGCTGCGTCCTGGGATAACGAATTCAATTTCAAGTGGGCGCAGTATACGTCACCCGCCGAAGCGCGATCAAGAGCGCTCAGGATGTGCAACAAGGTACTCTTGCCCGCTCCCGACTCGCCGACAATCGCCAGCATCTCGCCGCGCTTTACCGTAAACGATAGATTTTCAAAGAGCACCAGGTCCGATTCGCCGGACCGGAACACCTTCTTCAGTCCTTCCACCCGCAGCATCGAGTCAGGTTCGGCTGGATGCTCGGCCCCTTGTGTAGTTAGATGCACTTTGCGTCGCTTTCGTTCCAGTTGGCGTTCGAATTGCTAGCCTCAAGAGTAGTGCGCAGCCGCCGCAGATCGTTTCCCGCGTCTCCCGAATCCTGAAACCCATACCTGCCCAAAAACTGTACACCGGTCCGGAAATGTGTCATGTGACCCAGATCACGCCTGCTCTCCACAAATCCCCAGCCACCGTTTCATTCATATCGCAATGCCTCCGCCGGCAATATCCGCGACGCCGACCAGGACGGATACAGCGTAGCCACAAACGAGATCCCGACTGCCACGACGGCCACAATCACTCCATCCATTAACCGAGGCGCAAACGGCACATAATCAATCGAATACACTTCCGGCGACAAAGAAATGACATGGTAATGCCCGCCTGCGTACGAAATGGCGTACCCGAGTGCCAGCCCAATCGCCGTCCCGATCACGCCAATCAGCATCCCCTGCGCAATGAACACGTTGCGCACCTGCGCCTGCCGGGTCCCCATCGACATCAGCACGGCAATGTCTTTCGTCTTTTCCATGACCATCATGATCAGAGAAATCAGAATGTTGAGCGCGGCCACGAACACGATCAGGCCGATCGTGATAAACGTTACCAGCCGCTCCAGCCGCAGCGCGTGGAACAACGCTTTGTTCTGCTCCATCCAGTTGGTAGCCATAAAGCCTTTGCCGGCCGCGTCTTCGAGGTCGCTCGAAATCCTGTCCGCCTTATAAATGTCGTCCACCTTGAATTCGAGCACCGAGATCAAGTCGCCCAGGCCAAACAACTGCTGCGCGTCCGCAAGCCGCACGAATGCCCACGACGAATCGTAGTCAAAGAATCCGGAACTAAAGATTCCCACAACGCGGAAGCGG
>Ga0187863_10000784_pt1 | contig 26380 bp, 25 predicted proteins | sample June2016WEW_11_1_FD_132975 | JGI IMG/M metagenome (GOLD analysis project Ga0187863, IMG submission 132975) | Peatland microbial communities from SPRUCE experiment site at the Marcell Experimental Forest, Minnesota, USA - June2016WEW_11_10 | ecosystem: Environmental > Terrestrial > Soil >...
ACGAACGCGTCATTCGCGACGCCATCCAGCGCGAACTGAACCGGGGCGGCCAGATTTTTTTCCTGCACAACCGCGTGATGACAATTCAGCTGATGGCCGACCGGTTGAAACGGCTTCTGCCGCACGCGCGCATCGTCGTCGGCCACGGTCAGATGGACGCCGACGAACTGGAAGAGGTCATGACGAAGTTCGTCAACGGTGAGGCGGACATCCTGCTGTCCACCACCATCATCGAGAGCGGCCTGGACATCCCGAACGCGAACACCATCATCATCGACCGCGCCGATCGGTTCGGCCTGAGCGATTTGTATCAATTGCGCGGGCGCGTTGGGCGTTACAAACATCAGGCCTACGCGTATCTGTTGTTGCCGCGCCACGTGAGCCTGCTGACCGACGTGCGCAAACGCATCAGCGCCATCCGGCAATACTCCACACTCGGCAGCGGTTTCAAAATCGCCATGCGCGACCTCGAAATCCGCGGCGCGGGAAATCTGCTCGGCGCGGAACAAAGCGGCCATATCACCGCCGTCGGCTTCGAACTTTATTGTCAGTTGCTCAAGCAAAGCGTTTCGTCGCTCAAGGGCGAGAAGGTGAAGCCGCGCGTGGAAGTGAGTGTGAACCTGGATTTTTTAGATGGGAGGGACGGCATGCCGTCCCAAAACGAAAGTGTCAAACCCCTCACCCGGCCTGCGGCCACCCTCTCCCCGCCGAGCGGGGAGAGGGATGGGGCAAGGGGTGCGTATCTGCCCCATCATTACGTCACCGAACCGCAGCACCGCATCGAAATCTATCGCAAACTCGCGCAGGCAACGGACAAATCCGCGTTGGAAAATTTACAGGAGGAATTGCGCGACCGTTTCGGCCCGCCGCCACCGCCGGTGGAATTGCTGCTGCTGGTGGCCGAAGTGAAAATTCTGGCTGGCGAAAAAGCAGTGACGGTCATCGAAGTCAAGGATGACAAATTGATGCTGACGCGCCACGGTGATTTCATCACGCTTGGAGGAAAATTCCCGCGCCTGACGAAGAAGGCGGCCGGGGCGCGTTTGAAGGAAATCAAGCGGCTGTTGCTGGCGATTTAAAATTCGCGTTGCCCTGCGTGAGGCGGCCGGGCACTTTCTGCGCGGCAATGTTCGAATATGGCATTGAAAACGCTTCTGTTTCAAACCCCTTGAAGGGCCGGTTCAGGCCTCCAATCTCAAAACCATGCCGTTGAAGCGACCACCAAAACCCGGGGCAGAAGCCGCCGCGGCGCTGATCGGCACCGCGTTCTCGGCGATCCTGCTGGTGCTCACGGCGATGCATGCGGGACCTTTGTGGCGCGACGAAACCAACACCATCAACATGGCGCAGATGCCTTCCCTGAAGGAACTCTGGGACAACCTGCCCTTCGAGTCATTTCCACCCCTCTGGCCGCTGCTGCTGCGCGGATGTGGTTTTCTCGGCCTGTTGAACAGTGACTTGACCATCCGCGTCCTGGGTTTGTGCGTGGGTTTTCTTTTCCTCGCTTTGTTGTGGTTATGTTCGCGCTGGCTGGGGGCGCGCGCGCCGATCCTGAGCATTGCGCTGCTGGGCAGCCTGCCAGCGTTCTTGTTTATCGTGGGAGCAAATCGGGCTTATGGCCTGGCGAGTTGCCTGCTGGTGCTCAGTTTCGGAATGATCTGGCGAATGGTGCAGTTCCCGTCGAGGTCGCGGATTCTGGGGGCCGGTCTGGTCTGCCTTCTTTTCACGCATTGCCTCTATAATGACGTGACTTTTCTGTGCGCGATGCTGGCCGGCGGGGCCGCGGTGACGATTCGGCGGCGGCAGTGGAAAACACTGTGGGCGCTGGCGGGGATTGGGGTCGTGTCGGGCGCGTCGCTGGCGTTATACCTGCCCATCATCCACCAGGGTGCGACTTACCTGCCGCTCATCCGGGAACCGTTTTTCAATGCCTCCACCATCTGGTATGGATTCTGCAATGCCTTGGCGGCCCAGAGCAGTGCCAACCCCGGTGGCGCCAGCGGCCCCCAAGCCTGGTTCTGGGTTGAAATCTGGGTTGAGCTGTTGTTGGGTGGATCGGTTGTGGCCGTGGTCATGCAATGGACACACGGACGCCGGCTCCAGAACCCGGAGACTGCCACAGCGGCCCCGGCCCGGGTCCGCGCCGACCTGGCCCTGTTCTGTGGGGTAAGCATACTTTTGGGAATCGCGGGGTGTTTCGCTTTTCTGCTGAAACTGCACTCGTTCATGGAACCGTGGTATTACATCGAAATTCTCGGCCTATGCGCCATTTCGCTCGATGGAATATTAAGCGCGAACTGGCCGGCGCTGCGTCCCTGGGGATGGTTCCGTATCGGGTTCATGCTGGTGGTGATGAGTTGGGGATCAAGGTCGGTATGGGCGGAAGCGCATACCCGGCGAAGCAATGTGGACCTGATTGCCGCCGTTCTCAGTCAGAAGGCATCGGCCGGAGACCTCATCGTGGTGGAAAACATTTGGGAGGGAATCACCTTTGACCGGTATTATCGCGGCCAAACCCGTTGGATGACCGTACCTCCGATTGACTCACACAAGGTGCATCGGAACGACCTAATATTGGAAAAAATGAACCAGCCGGAGGCAATGGCTCCGGTGTTGCGTGAGATCACCGGCACCTTGCGCAAGGGTAACAGTGTCTGGCTGGTGGGAAGTGTCCCCGTGGTGCGCCCGCAGCAATTGCCACCCATGCCTCCCCCGCCGCCGCCGGGGTTGCCGACCCAGTGGTGGTTGGGGTCGTATTTTTATTGCTGGAACACGCAAGTTACGGTGCAACTGCTGGACCAGGCACTGCAAGCACAGGCCCAGAAAATTTCCGCGGCTGGGCCGGTCAGCTCCTTCGAAGACCTCTCCGTGATACGGTTCTCCGGCTACAAACCTGATGCGAAATGATCTGGTCGTTCCCTGCGGAACCGGCTGCCACACCACAGGATCAGGCGGAGACAAGGCACGTGAAGCTGGCGGCGCAATGCCAGCCGGCAGAACACCCTGTGAAATGATGAATTGATCCGCGGCCGATCCGATTGCTTGGAATCATCTCGTTCACGTGAGGGCCTTGCCATCAATGCCGTGACTCTCCTCAATGAGATAGCGCGGCCGGCGACGGCTTTCATCAAAGGTGCGCCAGAGATATTCACCCAGCACGCCCAGCATGATAAGCTGCACGCCCGACGTGATGAGCACCACGCAGATCAGCGACGTCCAGCCTTCAATGGGAGCTTCGTAGAGAATACGTCGGATCACCAAAAACAGCGCATAGAGAAACCCCAGCGCCGCCGAACAGAATCCCAGCAACGACATCAGGCGGATGGGCACGTAGGAGAAACTGACAAAGGAATCCACCGCCAGTTTGATGCGTTTGAAAAAAGTCCACTTGGAAACCCCGGCCTGCCGCGCTTCCTTGGTGTAAACGATTTGCGCCTGCTCGAAACCCATCCACTGAACCAATGCCAGTAATGAGGTGTTTCGTTCCGGCGCCGCGCGCAGCGCATCCATCACGACACGATCCATGAGCAGAAAATCAGCGCCCGTTTGCGGCAGGTCGGCAATGGCATAGCGGCGCATCAACAGGTAATAGAGTCGGGCAAAAAACTTGTTCACCCAACTTTCCCCCGCGCGCGCACCGCGCACCGCCCAAACCACTTTTGCGCCCGCGCGCCACTTGTCGACCAGTAATGGGATGGTTTCGGGCGGGTCCTGCAAATCGGCCGCCAGGATCACCGCCGCGTCGCCCGTGGCATATTCCAAACCGGCGGTAAAGGCCTTGTGGCTGCCGAAATTGCGGGAAAAACGGAGCCATTTCACCCGTGAATCCTGCGCGGCGAATCCCCGGAGGATTTGGAGCGTGCGGTCACGGGAATGGTCATCCACGAAAATGATTTCAATTTCCATCCCGAGCGCGCGCCAATCCAGGCGGGCAATTCTTTCATAGAGCAGGGGTAGGCTCTGCTCTTCATTGAAAGCGGCAATGATGAGCGATAATTTATTCATGGGTTGGAACACCCGTTTGTTTCATTTGGTGTTCAAGTTGAAACAGACGATCATTTAATTCGATGAGGTCGAGGCCAAGCTTGACGCGCACTGATTTGATTACGGCGGCGGCACATTGCCGGGTCAAACCATCCGTGGAAACCTCGCACAACCGCAGGACGCCGTCACTGGTCAGCACGTCCACCCCCGCATTTGGAACCAGATTTATGACGCGACCGGGGATTCGCCCGACCCACTTCGGCGAAGGGGTCAATTCTTCAGCTGATAAAATAAACAGCCGCCGGTTTTGATAAAAGGTAAAGGCGCCCGGATAAGGAAAGGTCAGCGCGCGAACCAGATTGAAAATCCGGCGCGTGGACTGGTTCCAATCAATCAACCCATCCGCCGGCGTGCGACTCGCGGTAAAGGAACCGGCGGCATGGTTTTGCGGTTGGGGAGTTCCTTCACCCCGTCGCAGCAATTCGTAGCCCCGCCGCACCAGTTCCACCGTCGCCGCGCAGATTTTCTTGTAAAGTTGCGGCGCGGTTTCGTTTGCCCCGATGGGGATGGGCTGTCGCAATAAAATATCACCGCCGTCCATCCTCTCTGAAATTTTGAAAAGGGTTGCCCCGGTTTCGCGCTCGTCATTGATGATCGCCCAGTTCAATGGGGCGAAACCGCGATATTCCGGCAGCAGACTGTCATGCACCGCCCAGCAGCCACGGGGAAAAATGGAATAAAAAGACCCGGGCAGGAGCACCCGCACGCCGACCGCGAACGCCGTTTCCGCCTGCAGCTCCCGCGCCCAGCCGTCCAGGCCCGGGTCACGCATCAACTTCGTTTCACGGACCGGCAGTCCGCGGCCTTGCGCCAGCACGCGGATGGGCTCTTCAAAGCGTTCCCGTTCGTGGTCATCCTGGGTGAGACTCAGGACGCCAACGACATCCGCCCCGGATTCGATCAGCGCCTGAAGCGCAAGATAACCACGGCGCGTTCCCCCGATGAATAAGGTTCTCATGCTGTTGGCGCTTCGATTTTACCCGTTCCCCGCATGATAATATAGTCAAAGGGCCATTGTTTCACGGCCCGCAAAGTACGCACCGTGAGCGTTTCCCGAAACAATGTGTCCCATTTCAAAAGCGTGCGAACGAACGCGCCGTTGTCGGAGCGGCGCAATAGCCGGCCAACCACATTTTTGTTTTGGGGCCAAAGCGCGTCAATGATGAAAATTTCCCCAGCCGCCTTCAGCCTTAGACAAAATTGAACCAGCGCCGCCCTCGCCTGCTGATCATCAAGATGGTGCATCAGCCCCACGCCGATAATCCGGTCAAATTTCCGTTGCAGAAACGTCAGCTCCAGGGCACTCCCCGCTTGAAAGCAATCGCCGCGTTTGCGCCGGGCGGCCGCAATGTAGCGCGGATTCGAATCCAGACCGGTGTAGTCTTCGTTTTTAAGGTGGTCGCGCAAAAAACCGGTGCCACACCCGACATCCAGATAGCTTTTGCCGGGAACAAAAAACTTTTCCCGCTTCAGTTCGCCCAGAAAAAGACGGTAATTCACGGTCAACAACCGCTGGGTCAGTTCATAGGCGGCCGGATTTTCCTCAAGATACGAAAATAATTTCATGCCAGCGCCCGAGACAGTTGTTCCACCACCTGACGCTGTTCGTCCCCGGTCATTTGCGAATAAAGCGGCAGGCAAAGACATTGGTCACTGGCGCGTTCGCTTTCCGGAAAATGTTGGGGGCCGTCCGGGCTGGCATAGCAGGGTTCACGATGGATGGACATGATGCCGCGCCGCGTCGCAATGCCCGCATCCAGCAGTTTTTGCATGAGCCGGTCGCGCGTACCCGCGGTGGCCTCCCGCAGCCGCACCAGATAGGTCTGGTGGTTCCAGCGGGAATCCCCGGGTTCACGGAACAGTTCAAGTCTTTGAATGCGCGCCAGTTCGAGGTCATAGTGCGCGGCCAGCGCCCGCCGACGCTGAATGATTCCCGCCAGACGCTCGAGTTGGGCCAATCCCAACGCGGCTTGAATATCGGTCAGCCGGTAATTATATCCCAACTCCAAATACTCTTCGCTCACGACGGTGGCGGCCTGATGGCGTTCCCGGTCATTGACCGACATGCCGTGCTGGCGCAATCGTCGCAACCGCGTGTCCCATTCGTCATGGTTCGTCATGATCATTCCGCCGTCGCCCGTGCTGATGATTTTTCGCGGATGGAAACTGAAGCAAACCAGCGAGGAATAGCCATTGGAACCGATTGGCTGGCCGTGATACTCGCTGCCGAGCGCACAGGCCGCGTCTTCGAGCAAGGGCAGTCCGTGGCCCTTCGCAATGGCGCCGATGGCTTCCAGGTCGGCGGGCCGCCCCACTTGATGGATCACCATGATGGCCCGGGTGCGGGAGGTGATGGCTTCGGAAAGCTTCCCGGAAGCCATGTTCAGCGTCGCTGGATCAATGTCCACAAACACCGGTTTCGCTCCGCAATAACGGACCGCGTTGGCCGAGGCGATGAAACTGTGCGGGGACAGGATGACTTCGTCGCCGGGACCGACCCCCAGTATTTTCAAGGCGAGATGCAAGGCCGCGGTGCAGGAGGAAACGGCAACGCCGTGGCGCGCGCCCACCGTCCGGGCCAGGGCGTTTTCAAATTCTGCCACGCGCGGTCCCTGGGTGATCCAGCCGCTGTGGATGGCTTCGGTGACCAGCGCAATTTCCGCCTCGCCCAGTTCTGGTTTGGCCAGCGGGATGGTTTGCATTTCAGACCTCCCAGTTGCGCGCGGTCATCTGTTCCAGACAGCGCGGATTCGCCTGGTGCAGTTTGCGGAAATGATCCAGGGTCACCCGCAACCCGTCGCGCAAACTGGTTTGTGGTTTGAAAACGATGGCGGATCTTAACCTGGCGGTGTCCACCCACAGCCGGGGAATATCCGCGGGGCGATCCGCTTCATAAGTGGGTTTCAAATCCATACGTCCGGTGATTTCGAGCACCAATTTTGCCAGTTCGTCCACGCGGGTTTCCTCGCCATAACCCAGATTGACCAACCCACCCACCAGGGCGTCACATTCGGCAATCTTCACCAGGGTTTCCACGCAGTCCCGGACGAATAAAAAATCACGGGTGTACGATCCATTCCCAAAAATCACCGGCGGAAGGCCTGACAGCGCGCGCAGCATGAAACGGGGAATCACTTCCCCGGTGTCACCGGCAAAATGCGAGCGCGGTCCAAAATTATTAAAGGGGCGAACACAAACCGTCGGCACCTGGAAACATTCAAAATAGGCGCGCGTGTAATGTTCGCCTGCCAGTTTGCTGCCGCCATAAACGGTCAATGGCCAGGTGGCCGTGGTTTCACGAATCGGAAAATCCATCGCCCGGCCGTAGACTTCCGAGGTGGAGACATAAACGAACCGCCGGACTTTCGCGGCGCGGGCGGCCTCCAGCATATGCAATGTTCCCAGCGCATTGACCTGATGATTCTCCAGCGGGTTGTGCAACGAATGACGCACCCCCAAACAAGCCAGATGGAAAACCACGTCGATGTCCTGCGACACGCGCCGACACGTCGCCGCGTCCGTAATGTCGCCCTGAATGATTTCCAACTGCGGCGACCCGGCAACCGTGGCCAGATTGGCACGGCTGCCGTTTCGAAAATTGTCCAGCACCACGACCGTCAGTCCGCGTTCAATCAAGTATTCAACCAGATGCGAACCGATGAAGCCGGCGCCACCGGCTACCAGGATTTTCTGGCTAGTGAGATTCATGGATTGATCATGGATGCCGGGTTTTCCGCAGCGATGCCGCCGTCGGACAGACCGAGGGGGACGATGCTTCCGGCCTTTGCCAGCAACCTGCCTCCGGGAGTGCGGCCGAAACGGTTGACGAAATGACAAACTGTCGCGGCCCGACCGAGCACACCCTTCGGGGCAATTTCCTGATGTTTCATAACGTAATCCAACTCCCGCGGGTCGCCAGACTTTCCTGTGCGGCGGCAAGAATTTTAACAATGCGCAATCCGGCCGGTCCGTCTGATTCCGGAGTATGGCGTTTCCGGATGCAATCCAGAAAATGTCTCGTTTCGCGCCGCAACGCCTCGGTCGAGTCGATATTGGGCGTGTGAAGATCGCCGGTGCGGTAGCCAGCCAGAATCTGATGTGAATCGGCCACCGACCTGTCTTTCAGCACGAGTCCCTTATCATAGATTTTGATGCGTTCGTCGGGACTCAAGTCGTCATAGACGAGCATTTTTTTGCTGCCCCCGATGATGATGCGCCGGATTTTTGCCGGGGCCAGCCAGTTTACATGAAAATGCGCGAGCGTCGTGTCATCGAATTTCAACGTGAGATAGGCGATGTTTTCGACACTGCTTCCGGCCACATGACAGGCTCCGTGGGCCGAAACCTCGGTCGGCTTTTGCGGCAGCACGTAATCCATGATGCTCAAGTCATGCGGCGCCAGATCCCAAATCACGTTCACATCGTGCTGGAACAATCCCAGGTTTACCCGCACCGAATCGAAGTAATAAATCCGCCCCAGCTCGCCGGTGGCGATCAACTCGCGAATTTTCCGCACCGCCCCGGTGAAAATGAAAGTATGGTCCACCATCAGCGTCAGCCCTTTTTTGTCCGCCAACGCAATCAACTCTTCGCACTCGGAAACGGTCTGCGCCATCGGCTTTTCAATGAGCACATGCTTGCCCGCCAAAAGGCACCGTTTGGCCAGCGGGTAATGGGTGCTCACGGGCGTGGCCAGGGCCACCGCCTGCAGCTTCGGATCGGCGAGCACTTTGGACAAAGTGGACGCGGTCCGCGCCTGCGGATACCGTTCCCCGCAACGCTTGAGCCGTTGAGGGTCTTGATCCACCAGCCAGCGCAGATCGCCGTCCGGCTGATCGGAAAAGTTGCGCATGAGATGAGGCCCCCAATAACCACACCCGACGACTGCCAGGCCGATTTTTTTGCCGGTGTTGGTCATTTCTGTTTATTCCGTAAACAGGCGCAAGACACGTTGGACGCTAGTAAATCCAATGGTGTTAAGCAATACCCATTTGACATGACCAATTGGGATTTCCACCAGTCACGCCAAAAAGCAAAACGGAACCGGTTTCAAAGAATCGGACAAAGTTCCGGTGGTATTTTCCGGCGCGGCGGCGGTCGCGGCAACCGTTTTGCTCAACTGAACTTCAGGAAAATCCCCTTCAAATAGTCCGCTTCCTTGAAGGTTGCCGGATGATCCGGCGCATGGCGCGTGGTTTTCAATTCCATAAAACGCCGACCGGAATTTCCGGCCACCTGCCGCACGGCGCAGAAAAATTCCTCCGCGCTCACGTGCGCGGAACAGGAACAGGCCAGCAACAGTCCGTCCCGCGTGAGCTTCTGGATGCCATTACCAGCCAGCCGGGCATACGCGCGAATTGCCCCGGCACGTTCGGCCTCGCGTTTGGCGAGCGACGGCGGATCCAGAACGATCAAACCGTACTTCCCCGCGTCGCCACGCGTCAGCCAGTCAAAGGCATCGGTCTGCACCTGCTCATGGCGGCAGTTGGCGATGGCGGGATCGGCGGAATTCAGTTGAAAATTCCGTTGCGCCGCCGCCAGCGCGTGCGGGCTGAGGTCGAGATCGGTCACGGACTTCGCGCCGCCGCGGGCCGCGTAAAGCGAAAAGCCGCCGGAAAAGCTGAACGCGTTCAGCACCTCACGCCCGCCCGCAAGTTCGCCCACCTCGCGGCGGTTCTCGCGTTGGTCGAGAAAGAATCCTGTCTTTTGCCCGCGCAACACGTCCGCCTCGAACCGGATTCCATTTTCCGAAAATGCCACCATCTCTGTTACCACCGGCCCGCACAGGATTTCCCCATCACGCCGGCCCCGGCCAAAATGTTCCGCCGGGCGTTGAATGTTCCGGCTCAAGCGCAGGACAATCCGTTCCGGCTGCAATCGTTCGCGAATAAGGGTGGCAATTTCGTCGAGTCTCGACAGCCACGCCGCGGTGTAAAGTTTCAGGACGAAGGTCCGGTCGTAACGGTCAAGCACCAGGCCAGGCCAGCCGTCGCTCTCGCCGTTGATGAGCCGGTACCCGGTGGTGTGGGCATCAAAAAGCCCGTCACGCCGACGCACGGCGGCATCAAGCCGCGCCGCCCACCACGCGGCATCCAGCGCCAGCGGTTTGCCGGCGTGCAACACGCGCACGCGAATGGGCGAATCGGGATCAAACAGACCGGCGGCCAGAAATTTGTCCCGGCGGTCGTAGATGACGGCGAGTTCACCGGACGCACCGTCACGGTTTTGTTCGCGCACACTGTCGGCGAAAACCCAGGGATGACCGGCACGGATGTAATTTTCCGCCGCCGCCGTGACCCGGAGCCGCAGGCGCGGCGACTTTACAGCTGCGGAATGATGGGGTAGCGGCTTCACGTTTCAACTGATTTGCAACCACACCGTCTTCAAATAGGCCGGTTCGCCACGGCTGACCGGGAAATCGGACGGTTGCGGGAAATAATGCCGCTCTAATACCTTCCGGCGCGATTGACGGACGGCGGTTTCGATGGCGGTAATGAATGCTTCCGGCGGCCAATCTGCGGCATTGGTCGAGGCAAACAGGATTCCACCCGGCTTCACGAGCGGCAGCGCGGCCGCAATGAGTTTTCCAAAATCTTTTTCCGCGCGGAACACACCGCTTTCCTTCGACTGCGAAAACGTCGGCGGATCGAGCAGCACGGCGGCGAACCGGCGGCCCTTTTTTGCCAGCCTTCGCAGCCAGTCGAAGGCGTCGCCGTAAATGAAATCGTGTGCCGCCGGGTCCAACCCGTTTAACGTGAAGTTACGCCGACCCCATTCGAGGTATTTTTTCGAGAGATCGAGGCTCGTGGTCCGGGCACCCGCCATGGCCGCACAGACCGAAAAGCCGCAGGTGTAGGCAAATACATTCAGAAGTTCACAGTTCGGAGTTCGCAATTCGGAGTTCGGAAAATCGGCGGCGATGCGACCGGTCAAAACGCGGCGGCGGTTGTCGCGCTGATCCAAAAACAAACCAACCGAATAGCCTTCGCTGAAGCTTGTCTCGAAGCGGACGCCATTTTCCATGATCTCGAACCGCTCCGGCGCGGCTTCTCCCAGGACCGGTTGCGGCGACGCCTCCACCGCGGTCGTGCGCCGGACCTGTCGCGACAGGATTTTGTGATACGCCCCGCGCGCGTCCAGCGTCCTCACCAGTCGCGACAGCTCTTCGCGCTGGTCCGCGCGCAACGGCTGTTCGGACTGGGAGAGCAGGAAATCGCCCAGCCGCTCGACGTACCATCCCGTCCAGCCGTCACTGGCACCGTGAATCACGCGGAAGGCATTCGTCGCTTCCGGCTCAATCACCGCGGCCCGCAACGTGTAGGAGCCGAAGTGAGGAGGCCCTGACTTTTCTGTTTTGTTTTTGAAACTCATCACCTCGTCTCCTGCAAAGTCGGCCGGCGCGCCAAACGTCACCGGCTTGCCGGTGGTCGGATGGGTGAAGGAAATTTCCGCCGCGTGCAGAAAGACGCGCAACGACGTCGTGCCGCCATAAAGCGTGTCGCCGAGAATGGGAAATCCACTCTCCGCGGCGTGGACACGGATCTGGTGCGTGCGTCCGGTAAGCGGCTCGGCCTCAATCACGTTGTAGCGGCGGTCTGTGACCGTCGCTGATTCTTTTTGCAAACCAAATTGGCGGCGGTCACAGACCGCCGCTACAGTAAAACGCGTTTCCGCGATTTCCGCCCCGGCATGCGGCGGCCGGCTCACATATTTTTCACCAATGCGAACGAGCGCAGTTTTGATAGCGAACTCGCGTTGCGGCACCGGCCGGTCGGTGAGCAGGAGATATTTCTTGCGGACGCTGCGTTGCGTGAATTGTTCGGTCAGCGAACGGTTGGCGGCGGGCGTTTTGCCAAACACGAGCACGCCGCTTGTTTCCTTGTCCAGCCGGTGCAGGATTGCCAGCATGGACCAGCGCGGTTCACGGTGGCGCAACCAGTCGTAGATGCCCTCGCCCGCATACGGGCCGGGCGCGTGCGTGTTCCAGCCGGCTGGCTTGTGGACCACCAGCAGCTGTTCATCTTCAAAAATAACGCACGGCACCATGGGCGGATGAAAACATTTTCTGCCGGACAAATCAAAGTTTGCCGTAGGCGCCGGTTGAAAAAAACTAGCGGACGGGCTGTCCGCGCTCCATTTTCTCCGCGTGCATCTGGCCCATTTGCGACTCCGGGACTTCCGCAATTACGCGCGGTTGGACACGGATTTCGCGCCCGGCTTTCACCTGTTGCTCGGCGACAACGCCCAGGGCAAGACGAACATCCTCGAGGCCATTTACCTCATGGCCACGTTGCGGTCGTTCCGCGGCGTCGGCAGCGCCCAAATGATCCGGCACGGTGCGAAAGGCTATTTCGTCGGCGGCAATGTGGTCGGCGGAAACATCCCGGCCTCGCCGACATCTTCCTCCCTCTCCGCCAACAGAGTTTGGGGAGAGGGCCGGGGAGAGGTGGCGCTTGGTTCTCAAGCGCAAAACCCCTCGCCCCAACCCTCTCCCCGCTCTGGCGGGGAGAGGGAGCCAGACATCCTCACCACCCATACCTCGCGGGAAATTAAAATGTATTGGTCGGCCAGCGAACGCAAACTGGCGCTGGACGGGCAGCCGGTAAAAAAGCTGGCCGATTACCTCGGCGTGCTGCGCACGGTGGTGTTTTGCACGGAGGATCTGCAACTGGTCAAAGGCGCCGCGCGGGCGCGCCGGCGGTTTCTCGACCTGCTGCTTGCGCAGACGCAGCCGGGCTATCTTCCCCTGCTCCAGCGTTATATGCACGCTGTCCGCGCCCGCAACGCGCTGCTCAAGCAACGCGCCACGGACGAGGCCGCGCTTGACAGTTTTTCTCAGGAACTCGTGAAGCTCGGCGACGAAATCATCCGCGCCCGCCGCGAACTGACGCCGAAATTCTCCCCGCTGGCGCGGCTGGCCTACCGGCGCATTTCCCATGACGCGGAGGAAATGCGCCTGGAATACCAGCCGAGCGTGAAAAAGGATTTCGCCGTGGAGCTCGCGCAATCCCGCGCCCGGGAACGCACCCATCGTTCCACGCTCGTCGGCCCGCACCGCGACGATTTACAATTGTTGCTCAATGGCAAATCCGCCGCGCAATTCGGCAGCGAAGGGCAGAAACGCACGCTGGCCATCGCCCTCAAAATGGCGCAGGCGGAATTTCTCGCCGGCCTCCAAGGTTCGCCGCCGATTCTGTTGATTGACGACGTGATGGGCGAATTGGACGTGAACCGGCGCAGCGGTTTTCTGCCGTTGCTCGAATCGGCGCACAAGGCCAGCGGCCAGGTCTTCATGACCGCCACCGGGGAAAACTGGCCGAGTGAACTTGGCAAGGATCTGCAGCGGTGGGAGGTGAAGGGGGGAAATTTAAAACAGATTTAACACTCAACATTCAACGCCCAACATTCAGGGAAATCCGTTTGGCGCTCCACTGGATGTTGAATGTTCAATGTTGGACGTTGAATGTTTTCCCACTATGCTTTTCACATGCGAATTTTGTCAGGCATCCAGCCCAGCGGCGCGCTGCATCTTGGAAACTACTTCGGGATGATGCGGCCCGCCCTCGAATTGCAGGATAAGGGCGAGGCATTCTATTTTATCGCGGATTATCATTCAATGACCTCGCTGTTCGACGCGGCCCAACGCCGCCGGAACACCCTGGACGTGGCGCTCGACTTCCTGGCCTGCGGGTTGGACCCGAAACGGACCGTTTTCTTCCGCCAATCCGAAGTGCCGGAAGTGACCGAGTTGACCTGGATCCTGTCCACGGTCACGCCGATGGGATTGCTCGAACGCGCCCACAGCTACAAGGACAAAACCGCCAAGGGCATCGCGGCCAGCCACGGTCTGTTTGCCTATCCGGTGCTGATGGCGGCGGACATCTTGATTTATGACTCGAATGTCGTGCCGGTGGGACGCGACCAGAAGCAGCACGTCGAAATGACGCGCGACATCGCCATCAAATTCAACGAGCAGTACGGCCAGACCTTCGTGATCCCCGAACCGCAAATCCGCGAGGAGGTGGCCGTGGTGCCCGGCACCGACGGCCAGAAGATGAGCAAGAGCTACGGCAACACCATTGAAATTTTTGGTGATGAAAAGGCCACGCGCAAAAAAATCATGGGCATCGTCATGGACTCGCGCACGCCCGCGGAGCCAAAACCTGACGCGGATAAAAATGTCGCTCTCCAATTGCTCAAGCTGGTGGCCCCGGCAGCGGTGGCAACGGAGTTTGAAGGCCGCCTGCGGGCCGGCGGACTCGGTTACGGCGATTTGAAGAAGGCATTATACGAGCATTATTGGAATTACTTTGCCGACGCGCGGCAGCGGCGCGCGGAGCTCGTCACGAATCTGGATTATGTGAATCAGGTCCTGGCTGGCGGCGCACAAAAAGCGCGGGCACAGGCGCAAAAAGTCCTGCACCGGGCCAAAGTGGCGAGCGGGCTGGCTTGAAGCGTTTTCTGGCACATGACTTGCAGTATTGCCCGCATGGCCAAGAAAACCGGTTTGTTGAAAATCTCCCCGCAAACTCGCGCCACTGGCGGAGCTGCAAATCAGCAGCGCCCGTCACAGCCGGCGGCCTTGTGCCTGATGCAACTCCGCTCGCACGTCATGCGGATCACCATGTCAAAACGCCGGTTGCAAATTGCCATTGAAGACCAGGCTGAAGGCGAACTGCCCCAGCCGGTCAAAATCAAGCACGCTGGCTAAAATTGAGGCAGGTTGTCATGCCCGGTGCCAACCGGGATTTTGTCAACAAACTCGACCTGCTCAAATCCCGCCTGATGCAGGAACAAGGCCAGTTCCAGTCGCGCCCGTTCGCCGGCGTCGTTCAAAATCCCGTCTGTTCGGGCCGCCCGGCTGATATCATCCACGGCGTTCTGGCGGGCGGTTTGCTCGAGATCCTTGTCGAAAGTGCGTAAAAAGCCCCGCTGCCAGTCAATCACCTGCGTTTGCCTTTCATCCAGATAGGCGTCGGTGATTTGCGGTGGCGGCAGGCGCAGGGTGATCTTCCGGCCGGAAATCAGCACGTCCTCCGGTTTGAGGCGTTTCAGGTCAATGCCCGCCTTGACGATGCCGTGCGCCAGCAGCAACACGCGGTTGTTGCCTTCCACAAACTGGCCCAGCGCGCTCGTCGGCGGCGAATCGAGAATGACCACCTTCTCCAGAACGTACTTGACCGTGACCAGATCCGACAGCGTCTGAACCTGTTCCACGACGGTGGCGGTGTTTTCCTCGTGCGCACCGGAACCAGGCGCCAGCAAGCGGGTCAGTTTGATGCCGAACACGCCGCCGGCGATGAAAATGACGGCCACCACCAGGACCCATAAAATCTGTTGCAACCGCCGCATGCCAAAAACCCATGACACGAATTCCACGAATTGTCACGAAGGGAATTGGTTCAATTACTGCAGAAGTCGACGGCTTCACCAGCGGTGGATATTTCCACTTTCCGCTTGGAAACTCTTTCATGGTAGCAGCCGGCGTCAGTCGGCTCATTTCTCAAGATGGAGCGGACCAACGTCCGCTGCCACGTAAACTTTGCGCTTTGCACAGCGCGCACAAAACCTAAACTGTTCTCATGACTTTGCCCGGATTTCCCGTGTCTCGCCCGCGCCGGTTGCGGCAATCGCCGGCGCTGCGCCGGCTGGTCGCCGAAACCCGATTGAGCGTCGAGCAGCTGGTTCTGCCGCTGTTCGCGCGCTTCGGCAAGAAACTGCGCCGCCCCATCGAGGCCATGCCCGGCGTATTCCAGTTTTCACCGGACGAACTGGTCCGCGAAGCGGCGCGCGCCCATGCGCTCGGCGTGCCGGCGGTCCTGCTTTTCGGCATCCCCGACCAAAAGGACGGCAAGGCCTCGGGCGCTTACGCGAAGAACGGCATCGTGCAACAAACTGTCCGGCTGCTGAAAAAGGAACTGCCGTCACTGCTGGTCATCACCGATGTCTGCCTGTGCGAATACATGGCGCACGGCCATTGCGGCGTCGTATCGGGCGGGAAAATCCTGAACGACCCATCCTTGAAACTGCTTGCACGCACCGCCTCAAGCCACGCTGAGGCCGGCGCGGACATGGTCGCACCGAGCGACATGATGGACGGCCGCGTGGCCGCGATTCGCGCCGAATTGGACAAAAACGGTTTTATCGACACACCCATCATGTCCTACGCCGCAAAGTTTGCGTCGGCGTTTTACGGACCGTTCCGGGAAGCCGCCGAGTCCGCGCCCCAATTCGGCGACCGGCGCAGTTACCAGATGGACGCGGCCAATGCGAACGAGGCGTTGCGCGAGGTGGCGCTGGACATTCAGGAAGGCGCGGACATCGTGATGGTCAAACCGGCGCTGGCGTATCTGGATTTGATTCATCGCGTGAAGGCCGAATTCGGTTATCCCACCGCCGCCTATTCCGTGAGTGCCGAACACGCGATGATCAAGGCGGCCGGCGCCCGGGGCTGGATCGATGAACGCGCGGTGACGTTGGAAAGCCTGCTGGCCATGCGGCGCGCGGGCGCGGATATTCTCATCACTTACGCGGCGGCGGACGTGGCGCGGTGGTTGAGGTCGGGAACAGCATCGGGCGTCTAGTTCTTTGGAAAATCCCGGAGACCAGGCCAACGAGGCGCTGATTTCATTTGCCTTGTTCACCCCTGCCGGTTACGCTGGATTCTCCTTTTTTGACCTATGATCGGAACGATTCGCAAGCATTCAAAATGGCTATGGTGGTTCATCGCCGGCCTGACGATTATTTCGTTTATCTACTGGGGTGCCGCCCCGGCGACGCGCAACAGCGGTGGCGCGCGAGGCGGGGCGAGCGACCTGGGTTCGATTGCCGGCCGAAAAGTCACCCCGGAGGCGTATTATGGCGCCCAGAACGAGGTGGATCTTTATCATTGGCTGCGTTTTCGTCAATGGCCGGACCGGGACCCCAATTATTCCGCCGCCGATAGGCAGCGCGACACGTACGTGCGCCTGCTGCTCATCCAAAAGGGGCAGGATTTGGGCATTTACGTCGGCGAAGACGCGGTGGTCACGGCGGCGAACGAAATTTTAAGCAACCCGGGCCTGGCGCAGGCATTGGGGGTGGACGGCCAGACGGTGCCGATGGACGGTTTTGTCAGGGCAATTCTGCAACCGAGAGGGCTGACGGCGGCGGATTTTGAAACGTTCGTCCAGCATGACCTCGTCATCGACCAATTGCGCGAGGCCATGGGACTGCCCGGTGAACTCATCACGCCGCAGGAAGCCGCCGCCGTTTACCAGCGCCAGAATCAGGAGCTCTCCGCCCAAATCGTGTTCTTTTCCGCGTCGAATTATCTGGCCTCCGTGCCGGTAACGTCCGACGCCGTCGGCCAGTTTTACACGAATTATCTCGCGGAATACCGGCTCCCGGACCGTGTGCAGGTCAGTTATGTCGCATTTACGGTGAGCAATTTCATGGCCGGGGCGGAACAGGAATTATCCCACACCAATCTCAACGACCAGGTGGAGGCCATCTACAGCCGGTACGGCACCAACGCCGTGCCGGACGCGAAAACACCCGAGGAAGCGATGGCGAAAATTCGCGACCTGGTAATCGAGCAACAGGCGCTGACCGATGCCCGCCGGCAGGCCGATGATTTTGCCAACGCCGTTTTCAACCTCGATCCGCCGCAGCCGGAGAACCTCGCGACGGTGGCCAGACAAAAGGGGCTGACCGTGCATCTGACCGCGCCGTTCGGCCAGGAATATGGCCCGGAAGAATTTACCGCCCCGGAGGCTTTCACGAAGGCTGCCTTTGGCCTGACGCCGGACGAGCCGCTGGCCGGGCCCATCATCAGCCGCGATGCCGTCTATGTCATCGCGCTTGCCAAACAACTGCCCAGCGAAATTCCCCCGCTCAGCCGGATCCGTGACCGGGTCACGCAGGACTATCAACTCCATGAAGCCACGTTGCGCGCACAACAGGCCGGAACCAATTTCGTTCTCAAACTCCAAATCGGCGTGATGGCCGGAGGCAGTTTTTCATCCATTTGCTCCGCCGCCGGACTGCACGCCGAAAAATTGTCGCCGTTTTCCCTGAGCACGAGCGACTTGCCGGAATTGGGCAACCGCGCCACGCTGGAACAGCTCAAGTCGGCCGCGTTTGCCGCGTCCGTCGGCCAGGCGAGCGATTTTGTAACAACGGATGACGGCGGCTTTATTGTTTACGTCAAAGCGCGATTGCCCATTGACACCACCGCCATGAACGCCAATCTGCCACAGTTTGCCGCCGTGATCCGGCAGCAACGCCAGCTCGCCGCGTTTTATAATTGGCTGGGGCACATCGCCGGCCGGGACTTGCAGGATACACCCGCCGCGCCGGGGCAATCGGGCAACAACTCGCCATAACCCTGACCCTGCGCCGATGGTTGCGGTGGCGCCGGGAAATCAACACGCGATTGAAAACCGAGAGCGCCATCAAACTTTCCGCGCCGGTCACGCGTGAATTCTGGGAAATTCCGGTCCTGTTCGAGGACGATTATTTGCTGGCCCTCGACAAGCCCGCCGGTTTGCTGACCTCGCCCGACCGCTACGATCCGCAGCGGCCCAACCTGATGAAATTGCTCCACGCCGCCATTGCCGACGGCAAGCCATGGGTGCGCGAGCGCGGGCTGGAGTATCTGATGAACGCCCACCGGCTCGATTTTGAGACCGGCGGCGTGATTCTGCTCGCCAAGAATAAAGCGACGCTGGTCGCGCTGGCCAACCTGTTCGGTTCCGAAAAGCCGCTTCAAAGATATGTGACGCTGGCCCAGGGCTCACCCCGGGAGGACAAATTTGAAATCGACGCCAAACTCGCACCGCATCCACTGAAAATCGGGCTGATGAGCGTGGACGCCAGGAGCGGCAAGAAATCAAAAACCCGGTTTGAAGTGTTGGAACGATTTTCCGGTTACACGCTGTTGCAATGCGAACCATCGATCGGCCGCACACACCAGATTCGCGCCCACCTGCGTCACATCGGTTTGCCGATTGTCGGCGACGAGCTTTACGGCGGCAAAAAGCTTTGGCTGTCGCGGCTGAAACCGGATTATCGGCTCAAACCCGGACGCGAAGAACGTCCCTTGATTTCGCGCGTCGCGCTCCACGCGGAATCATTGGCGCTGCCGCATCCCGTCACCGGCCAGACCGTGACCATCACTGCCCCCTGGCCCAAGGATATCCAGGTGGCGTTGAAGTACCTGCGCCAATATGCCTTGTAGCCGCGCGTGGGAGTGTAAATAACTCGGCGCAACTTGTTCTGGACAGGAACGGAGGCTGGCGTAAGGTCGCAATTGTTTGGAGTTCATAAACGATGCGCCAAATCAACATGGTTCCCGGACTCGATCATCCGACGTTGTGTCGCTGGTTTGGAAGCTTGAGCCTTGGATACATTTTCCTCCTGCTGGGCGGACCACTTGCCCATGCCGACGATTATGTTTACGTGTCCAATACCGGCGCGGGCACCATTACGCAAATCGGCCCCGATGGCAACACCTCCACCTTCGCCTCCGGCCTGGACAGTCCTGAAGGGCTGGCTTTCGACAGTGCCGGCAATCTTTTCGTTGCGGATGCAGGGGATGGAACAATTTCGGAAATCAGTTCGTCGGCCAACATGTCAACCTTTGTGTCAGGTTTGAACAGTCCGGCGGCGCTGGCTTTTGACCCGGGCGGAAACCTTTATGTGGAGACCCTGGGCGACCAGACAATTTCGAAAATCGATTCGGGTGGGAACGTCTCCATCTTTGCCACGGGAATATCTTCTTATTATCGAGATGGCGCCTATCTGGCCACCGACAACGAAGGGAATGTTTATGCGAACACCGCCCATACAATGGAAAAATTTGATTCCAACGGGAACCCATCCACGGTCGCGGGCGGTGGTATTGATGGTAACTTTTATGAGGGGATGGCGCTCGACGGTAACGGGAACCTTTGCCTGGCCCTTCAAAACGCAGGCAGCGTGGATTGTTTCGGTGGAACTGGCAGTCTGCTAACCGGTCCCCAATACTATCCTGCTCCATACAACAATGACATCGACCTGGCCTTGTTTGAGGACACGCCCTGTGACCTCGCTTTTGACGCGAATGGCAATCTTTTTGCCTACTTTGCCCAAATGGTTTATGGCGGAACCAACGGTATTGTCAGTAATAGTGGTGTTGTTATTGAGTTCGGCGCGAACGGGCAGAACAGTGTTATCGCGACCGGCATTGCTGGCGGCACCGGCGACAATGGATACATCGCGGTTGAAATGGTGCCTGAACCGGGAATCTGGACGTTTGTGGCCGGACTGGCCGCGGTTGTGTGTCTCAGAAGGCGGTCAAACCGGCGGGCTCCAACCACCGCTTCCCGACCCCTACTTTAGCCAATCCCGCGCCGCCTGTTCATCCCGGAAGACTCGATAATCCGTCCACCCGCCCATGGCCAGCGTGGCAAACATGCGGTAGATGCCAAATGCAAGTTCGGAACCGACCAGCAATGCCCGCCGCGTACGGGCCACGACCTTCGGACGCTGCCGGAGTTCATCGGTAAGTTGCCGGAGTTCATCGGCGGTCAATTTGACCGTCGCGTGGCGCATGTCCACGATGCCCGGCATGTCCGGACGGTAAAGCGGTTCAGCCGCCAACCGCGCCATGTCTTCGTAGATTTCAGCGAGGGTGATGTCGCCCGTCACCGTCGTGTAACTGAAATACTTTTCGGGATCGATGGTTCGGGACACTTCCATGTCAGTGTGGAAGCTGCACGCTGAACGCCTGGAAGGCAAGCCGGATTCTCCGAAGCCGCGCAAAATCGCGGTGACGTGCCTGAACCCCAATCTGCGCCCAGGCCCTGTAGCCGTGGCAGCGACGGGACCATTGCGAAATTCTGGAGCAGACGGGGATTTGCCTGTCGTTTCTGGCGACGTTCGGGGCGGTCAGGAAATAACCCAGTTTAATACCGCCTTTTGCACGTGCAGCCGGTTTTCGGCCTGGGTGAAAATCGTGTTGGCATTGGCCTCAAACGTTTCCTCGTCGATCTCCTTGCCGCGATACGCCGGCAGGCAATGCATCACCAGCGCATCCGGCCGGGCCAGCTTGAGCAGCTTTCGGTTGATCTGGTAGCCGCTGAGCATTTTCAGGCGGTCGGCGGCTTCGGCTTCCTTGCCCATCGAAACCCACACGTCCGTGTAAAGCAGATCCGCGCCCTTCGCGGCTGCCGGCAAATCGTCGGTGCAGCTGATATTCCCGCCCGCGCGTTTCACCAAGGCCGCCGGCGGCTGGAATTTTTTGGGCGCGGCAATGCGCAACTCAAAGCCGAGCTTCCCCGCCGCGAACATCCAGGAACGCGGCACGTTGCACGCGCCGTCGCCCACAAACGTCACCACCTTGCCCGCAATCGGCCCGCGCGCCTCCCGGAAGGTCATGATGTCGGCCAGAATCTGACAGGGATGCTCGTCATCCGTCAGCGCATTGATGGTCGGGATGCCGGAGAATTCGGCAAATTCCTCCACGTCGCTCTGCGCGAACGTGCGGATGACCGCGCCATCAATCAACCGGCCCAGCACGCGCGCGGTGTCCTTGACCGGCTCGCCCCGGCCCAGTTGAATCTCGCTCGCGTTGAGGAACATCGTCTGGCCACCCAGCTCGCGAATGCCGACCTCGAAGGAAACCCGCGTGCGCGTGGATGACTTGGAAAATATCAGCGCCCAGATTTGTCCGGCCAGCGGCAGCCGGTCGCGCCGCGCCCGTTCGCGTTTGTACGTGACGGCGTCGCGCAGGATTTTTTCAATGTCCGCGCCCGGCAGCTTCTCCAATGACAATAAATGTTTTATTTTCAAAGTTTTTTTGAATTGAACCCAAATTGGATTTATAACCCGAATCCCGCGGCTCGTCACTTCTTTTTCCGCGCCGCGTTCCAGTCAACGTAGGACAGGCGTCGCGCCTGTCTCAAACTTCAATTGGAAAACTGGAAACAGGCGCGACGCCTGTCCTACTTTTTCTTCGCCACATTGGCCGCCTGCCAGAGATACCACGCGGCCGTGGTGCGATGCGGACGCCAGCGTTCGCCGAACGCGAGCAGGTCCTTCACCCGGGGCAGGTCGCGTTTCCGGTAGGCGTGGCGGAAGCCGGTGCGCACGCCGAAATCGTCCGCCGGCAGAACGTCCGGCCGGGCCAGTTGGAAAATCAACAACATTTCCGCCGTCCACCGCCCCACCCCGCGCACTTCCGTCAAACGCGCAACGATTTCGTCGTCGGCCAGTTTCGCGATTTGCCGCGAAGTCGGAACGGCGCCCGCCAGCGTCTTGGCCGCGATGTCACGGATGGATTTGATTTTGGCAAAGGAGAAGCCGCAGGCGCGGATTTGCGCGTCGGTGACGCGGGCGAGGTCTTCCGGGCGGGGGAACCGGCGTCCGGGAAACAACCGGATAAACCGTCGCAAAATGGTGTTGGCCGCCGTGCTGTTGAGCTGCTGGTGCGCCACCGCCCGCACCAGCGATTGAAACGGCGAGCGGCGCGTTTCCGGCGTGAGCCCGCATTTTCCGTGTGCGCGAATCAGCCGGCGCATGACCGGATCGTTGGCGGCAAGATGTTTGTGGGCGGCGGCGTTCATCTTTCAGTCAGGACCACACCAAGTACTCCCTCTCCCGCTGGGAGAGGGAACGGCGGGCGACACCACTTTTTCTGATGGCATCCTTGGAACAATTCCGCCAATCAACTTCACATAATAAGGCAGGCAAAGACAATGCAATCGAGTTTCTCACACCAAACTTTTCACCACTTCCTCGATCTTGCCGATGCCCTCCCCGGCTTCCTGCGGCTTGAGGTTCAGCGGCGGCAACAGCCGCACAATTTGCGTTCCCGCCGGAATCGTCAGCACGCCGGCCGAGTGCAGCCGGTTGACCAACTGGACCGCCGCCGGCTTGTCGCTCGACGCGAACGCCGGGATTTTTTCAACCAGTTCCAGGCCGAGCATGAAACCAAATCCCCGCGCGCCCTTGAGCACCTGCGGATAATTGGCGACCAGATGTTCCAGTTCGTGCTTCATCCAGTCGCCGAGTTTGCGCGCGTTTTCGTCCAGCCGCTCCCGTTCGAAGACCTCCAGAATTTTCAGCGCCACGGCGCAGGCCAGCGGCGTGCCGCCAAACGTCGTCGCGTGCGTGCCCGGCCCGAGCAAATCCGCATACGGCGCGCGCACCCAGAACGCGCCGATGGGAAATCCGCCGCCCAGCGATTTGGCCATGGAAATGCCGTCGGGCAGGAAAGCGGAGTTCGGAGTCCGGAGTCCGGAGTTCGGAGTTGCCGCTTCGAGAATCCTTTGAAAGCTCTGGAATCTGCCCGTCCGATAATGTCCACATTGCACGCCGTCCAGGAACAGCAACAGTTTTTTCTCGTCGCACAACGCACGCAGGCCCAGCAGGTACTCTGGCGTGGCGGGCGTGACACCGCCTTCGCCTTGCACGCCCTCAATCAGGATGGCGACCGTCGCGGGCGAAATCGCCGCGCGCGCCGCGGCCAGGTCGTTGAACGGCACGTGGCAGAAACCCGGCGTCATCGGCTCGAACCCCTTTTTGACCTTATCCTGGCCGGTCGCCGCGATGGCGGCCAGCGTGCGTCCGTGAAACGAATTCGTCGCCGTCAGAATTTCAAACCGGCCCTCATCATGGCCAAATTTCCGCGCGACCTTGAACAGCCCTTCGTTGGCCTCCGCGCCACTGTTGGCGAAAAAGCATTTGCCCGCGCCGATGCGTTTGACGAGTTCGGCGGCCAGCCGGCCCTGAGGTTCGGTGAAATACAGGTTCGACACGTGAATCAGCTTGCGCGATTGTTCGACGAGCGCCTCGGTGATGGCCGGATGCGCGTGGCCGAGACAGCACACGGCAATGCCGCCGCCCAGGTCAAGATACCTTTTGCCCGCGACATCAAAGACATAACTGCCCGCGCCGTGACTGAGCACGAGATCGAAACGTCCGTAGCTCGGCACGACGTTCCGGCTGAACAATTGCCGCACCGACTCGTACTGGTTATGCACGAGCGGAGGCGGTGATGGAACGATTTCTTTCATCGGCGGATTGTATTAACCACAAAGGAGCGCAAAGGACACAAGAAATTTATTTCTCGGCCTGCAAGGCGTCCCAGGTTTCGAGGTAGTGCGCGCCGACGGCGGGATTCACCGCGAGATCACGCGGAAGCTTGCGATATTTGATCAACTCAATGACATCCGTCTTGTCCTTGTGCCGGCGCACCGGCGAGCCGGCCCAACTGTCGAGCTTGAGCGAAATCAAATCCTCCAACGTCACGATCTGGATTTGTTCGGCGACCTTGCCGGGTTGTGGGAAGGGCACTTTGCAGCCGCGCCGCAAAACTCTCCCGGCCGGCAGCAAGTCCACCATCACACCATTCCGCCGGTCTTCCACCCGGTCTTGTACCTCCGGCACCCGGTAAAACGGCCCGGTCAAACTGGCCGTGAGAAATTCCACCGCCTCCAGCACATCCGGCACGACAATGTCCACGTCAATCGTCACGCGCGGATAACCATGCTCTTGTACCGCCAACCCACCCACGATCAGATGCGGAATCTCATGGTCCACCAGCACGGACACCGCCGTCCGGGCGGTTTCCACGATGCCGGAGGTCCCGGTGTTCTCGCGCAAAATGTAAGCATCTCGATTCGTCACATTGACAGAGTCGCACTTCCAGGAAGCTTCTTCAACCTATTGAATGTTCGGCGTTGGATGTCGAATGTTGAATGTTTGCCTGTACTCTCACAAAACGATTTCCGTACCGACGCCTTCATCGGTGAATATTTCCAGCAACACGGCATGCGGCACGCGGCCGTCCACGAAGGAAACCTTTTCCACGCCCGACTGGATGGCGGCGACGGCGCTGTCCACCTTGGGGATCATGCCCCGGTCAATGATGCCCTTCCGCTTGAATTCGCCGACCTCGCCCGTTTTAAGATGGGGCACAACCGAATCCGGCCGCTTCGGATCACTCAACAGGCCCGGCACGTCGCTCATGAACACGAGCCGCTGGGCCTTGAGCGCGATGGCCAGTTGCGCCGCGGCGATGTCCGCATTGCAATTGTAAATCTTCCCATCCTCGCCGCGCGCCGTCGGACTGATGACCGGCGTGAAGCCGCACCAAATGGACTCCTTCAACGGCGCGGTGTTCACCTCCACCACTTCACCAACGTAACCAACGTCAATTTTTTTACCCGGCTGGTCCCGGTCCTCCAGCCAGAGCTTGCGGCATTTGAAAATGTCCCGGCCGGCAAAGCCAACCGGCTTGCCTCCTAGTTCCTTGATGGTTTTGACAATCTCCGGGTTGATCTCGCCGGACAAAACGTCGTCGACGATTTTCGCCGTTGCCTCATCGGTGACGCGCTGGCCCTGGATGAATTCCGCCTGCAACCCGGCCTTTTCCATCGCGCGGGTGATGGCCTTGCCGCCGCCGTGCACGACGACGGGATTGATTTCCACGGCCTCGAGGAAAACGACGTCGCGCGCGACGCTGTTGCGGACGTTGGCATCGGGTGAATCCATGAAACTGCCGCCATATTTGACGACAAAGGTGGCGCCGCTGAACCTCAGGATATACGGCAGCGCTTCCAGCAGCGTTTCGGCTTTGGCGATGAGGTCTTGCACGAGCTTATTCCTAGCAGGAAGCCGGGCGAAGGAAAGCGTGTTTCGTCATCACGATTTCACTTTCGCCGGCCCGGGGTTTTTCATAGATTTCCCGCCGCCATGCCTGAAATTGCCAAGTTTGTGAACAGCGCCGCCGGCACGATTACGCCGGCCATTGCCGAAAAGGTATTGCGGCAGTTGCCGCAGTGGAAACTGGAGTTCACCCAGATCAACGCGCCGAAATTTCCCCATCTGGTGGACCAGTTGGAATTTCTGGCCAACGCCGCCGAAGACGCGATTGAAGGCGCCTACAAGGAATTGCCGTATCAGACAATTGCGCAGTCGGTGTTTGCGTTGCTGTACGCCCACAAAAAAATGGGCATCATCCCGGACAGCATCCTGGAGCTGGGCCGCGCGGACGATTCGAGCGTGGTGCGCAGCGTGCTGATTCAGAACGAAAAAGTATTTGAGAAATACGCCGGGTTGCAGGGCGTCAACTGGCAGAGAATCACCAGCCAGCCGTAAGTCCCTTCCGCGGGACAATCTTCGCGGAAATCCCATTGCCAATTTAGCGCCTGGCTTTCACTGGGCAAGCCGCGTCGTGTCTCCAACCCGCGTTGACTCAGGGCTAAATGTTACTTTGGGCTGGGGCCGTCAAGACTTCGTTGCCTCACGATCCAGGTTACCGAGGACAGTGAAGAAGTTCTTGAGTTTGCGTTCAATGATTTTCTTGAGT
>Ga0187863_10000785_pt1 | contig 26368 bp, 27 predicted proteins | sample June2016WEW_11_1_FD_132975 | JGI IMG/M metagenome (GOLD analysis project Ga0187863, IMG submission 132975) | Peatland microbial communities from SPRUCE experiment site at the Marcell Experimental Forest, Minnesota, USA - June2016WEW_11_10 | ecosystem: Environmental > Terrestrial > Soil >...
GCTTTGCCCGGCCTGTGGCCATGATCGCGTAAAACGTTTTGTCGATAGGCAAGGTCATACCGTTGTGTTCAGATCACCGGGTCGCCATGTATCTCCACTTCGCTCATATCCACGCCGCACGCCTCCGGCAGCGGCAGCCGCCCAGTCCAGTGAGCCCATCCCCAGAAGAGCGCGGTGGATGAACTCAGCAAGCCAGCAACAGTGCCAACCGTTCGCGGGCTGTAGTGCGCTGACGCAATTCCTGCTCCCATCATCGACAGCATCATCATCGTCCACGTCAGTGTTTCGATCGTCGAAAAGACGCGCCCTCGATACTGATCCGAAACCGTCTTGAGGATGTACGAGTAGTTTAGGATTGAATTCACAGCCATGGCGGCGCGCGACACGAGGATAAACAACAGTGCCAGCTCGAACCGTTGCATCCGGCTGAACAGAACGTACGCCCCGCCGTGCACGAGATAGTCGATAAAGACCGCCAGCTTGTAATTCTCAAAGGACAGCCGCTTGCCCAGCCAGTGCGCAAACGTGCCACCCAGAAGAAGGCCTATCCCGGCGCATCCCCAAATCGTGCCGATGCCAGCGGCCCCGCGATTGAATACAACTTCGCCAAAGAGCGTAAACAGAATCTGAGCCGCACCGCCGCCTGTGGCCCATCCCACGGCGAGCAGAGCGATAGCGAGAACGAGCGGAACCGAACGCATATACCGCAGTCCTTCGCGATATTCATGCCACGGCCGGATTACCTCCGCCTCTGTCAGGTCCCTGTGTTCGGCACGGAACCGTTTGCCTGTTGGCGGCCTCAAGTTCCAGATGGCCCAAGCCGAAAATAAGAACGAAAGCGCGTTCAATACGAACGCCCATTCATAGCCAAGGCCGACCACCGTTGCGCCCAGAAATGTCCCAATCGTCAGATTGGTCCATTGCGTCGTCTGCGTCAGCGAATTTGCAGTATGGATTTCCTCCTTGTTCGCGATGCTCGGCAGGATGGAAGAGCGCCCGGCTGTGAAAAATGGCGAGGCAACCATCAGCAACGCGCTGAATACATACAGCAGCCATACTTGATGTTGCCGCAGCGCCAGGATGAATCCCAGCGCTACCACTGCTCGCACCAGATCGCTAGCGATCATGATTCGCTTGCGATCAAACCGGTCGAGCACCACGCCAGCCAGCGGCCCAATGGCGATGGCGGGAATCGCGCGCGACAGCATGACGCCCATGATGACCAGCCCGGAATGCGTCAGTGCCATCGCAAGCGCGAACACGGCGATATTGTTGAAGTTGTCGCCGATTTCGCTGACTACTTGCCCCATCCAGGTGTAGCGATAATTGCGGTTGTGCCGAAGCAGCTTGAGAAAGTCGCGCATCAGCTGGTATGGCTCTCAACGCCAGATCGTTTCCGCGGCGAGCGCTTGATGAACAGGCAAGCATCCTCAGCGCGCATGCCTGAAAGTCTGACACACTTCCCATCGGCACACACCGTGTTGGTTGGCAGATCAACAGCCCCCCTTGAGGATCGGCTAGTACCTAGCCGAAGTGATCTTCTCGCAAAGTAGCATTATCTGTAATAAGATAGCAGCCGCATGAGCGGCACGTCGTGCAGGAGCTTCCATGGTCACTACTACCGTCAACGGCGTCCGGCGCGCAATTCAGGCCCCCGACGACACTCCCCTGCTCTATGTTCTAAGAAATGATCTCGAGCTCTCCGGACCGCAGTTCGGCTGTGGGCTGTCGCAGTGCGGGGCTTGTTCGGTTCTGCTCGACGGCAAGGAAATCCGCTCGTGCTCGATGCCTCTCTCCGAGGTGGCGGGCAAGGAAGTCACGACACTCGAAGGGCTTCCCGCGAGGTGGGCTCAGCAGAGGGGCCCGTTGCCGGCCGACGCGGAATCGACCCTGCACCCCATTCAACAAGCCTGGATCGAGGAGCAGACTCCTTTGTGCGGCTTCTGTCAAAGCGGCATGATGATCAAGGCGACCGAGCTGCTTGAAAGCAACGCGACGCCGACCGTCGACGAGATCAAACAAGCCTTTACGACGTCGGGGCCTTCGGCGCATCTATGCCGTTGTGGAAGCTACACCGCCATCATCGAAGCCGTGCAGCGCGCCTCCGCGCTAATGGCGAAAGCGAGGTAAGCAATGGCGATCACCCATGAAAAATCGGCGAATGTTTTCGGGGCCACGCTGACACGCCGTGCGTTCGTCAAAGCGGGGGGCGCCCTGTTCGTCGGTGTCAGCGTGGCAGGCGCTGGCGTCTGGACCAATGGAGTCCAGGCTGCCAACCCCACGAACACGCTCGACCCGACGCTACCCTCCTCCTGGATTGAGATTCATCCCGACAGCACGATCCTGATTCGCACGGGTAAAAGCGATTTCGGCCAGAGCACGACGTTCACAGCATACCGGCAGATTGTGGCCGAAGAGCTGAACGCGCCGTTTGAGGCCGTCACGACCGTCGTGATGGGCGATACCGACCGCACGCCGGACGGCAGCGGCGCCTTCGATTTTCTGGGCAGAGGGACGCCGAACATCCGCAAGGCTGCGGCCTACACCTATCAGGCGCTCCTCGATCTGGCATCGCAACGGCTCGGTGTCGCCAAGAGCGATCTCTCCGTGAAGGACGGCATCGTTTCGGGCGGCGGCAAGAAGATTTCCTACGGCGATCTTGTGAAGGGGCATCAATTGCAGCTCACGATCCCGGTGAGCGGTACCCTCACCGACATTCGCGGATTGACCATTGAGGGCAATCCGCCCATGAAACCGGTCAGCCAGTACACGATCATCGGCAGGTCCTTCCGCAACACCATCATTGCGTCCAAAGTCGCCGCTCGCGAAACCTGGGCCACCGACGTGCGGCTGCCCGGCATGTGGCACGCGCGTATGGTGCATCCGAAGACGCTGGGTTCAAGACTGGTGTCCGCCGGTGAATTGGATGAAGCCCGTTTTCCAAACGCGCAGGTTGTGGTCAAAGGCAACCTGGTCGGGGTCGCCGCGCCCACGGAATGGGAAGCCATCGGCGCCGCGCAGCAGGTAGCCAGCGCCACCAAGTGGACCGACTGGAAGGGGCTGCCCGGCTATGCCAATCTGCACCGCTATTTGAAACAAGGGGCCGACTGGAAATCCGCGCCTGTGTCCAAAAGCGACAAAAACCACGGCGACGTAGCGTCGGCGATGGCGGCGGTCGCCCAGAAGCTTACCGCCACCTATGAGTTTTCCTATATGAAGCATGCGCCGATCGGGCCGACCATGGCTGTGGCCGATGTTCGTGCCGACGGCACGGTGCACCTCTATGCGCACAACCAGAATCCCCAGGCGCTGCGCGGCGAAATTGCGACGATGCTGGGCATCTCCACCAATCGCGTCGTGGTGCACGCATACCCCGGGCCCGGCCATTACGGCCGGTCCAATGGAGGCAATGCCGGAGGGGAAGATGAAGCGGTCATCTTGTCGCAAGCCCTGGGCCGACCAGTCCGCGTACAGTGGATGCGGGCTGACGACTTTCAGTGGTCCACGCAGTCTCCGGCTGCTGTGGCGGACGTGCAAATCGGACTCGACGACAAAGGCAAAATGATCGCTTATCAGGTGGATCATTACATGCCGGCGGCTCAGGACGACCGCCTGGTTGGCGCGCTGATCGCAGGCCTGCCGACGATGCCGGCTCCCGATCCGAGCGCGCCGCCTGCCAACATAACCGCCACTACCGCGAACCGCCTTTCTGATCCGTGGGTCTACGCAGGGGTCGCCCGAGTGGCGGAATTCGGCCACGGAACGTTCCAGGTCGGCCAGCAAGCCTCGCCGCTCGCCGCCGGGCTCCGCGACCACAGCATGCGCACACCGGGACAATTCCAGCAGAATTTTCCGCGCGAGTTGGCCATCAGTGAGGCAGCGGCGCTCGCCGGTGCCGACGCCATCCAGTTCCGCATTGACCATGCCACCGAAGAGCGCCTCGTCCGGGTGCTCAAGACCGTCCGAGATGCGTCCGGGTGGGAAACGCGGCCGTCCCCGCAGGCACCTGCAGTCTCCACCGGCGATTCGCCGGTGCGCGGTCGCGGCGTCTCAGTCATGTTCCGTTCGGCCACCTACTGGGCGTGCGTTTGTCAGATCTCGGTAACCCCCAGCACAGGAGTGATCGTCGTCGAGAACTACACCATCGCCGTCGATCCCGGCATCGTCGTGAATCCGATGCAGATGAAGCGTCAGGTGGAAGGCGGAGCAGTGATGGGCATCTCCCACGCATTGCTGGAAGAAACCATATTCGACGAAAGCGGAATCACGGCGCGTGACTGGCGGTCGTACCCGATCCTCAAGATGGCGGATATTCCTAAGATCAAAGTCGTGCTCCTCCACCGGCCAGAGGTCGGCAGCTACGGCGGCGGGTCGGAGGCGGCCAATGCCCTCGCTGCGCCCGCGATTGGTGCGGCGCTCTTTGATGCCACTGGGAAGATCATGCGGCGCCTCCCGTTGAAGCCTGTCTACGTGCAGGCGCTTCTCAAAGCCTGAGGGACGATTGCGAATACCCGCTTCGGTCGTATCGAGATGGTAGGCGAATCTGACGATGCCCGCACTGCCCCTACCAAAAACTCGGTTCTCGCTTTGAACGACGCGGGTCAATTCCGTTTGTTCACTTCTTCGCATCCACAACCCAGCAGAGCCGCCAACATGGCTTGGTTCCGCTTGCCCTTCAGCGCGACCCGGCAGCTTGTTTGGGGCCCTACAGACCTGTCGGCCCCGAAAATGCTAACCAGGGAAGCGCACGGGTCCTTGAGTTGAGAGATGGAACGCTGGAATCTACTGGCAATCAGAAGGGGACCAAGCCTGACCTCGGGGCTAAGAGCAACCAAGATGGCCACAGTTTTACCAGGGAGGGCAACGGGCAAGCAGCGCCGTCAGTTGTGCTTGTCCGCGCCAGCGTTATCGAAGATGACCGATCCAAAGCGGAAAATGCTTCGCGCCGGTGCGTAGCAGATGGCCAACGCCCTGAAATGAGGCGTTTAAGGAAATCGTAGCCAATCTAAGTTCCAATTCACTTTGGTTGGCTGTTGGCAGCCGAGGCGGCCGCTGCGAACGATTGCGGCTTTTCGCGATCGGCCGCACCGGTCGCCGGCTGACGAATGATCTCGATTGAGCCCTTAAAGTACGCCCCGTCCTCGATCATGATCCGGGCAGTCGTCAAATCCCCCACCACCGACCCGTCCTTCTTAATCTGAATCCGATCCTGTGCGGCGAGGTTTCCTTTTGCTTCACCGTAGACGATGATTTCGCGAGCCACAACGTCGGAGGCAATCTTCCCGGTGGCCCCGATGGTCAGGACTCCATCTCCCAGATGAATCGGCCCCTCAGTCCGTCCGTCTACGAGCAGGTCTTCGTTCCCTGAAATTTCACCTTTGATCCGCAGACCGGCACTCACAACGTTATTGCCGTGTCGGGACTGCTCGGCAAGCTTCAAGTCGTCATAGATTTTGCTCATCTGGTATCTCCTCTTCCGCTCCTGCTAGCGCCAGATCTGGGATATTAGACACCCGGAGATCAAAAACTACAAGTCTAGAATGTAACCGAAGGGCGAAACGTCGCGCCATTTAGAATCTAACCCAACCCAGCAATGTCCCAACCTTTCGCCTTTTAGCTCCCGTAAGGCATTGAGAAGAAACGCATAAGTGACGAGTTGCCTTGGTATCGATTTGAACTGCGAATGGTGCCTCTGCCACCCCGCCAAGCCCAATTTCGTGGGGGCCATCGATGGACCAAGGCAAGCTAGCGTTTGAAGATGCGCGTCGGCTCGAAACTACGGCGGTTGTAGGACGGGCCACAAACGCCGTTCGGGTACGGGCTTGTCCCCGAGCGGATCGGGAAGGAAGTGGCTCCGCTCAGGGATCTGAGAAATCATCTGGGCCGGTTCCAGCTGGCCAGGACCAGCGACGCTGTGGAAAAGGTGCTCGCTGTGCGAGCTTGGAAATCACAAATCGATTCCCACTTTCCACAGCCACGGCGACGACGCCGAATCTCCGGTTACATTTCAAATGTCTCGACGAGCATTGCTGGGGTTCCATTCTTAAATAATTTGATAGGGCGTATCGCGCCGTCCGGGGTTGCGGCGCTGCAGTGATACATCATATCGCCGATGCCTTGAACTCATTTGCAATTACCGTCGCGATGTCTTCGACCGAAGGCTTCTTCAGTTTCGCAATCTTCTCCGCCGCTGATTTTGAACACGTGGCGATCAATGTGTCGCGAAGCTGTTTGTGACGCTTGACGATTTCATCGTTGGTTGGTTTCGGCATCGGTCTCTCCTAGGTCCAAGTCTTTCGCCAATACAGAGCCGCCTTATAGAAATTGCGCTTAGCGGATCGGCACCTCTATATAGCGGAATGGCGTTTCGACGTTTTTGTACCAATGGATCGTGTCGGGGGGAACGATATACACATCCCCCTTGCTGATGCGATGTGACTCGCCACCCTGGATTGATTCGCCGCCAAACTTGTCAGTCGCCGTAGCCTTGGCCGTGCCACCGATGACCAAGGTTGCTGCACCACTCACCACATACACGACGGCTGTATAACCCGTATGACTACATCCGTCAGGTTTGCAGGCAGCCTTCACAGATTCCCGGCTGTGCGTATCCACTTTGTAGGTCCCATTGCTCGATGTATGGTTCCACAGAAGGTTAGTGCCTCCATTGGACAGTGCTTTAGTAAAGGATTCATCGAGTTTCTTGTGGTCGAAGACGGTAACAATTCCCGGATGTTCCTGTGCCATTGCTTTGTTTGGGCAGACTATGCCGATCGCAACGGCTACCACAACCGTCAGGACGAGCATTCGAATGTTCAACATATCTGTAATACCTCCACTGGTGGAGAAATTTGGCCCTATCGCCGCCAAGCACGAGTTCTATATCACAGCTTTGCCATCGCTTGTGAAGTCGTGCTTGAGCTTTCCGAGTAGCGTTACTGCGAGTCCACAAAACATTGGATGTTGTCTCATTCCACACAAACGAGATCTGTCGGCGTATAGAATGCGGCCCGCTGCTTCTCGATCTCCCCTAGACCAACTTTTGCGACCGAATCAGCCAGATAACCAAACCAAGAGGCATGGCAATAAGGCAAAGGGCACCCACAAGCAGCAGCACAAGGAAAAGCACGTCCCGCCAGGCGTGGCTTTCACCGGGCGCTCGATTTTTCTCGCGCAGCAACAAGCGATAATTTCTGCGATTTGCCTTCCAGACGACGTGGAAGGCATCGCCTACTACGGGAATCGCGCCTACCAGGGTTTCTAGGATTACGTTTGTAATCATGCGTGCCAGAGTGACCAAAGCCGCGCCACGTCGCCAGGCCGCAACGATTATGATCAGAGAGGCGATGCCGGCAACAGCATCCCCCACACCTGGAATCCAGCCGATAAGAAAATCGAGCCCGAAGCGGATCTGTGTCCCCGGAACGCGAAACACGTCGTCTAGCACTGCGGCAATGTGATCGAGATGTTCGTCTGTTGAAGTGGCAGGCGATCTGGGGGCCATAGGCGCTATTCTAGAGGATTTGGCGATTCTCAATCACCAAGACCGTTCCGACGATCCTACTGTAGCGAGCCATCCGAAATGAGATCTGTCTGAAATAGCAGGCTTACCTGAACTCGGGAGACCTCCCCCCGAACGGATGGCAGCGACGATAGTCGATTTGCGGCTGGACTGTAACCTTCTCCGTTAGGGACGTTAGGGACGTGTTCTTATCGCAACAACGCGATGCAAAAACTACTTCGCTCTAGATTCGCCTACCATATACTCTCGGCATGGTTACCGAACAGATCGACCTGGTTGAATGCGCCCCGTGCAGTCAATGTGGGACGTGGGTGGTCCTCCGCTCCGCCATGTACGACCCCGAACTGGAACTCTACGAATTTACTTGCCCGCGCTGCGGGACCGCGACAGGAACAGTTCAAAGAAAGATTTGGCGTCTTCCTCGACGTGTGCGGCAGAACGGACACTTTACGCTGGAGGAGTACGAGCAATTCGGACAGAAGCACACAATCCCTTCTTCGCGATCAGGACGATGAACTCTGTCTTGCGTCGGGTTACGCTCGAGGAAATTCTAGTGCTGTCGCCCAAGCGGTGAATTTCCAAAGGTTCGCTCGGTCCGGTGAATTCCGGGCTCGTCCCAAACCGTTTTTCAGGCCGCCGTCGTCGATCCATTTCTGTACGGCGATGTGCGCCTTCGCTTCCTTCTGCAAATCGCGCTTTCGGGCATCCTTGCCTTTGGCATCCTGATAGTGCGCGCTCGATGTCGATCGGGTGAGCGTCGTGTCCTGTAATCAGGTTGCTGTAATAGCAATTCATTGCACGCACTCCCTCTGCGAGGGAGGCCATCAAGGTCAGTGGCGGCGAAAGAGTTGTCCACTTTGGCGGTTGAACCTGGACCGGTGTGGCGGTTGAACCTGGACCGGTGTGGTGGTTACGCTCCGTGGTGTTCCGTTGAGGATTTTGGAGACTGAGTGTCTCTTGATTTTAGGGAGCGTCTGTAGGAAGTTCTGCAAGGCCCATGGGAGATACAGTTCCGGGGAAGCTTATGCCCCCGAGGGGAACTTCTATTCCTCTCCGGGGCGCAGCGGTCTGTTCACCGCCCCCTGGATCAGCAACAGCCCCCACTCGGCGCAAACACACTCAACTCACTTCTCAACCGGCTGGCTTGCGATCTTCGCCTCCGTCGCCTCCACCGAGCACGGGCGGTCCGGCCCTACACGGGCCCGCCACAATGGACCACTCTCATTTCGCCGCCGACACCATCCAAAGCTTTCCGGCAGACTGACCCGAAACCGCGCGGACTTTTGTACCAAGTCCACGACGAGGTTTGTTAGTGCGCCGCGATGACCGGAGTCTTCCCTACGCCACGGTCGCCCCATTTACAATGCGGATTCCCAGCACCATGAATCGCCGCCGTTCTCTCCAAGGAATTCTCGTTCTCTAATTGTTGGAACGTCTCCCGTTGTGGCGCATGCGCGCAGCAGCCATCAGACAGAGGCTGAGCGAGTGCTAAGAACAGAAACGGAACTAACGCTCGTCAGTGTCAGCGTCACCGATCCTTCCGGAAGCTCCGTGACCGGCCTGGAACGAGACAATTTCCGGATATTTGAAAATGGAACGGCGCAGCAAATCGTCAGATTTGCCCGCGAGGACGTTCCCGTCTCAATCGGCGCGATTTTCGATGTCAGCGAGAGCATGAGTGATAAGATCTATGAGTCGGGCCTGCCGCCCTGAAGTTCTTTGTAACCGCAAATCCTGAAGACGAGTTTTTCCTCGTTGACTTCAATGACCGTGCGCAGCTTGTGAGTGAGTTCCCCACGAGCCACCGTATACTTCAGGCGGTTTTGAAGTTCCTCCGCGCTGCCGGTGCTTGGTCTCAGTCACATGAACGCGGCGCAACACTCCAGGAAAGCTTGGCTCCTCATCTCCGGCGGAGGTGACAATCATAGCCGTTACAGCGAAAGGGACGCTCGAAGGTGTGTGCAGGAAGCGGACGTGCAGGTCTACACCATCGGGCTATTCGGACACATCGGAGGCTCCAGACTTGAGGAACTCAACGGTCCGTTTCTTTTGAGCGATTTGACCGAGATGACTGGCGGGCGCGCATTCACCGCTCACAACTCGGATGAACTGTCTGATATCGCGACCAAGTTAAGTATGCAGCTGCGCAGTCAATACGTTATCGGATACCACCCGGCGGACCTCGTGCATGACGGCAAATGGCGAAAGATTAAAGTAAAGCTGCGTCCTAGGGAGGCATTCCCGCCGCTCACAGTACAGGCCAAGAGCGGCTATTTTGCTCCGGGTCATTAACGCCTGCATTTTCGATAGACTCTGCGATAAATCCAAGCGGCACCTTAGGGCAGTAACCGCAGAAATCGTGTCTCCCAGAAACTCCCTCAGCTGCGCCCATCCATAAATCAGATTCGGAATATATAAAGAAACAATGTGTGGCTAATAGTGATCCGTATGTATTATCTAAAGACTAAGATGGTATTCGGACACAGAGTAGCGAAGAACTTGGTTTTGTGGGGGGCAATCACGATGAATCGACGCCGCTATCTCCCAGGCATTCTCGTTGCTCTAATTGCTGGGATGCTTCCAGTTGTCGCGCATGCGCGCACCAGGAATAACCAATCTTACGACGGCGTGGTTAGTTTCGGTTCTCAACTACTCTACTTGGACGACGGCTGTCTTTCGGTTGATGGTACGATCGTATCTGGAAGTTTTTTCGAGGATCTGAAGCGAAACGACAGTGGCATGCTGCCGGAGTATAGAAAACGCGGCGAGCTCGTGAGGGAGTACCCTGAATCATTGACAGCCTCCATTCGCATTATAGGCAACCAATGCGCTGCAATACCCAGTTCGCATTCTTCTGTTTTCGACGGTGATTCCTATTCATTGACGTTCGAAGTGAACTGGAAGAACGGATTCAACCTGAGTCCAGCTGTACTGTCTCCTAATGTTGTCCACTGCGTTGGGTCCTCAGCTCTGATCAACCCGAACGGGGATATCATTACCGCCCCTTCGGTAACGTGTCAGCTGACAGTTGCCAGTAAGGGCGTTCCACTAGCTGAACATCTCATCGTGTCGGTTTTTGCAGCAGATGGGAAACGCCTGACTCGGTTATCCGCCGCTCCCTGACAAATCCCGAACCGCAACGGCGGAGCCGACACGGACGCTCGCTCGGCTAGCTCAAGGTGTCTCACACGGGGCACGTGCCTTAGAGAAATCAGCGCCCTGTTTACGCCACTGCCCACTACCGACGGAAGTTCTTAGTGATGGATGTGCGCACAGGTTCAGCAAGCTCGTCCCACACTTTCGTCAGTTGTGAATCGCGATCCGGGCCTTCGACTACATCGATGAGGTCAAGCATCGCTCTACGCTGTTCGCCCGAGCCGGTAGTCCACACTTCTTTGGCTGTTCTGCGAGCGTTGCGCAAGGTAGCCCGTCGCCTTAGCCGTTTCTGCATGGCCGGCAGAAACACAACAACGGCGCCCAGTATTAATAGTGCGATGGGAAATACGACTGGAAATCTCAAGGCTCCCCTTTCGTAGTGGCGGTAGGTGCATCCCAAGGTGTCCTTATGTTTCCCTTATATCACTCTGGTGCAGCCAATAAAAGAAGCTCTTCCATCGCGGACATAATCCCATTCCACTTGGACGACTGATCGGACATCAAATACCGGCCCAGTCCTTCGCCAGGCTGCGTTTGCGAAACAGCGCGAATCGATGGCGGCGCTCCTGGCAGGCCGCTTCAGAAACCATCAAGAAGTAGGAGATATGGCCCCTACGCGATGAAGAACGCGATCGTTTTGTGCAAGCGTTGCTTAGTTAGCCCTCCCGAGCCTAACGAGGCAGCCAAGGCCGCAGCCGCTCGTTACAAAAATCAGAGGGGATTGTGATTGCAAGACGCAAAAGACAAACTACGTTGGACTTTGAGCCGCTCGATCCGACCCACAATCGAGCGGCTTCTTCGTGTGGTTCTGAACCATTCGATAGCGACCTTAAAAACCGGGCAGGCCAAGACACCAAAAACAATCGAGTTGCGTCTCACTGCCCGAATGATTGGTCCTGGCAGTTAGCAAGGGGCGGCTCCAACCCCCCTCCTGAATCGGCGTTTCTCCTACCCCCCGCTAGCGTAGGCGGGCGTCCATCCCATCCTTGCAATAGGGGAGAACGTCGCCGCCTTTTTGATGCTCGTTTGTAAACGTCATTGGGCGCTACACATCAACGGAGCGTCCCGCAATAAAACCGTCATCCCACTTGTCCAGTAACGGCGTTTCTACCTTATTTATCAGAGCCTTGCCGCCCCTGCTACTGCGGCGTCCAATGGGCAGATACTTTGAAAAGGCCGTCAATGAAACCGATTTGGTAGGCGAGGAAAAGTCCGAATCCCGTGCTAACGATTCCGGAAATCGGCGCCATGTACCTTGCGATCGGAAGGTGCTTACCGGCGTAAGCGACAGGAAAAGCCATAGCGGAAGTCATCAACATCATGCCGACGATCGTCCCGATGCCGAAGACCAACAGGTATGCGATAGCCCACAGGGGGCTTCGAATTGTGGTGAGGACCAACAGGGCTACCGCAGCAGAACCCGCCAAACCGTGAACAAGACCGATGACGAACGGGCGGAAAATCTGGTAAGGACCGTATCGGCTCATCATCCTGTCGAAAGAATTCTCTGCACGATTCCGCACCTTGCCGCCGTTAACTGGCGTAAAGCGGTTGCTGAGCCGGCCAAGCACGCCGGTGAGATTCAGGGCACCGAGAAGGATTAGCATCAGAGCTACGGACAACTCCATCGACAAGCCGACGCGGGGCGGAATAACCAGGCCGAACAGGATGATGGCCGAACCGACCAGAAAAATCGTAAGCGTGTGACCTACACCCCATAAAACGCCGATCAAGGCTCCCTGGCGAACCGATCGCTCCTGGCTGGTTATCGTAGAGACGGCAATCACGTGGTCGGGATCGGTGGAGTGGCGCATACCGAGAAACAGGCCGAGAAGCACGATACCCGCGAACGACGCCAGATTGGCCTTAGATAGAAAGCCGGTGCCTATTCCCGTGCTCAACAGGGCCCGGCCCGCGATGCCCAGGCCCAGCGTCATCATGAATCCCGCTGATGCCACAGGAAGCCAGCGTCTCATAACAGGGCCGTCACTTTTCCAACGCGCAATGAACTGTCGCGCATAAACCATTAGTAAGCCGATGCCAATGAGAACCGCTGCCAGGCCGAGGCTGAATGCCACGATCAAAAACAGCCCCAACCCAACGCGATGCAAGGAAAATGCGCCGAGAAGCACCACGAGAGCGGCAGGACAAGGAATAATTCCGCCGGTGATCCCGAGGGTCAGTAGCTGCGTTAGAGACACCTTTTTTGCGGCCGGCCGTAATTGCGAGCTGCCATACTCCCGGCCCTGGCAATCGGTATGCTCTGCTGAACGGCGCGTGCCCCATGAAGCCAACCAATGGCTATGGCCGGCCCCGGTTTCGTGGTTGTGATCGCTGGCTTCACCGGTCCAAGCACGAATCATTAGATAACAGGCCAGGACCGCAATGGTGATCCCGGAAATCATTCCAAGCCACGGATACAGTCTTTCGGGAACAATGTATTTTGAGGCATAAAGCGTGACGGCGCCGAGAAGATACACGCCGGCCGTGTGGGCGGCCGTAACGATCAAGCCAAGAAAAACAGCGTGCCGCGCCGTCCCTTCCGAACCCACTAGGTACGCCGCCACGATCGTCTTGCCATGACCCGGCTCAAGGGCATGCAATGCGCCCAAGCCCGCCGCAATCAAAGCCGCGGTGAATAGGAACCAGAAACTAAGGTTCCGGGCGGACACGAGTTCGGTGAACCTATTCCGCGGCGTCGCCTGCTGATTCGCATGCAGGGAAATGGTGGGGGGGAGAGCGCCGGCGATATGCGACAACTTCTCCCGGGAGGCTTCGAGAATCCCTCGAGTTCTGGGGCTTGCCGCAGAACGAAAATGCGCGCGTGCGTGCTTTGAGGGTTGGGGAAGTCCGTGGAGCACTTCTCCATACACCCTGCTCGCGGGCAGCGCTCGTATCCGGGGGGCAGCGTCCATCGAGGCCTTACTGCCCGTAGTCGCGGAAGACCGAACGAAACTGAAGCTGGCTTCAAGATCCTGTGGCGGGCTGTTCAGCAGATCCGTGGGATAGTTTGAGAGCTGCGCGCTGCGGTCGGCTGCCGGAGCCGAACTGGCGGTCAACTCAAAGCTTGGCTCTGCCGTGACCACGATCTCTTTCCAGCCAGAGTGTCCGGGAAAGTTATCGTCGCGATAATGCACGGCATAGGTGACCTGCGGAGGGAGACCATCGATCGCAACCCGATATAGGAATCCGAGCTTCATCGTCGGCAGGCCACCGGCGCCGTCAGGGAAGATAACGCTCGAAGTGACCATCTGCAGCCGCCGGCGCTGGCCGTTTACCTCGAGCGCAAGGCCTCGCGCGAGTAATTCCGCCTTCTGTGAAAGATACTGCGCCAGACCTGGATCGCCTTCCCTGGGGACAATGCCGGTCTCCTGAATTTCCTGGTAAGTAGGGATCTCCGCCACATCGATGAGGTAGCGCAGCTCAATATAGCCAAGCTCGACCCGAAGGTGGGAGTAGTGGCTGATACTGAAATTGCCCATGGGATGCGCGCTGCTTGGCTGGGGATTTGATAGCCAAGACACCAACAGCAGCACCGGAAGCAAAGCGCGCGTTATGCTACGGTCTTGCATCGATTATCCTGTGGCCCGCGACGGTCAGCGAGCCGCTTGGAAGTCCCTGCAGAGTGGTTCTGGCAATATCTGCGTAGAACAAATGGAATTGGGGATTCAGAGCAATCGCTCGGGCGAGGTAATCCCCGGCTCTTTGGCTATCGCCAAGGCGCTCGTAGATCATGCCTGCGTGAAAAAAGAGCAACGGGTCTTTCGTGCCCAGGCGAAGAGCTTCCTTTATGGCGACGGCCGCCTGCCCCGGCTGAGAATTCTTGTATAGCGCCCACGCAAGCGCGTCCCAGGTGTAGATATCGTGCCGTATTTCAAACTCTTTGCGGGCGAGTTCCAGAGCCTGCCGAAGGTGGATGTCGTGGTCGGCATAGAAGACAGAGAGTTCACGGTTATATACGGCCTGGTTGAAGACATTGAGGCGGTTGATGTACTCGACCAGGTCGTACTGCTGTTTAGCCTCGGCGGGCCTTCCAGCTTTCGCATAGACGTCGCCCAGAGCAGCGGCATATGAAGGCAGGGGGATTACGTTAATCGCTTGCTTGTACAGCTTGATCGCATCGCCCAGATCTCCTTCGGCCGAAGCCAGTTTGGCCAGGCCCGCCAGTGCGCGATGGTACCCGGGATAGGTTTGCAGAGCGTCGCTGTAGGCGGCCTTCGCATTCGCGAGGTCTCCCAATTGGAAATAATTTTCCCCGAGCGTGAACTGGCTCCAGGCGATGCTCTCCTTTGCCATATCCGATTCAATGGAAATAGCGACGGCTTGCTGCATGTGGTCAATTGCGTCCTTGGCATCACCGATCAGGAGGCTTTCCGCGGATTCCCGGCTTTCTTCCAGGTACTCAACACCACTGGCGGCGGACTGGGCGTCCAGCGGATTCTGCAGCCGTGTGTAAGCTGCCCAGGCTGCTTCGTATTCCCCCATTTCGCTTCGGGCATCTCCAATGAGAGCGAACGACGTGACGTCGCGGGGATTTAAGTCGGCTGCTTTTTGCGCCAGCGCCAGAGCTTCCCTGAAGCGATGCTCGGCAAAGTAAACCGTCGCGAGATGCTTGGTGGCCGGCGCAGCCTCGGGATGGCTGGACTCCAGATTCAGGGATTTCTCGAGGGCTTTTGCGGCGAGATTGTAGTAAGTGATGTCACCTGTCTCGCGGGCCTTCTGGATGTACGCAACGCCCAGGCGGTCGTAGTTAAAGAAGTCGTCGGAATCCTGAGAAACTTTCCACTGGAAAAAGCGAACGACATTGTCGGTCTCATGCTGCTGCCCTTGCGCTCGCCCCTGCAGGCATAGCAGCGCAATCACGATTGCAATCACAGCCCGCGTTGGGGGGGGGATCATTGGGATCATCCTTCCCGGCATACTTACCCTCTGACAACTCGGCGCGTTCGAAATAGGAAGCAGCAAGGCCTGGGGCGCCCCAGACCTTGCTGCCTCCATGAAATTACTGCTGTGGAGGGAAGCCCACCGTGCCTGGATTGCCAGGAAGAGGCTGCGGTGCCGCAAGAAACGGGAATTGGGCCAGTAACGGCTGATCGTTACCGCCAAAAGGAGCCACGTTGCCCGAAACATTTCCCACCTGGCCATCCGATTTGATCCAGTCGGTCCCCTGGAGCACGGCCAGAACGCGCCGGTCTGTTGCGAAGTTCAAAGCGCCGGGACGCGCCGGACCGCTGCCAGGTACGCCTAGACTGCTCGGGAAGTTCACATCGGCAAGCTGTCGCGCAAGCTGCAGAAGAATGTCGGTGACGGTATCCGCGGGACGCCGCCCGTTCTGTAGCCCGAAAGCACCCAGACCGAGTTGTGGGTCCGCATTTCCTCCCTCTGCTGCTGCGCCGGGAAGGATGCCGCTCGGGAGCAGGTCAAGATTGAGCCGAAGCACATCCGGCAGCAACGCAACCCTGAGCAGGTTCTTGTTGGTGTTGTTGAAGCTTGCAGGCAATAGAAGCGGAGCGCCATGACCAATGCCTGGATTGGACGCGCTTGCATCAGTAAAGCCCAACGCGGTAAGCAATCCCGCCCGGCCGGCAATCGTATTTCCAGTTCCGTCGTTGTCCGTGGTCGTCAGAGCGTCGGGAACCAGCGAGGACCAGTTCTGCGTGTCGTCTTCCGGTTTAGAAAGGTTGTATTCATCGCGCATGGTGGAGGGAACAAAAACAGTCTTAAAGAGCTGCTGTCCTACCCGCTGGAACTGCACGAAGGTACGATCCAGGTCGTGATCGTGGTCGGGGTCACTTTTTCCCCGCGGCATGCTCGTCGTGCCCCAAATACCGACCAGTCCCTTGGTCCCGAGAAACCCGGAACCTTCGACGGCGCCCTTGGGCAGTTCAACAGCGATTGAGGTCACATTGAACCCTCCAAAGCCGTCCACGCCGCTAGTACCGTCGGCGTGAACCGGCCTACCGCGCAGCGGTCCGAGCGCGAAAGTAGGAAAGTTGCGGAACAAGTCTTGAGTATCGGCGAGAATGCGATTCAGCTGGCCCACATCGGTCACAAATGGGTCATCACGCAGGCCAGTAAAGACTGTCATGTTGCCCTGCTGAAGTGTCTGTCCCGTGCAGCCCTTCACGCTTGGGCTCGTCTCGAGGACGATGTTCCTAATGCCCGTGACTTGCGGTCTGGCCGGCCCGTAGATTTCGACGATCTGGCCCGAACTACAGGTCGTTGTAGGAACGTTTTCGAAAACTGCCTGAATCACCGAGTCTTCCACGGCATGCTCGTCGTTGGCAATCTTAAATTGGTACAGAAAATTGGGCGAGAATCGGTAGCTGGGTGTCTCGGCCGGGACAGCAAAGGGATTAACGTTCATGATCAAAACCAGCTGCGAAGAATCATTCGGATCAAGAAACGCGAACACATCGGTAATATCTCCCTCTCCATTCGCATCTGCGGTGGGAGAATCGCGGTGGTCGGAAGCCAGCCCTTTGGTTGGCACCAAGAGAACTGCAACGGTCAGGGCGGCAAAGGTTGACAGAACGATCCAGCCTAGACCCCGAGCGCGCTGGAGAGAGGGGCTCTGGGTTTTGTTTTTTATCACGATCATAACTCCTCCTGGAAGGTTGAATGCGTCGGTCCCCCGGGACATTCGGGCCGCAACGCTGACCAAGCCATGATCCCGGTTGACATAGGTACGCTAGCGGCGGCGAAGTGGATTTCACTCGTCGATTATTTTTTGAGGACCGTTTGGAAGAAGAGCGAATGGCAGGTTCAAGGCTTGTCTCGTGGAGACAGCGCTGGCGGAACTTCTGGTCGGATCCCCGGGCAAAGTCTCGATACGTCGGGGAAAAAGGACAAATACCGTCCCGGTACTCCAAATGTCCGGTACCCGCGGCCGTGTTTTCGTGGTGCCGCACTGCCAGGGACCTCTTGAGGACCACCGACGTAGATTTTCACATTCGTGGCGACTGAGAACGTCTTGTGTTTGGCCATCCCCGGCCCGTGGTCCCACGTCAAAGAGTGCCGCAGTGACGCCGGACTTTATGAACCTGCCGACTCAGCGCGGCGGCTACCAAAGCCCTGTCTTTGGTGGGCACCTTTATGAGCGCGGTAGAGCGCGAACGGCGTTCCACTGACCAAGGTCACCATGGGAGTGCTCCTTGCACTGCCCAGCAGACCGCCCTCCCAATGACCGGGAATGGCTCGGTCCTTGATTTCTGCGGCCCTTTCCCGGATCGAGACGGCATCGACGAGACTGTCGGTTGACACGAGCGTGCTGCGATCGGCGTATGCGACGCTTGGACCGAACGTGGGCAATGAGCTCTTTTTTCAGCACTCCTCGCGCTTGAACAGGCTACGGTAAATGGTCTCAGAATCAGCTTCGTTGGCTCGATACTGAGCACGACCACCCATGGCGTGTGACCTCCCGGCTCACCCTCGACGCAGCTCGGTAGCAGGCGTTTGGCTATCTCATGAATCGACGCAAGCGATCTCTCGATGGATGTACTCTCGCTCGGTCACTGTGAGTGCAATTCCGTGGTCGTGCCCGATCGCCGAATACCCCTTGCTGATTGCACCCCTGCTCAAATGAGCCCGGCGTCGGTTGAGTTAGCTTCCCCGGCAAATGGAAATCATTTTGCTGCATCAGAATCGATGGAAATCCAATAAAGTACCTTTCGCGTCACTCCCGCCACAAACTCGTGGTCGCGGGCACCGTCTTATTCGGACAATGGAGAGCGGAGGCAATGCAATGGAAGAAATAATGATCCACCGCGTTACCCGATTCGCCACAGATGTTGGTTTGCATCTCGCAGTCTGGTCGTTGCTGCTGGCAGCGGTGCCGCCCGCTCAGCTATTCGCACAAGCGCCGGCCCCGGGCGCAGGGAAGCAACTGAAACTCGTGCTTGCCCGCCAGTCGACCGCGGACCCGGTCGAAATCATGAAGCACCTCAGCCAAACCTGCCCCAACATCACGCTGACCACGAATCCGAAGAGCTCAAATTACATGCTTTACGCTGGCGGATGGTCCGGCAGAGGGTATCGCTTCATGGTAATAGCCAAGGGAGGCGACACGATCTATGCCACCGAAACGGTCCTACTGAGTAACGCTGTGAAAAATGTCTGCAAGTTCTTGGACGCCCGGCAATAGGCGACCGGACCCGCAACAAAGATTCTGGGCCTGGACACCGCTGGCTACTGACGCGCGTTTCTATCGAGCCGCAATTTGCCCTGGCTCTGTCGCCACCGCTTCACCCAAACGTTACGAAGGAAACCGAGTCGGCGTTGCCGAGCGATTGTCCAAGTGTCACTTTACTTCTCCGAGTACGGCGTTCTAGGGACTTCGAGTGTGCTCTTGTGGACAGACTCTGGTGTTCGCTGTGTCCAGAATGCAAGGTGCATCGCGATGAGATACGAGTGAACAACGGAGGATCATTTATGAACAGATTCAAATGCCTTGCGCTAGCTGCCGTCGCTGCAATCTGCTTCACGGTGACCGTTCCCAGAACGGAGGCTCAGGTCAGTATCAACATCGGAGTCGCCCCTGATTGTCCCTATGGCTACTATGACGTCGCTCCTTATGGCTGTGCTCCCTACGGCTACTACGGCCCGGAATGGTTTGCAGGTGGAGTCTTCGTCGGTGCTGGCCCGTGGTTTCATGGTCCTGCCAACTTCAACGGCCACGTAAATAACCGTTTGCATCCCGAACATGGCTATAAGGGTCCAGCGCCACACCCGGGCGACAAACCTGAGCCGTCAAAGCGTCTCGATAAAGTTGCCCATTTCAAGGGAAATGAAGTGCGTGATGGGCGAGGCCACGCCGTCGGCGACAAAAAGTAAAAACAGCCAGGCGAATGGCCCGATGCTGAAAATCCCGTCCGGGTGTGAGCCTTGACGGGCTTTTCATCAGAGGTGGGATACTCCGTCGCTTTGAGCAAGTTCGGCTTTCCCAACGCCTTCAGGAATATGGCAACGTGGGAAGCGTTGTGGAAGTATGTCCGTTCAGGGTTCGAAGGTTTGCGCTTGTGCTGCGGCTGATTCCGCAGCCAACTCATGTACTACAATTCTATAATTCAACGCGTCCTGCTTTCGATCTGGTCCTCGAACGTCTTGGTACATGAAGCCGCGAAGCTATTTACGGCGATCGGATAGGTCTGGATGGTTTTCGGATTCTTCCCCCCGCGCCGCAAGGTTTGCAAAGTGAACAGAGCATGGGTCGCGAAGAAATCATTCCTTCGCATCCGCATTCTTTCCAAGCCGTGTCAATAGAAGAGGAAAGTTAATCCCCGATTCGGGGCGACTCCCCGTTGACGGGTCTCATCCCGAATGCCTGTGGCTTCTCGGGGCACGAGTCAGAAAAACGGCAGGGACATTACGGCGCTTCAACGTAGGCTCACCACGGCGCGAAGTCTTAACGCGATGTCGAGCGGGACCCGGCAAAGGTGAGGTAACTGCCAAGAAGAAGCAAAATGGCTGCGAAGAGATACGGATACCGTTCGTAGTGAAGCCCAACGATGAAGATCCGGGATTGCGTCTCGGGCGACAGAAGCAACAAGAGGATGCCTTTGATCAGGCTTGCCCAGCCGAGCAGTGTAACCAGGATGGGCAGCACACCGCCTGACCAGAAATTGTGGGCGAGAACGATGGCCAGCCCAGCGGTCACTCCCATGAGACCGGCCATGAAAAGCAGCGGAGGGTCTTGGATGATTGCCTTCATAATCTCTACGGTCGCTTGCGCGTGTGCGAACATAGGTAACGACACGGCAATGCAGTAGAATCCGAGTAGCTTGCCGAGAAAGGCTGTCCGCGGCGACATGATTTGCTCCGAAATGAATCGACCCAGAATTTCCGATGTGGACCTCAGACTCGCGCATCGTACGCCTTCCCTGCCCTCGATACAACGATTGGCCGCCAGTGCAGGCTTTCAGGGAGCCTTGTTCCGCTGGCTCATGCGCGACGAGGGAGACTCCCCATTGACCGTGTCATCCCGAATGCCCATGGCTTCTCGGGATTGTCGTGATTTCCTGAAGCCTGGGATAGCTCGCCACGAGCGGCGCAGGCGCACCGACCTTCTTCCCGCTGAGCATGTGGGCCAGTTCTAGGGCGTTGACCGCCGCCTTGCCCAGATTGTGGTTGTTGGCCACCACGAAGGTCACCTTGGTCTTTGCCGCGACCTCTTCCGTGCGGCTCTTCCACTCTTCTAGTTCTCGTTCTGAATAGAGATAGTTATACCGATCCCGAACGTTGGTGCCGGCGAACCACTGGCGGTAATTCCGCCCGTGCAAACGGATGTAACCAATGGACGATGTGGCCTCTGCAGCTGGTCTGATCGCCCGACCCAGCAGCGGTTGGTCGATGTTGCACAAACCAACCCCCAGTCCCACCAGCCAATCGAGAATCCTTGGCTCATTCCAGCTTGCGTGCCGTATCTCAAGCGCAAGTGGGTAGATGCTGAAGTGGGAAACGAGCTTTTCCACGTATTTTCGGTTCTCGTTCGTGGATTTGAACGAGATCGGGAACTGCGCGAGGACAGCACCCAGACGCCCCCGCGAAGCTATCGAATCGAAGCCTGCCTTGGCGTGAAGCTCATCGGCTCTTGTGGCGTGGATCGTCTCAGCCGATGTCGGTTCGACCTCGGAAGCGGGGGAGTGTGTGAAGGCGCGGTAAAGCTTGGCAGTAAAAACGAAGTTCGGATTCACCGTTTCCACCGCCCGGCACCATTGCTGTCCCATGGAGGGTGTGATCGGCCTGTAGAAGGACGTGTTGATCTCGACCAGGTCGAAAAACTGAGACAGATAGGCGAGCCGCTCGGCTCCTTTGAGCGTCGCCGGGTATACGACGTCTTCCCAATCCTTGTACGACCAGCCCGCTATGCCGACGTAGACTTGCCCAGGCACAAGCTCATCCTAGACGAGTCGCTGCTCAAGCGTCTGGAACTTTTTCAAGTCGGAATCAGCCGTTCAGCCCTCGCTCCCCTGGCGTACACGACGGATATGGGACGGTTCCCGAGTCTGCGATGAGTCGCCCGGGGAAATCGTTTGCTACGCGGCGAACGTCCTTGATGGCAAGGCGACGCTGTATGGAAAGCGAGAGGGAATTAGCCGCTGAGCCCGTCTTCGGGACTGGCGTGGCACCTTCGAACCGGGCCAATGGAAGCTTGGGGCGACTTGCAAATCTATGACGGTGGGGCTCGGATCACCCTAGATGGTCCGAAACTTCACCGCGACCCAGTCAGTGCTTCTGAAGCCTGGTCATTTCCACGATTCCCAGGGCGTTACGCATGTCGCCCCCGAAAGGGTTTAATCGTAACAGGAAAGAACCTGCAAATGTAACACCGTGTGGTCGGTTAACTGGAAGTCGAACGTTACATACGCCGTTGTGATTCAAGCGTCATATAGTTTTCGATCACGCGTAGGTCTCCCTTCCATAAATTTTTATGCGAGGGGACTGCCGCCGTCAAGCGGCCGAGCAATCGCATCTCCTTCTTTGTATCGGTGGTACACTGCGTTGGGCCTCGCTAGGCGAAGTGGCCTGTGGCCGAATGTAGGTCCCCGCGAACTGGGGGCCTCGGATAAGGCCTTCAGGACGTAAGGGATGTCGTCTCATGCGTGTCCTGAGAAGCTGTCGCATTTATGTGGCAGAGAAGTCACTCAACTCATTTTCAGCTCTGGTCCAGTCTTCGACATCCTTGCCCGGTTCTCCGCCGCGCTGAAGGTAGAATTGGTAAGCTCGGTGAGCGATATCTTTCGTGCTTTTTTCGCTCCGTTCGCATTCAGGAACAGTGCCTTTGTAGCGGTCGACGCTCTCCCGCAAATTCATCATCGCCAGAAGGTTAGTCAGAATGCGATTCTTCAGTTCGTCAGATAAGGGAGTTCCTCCGGTGGCGATCTGGGACAGCTTCATTGCTGTGGACTTAATGTAACTTTGAATCTCCAGGGAGCGTGCTGCGCTAACTTTTTCTACTGTTACTCCGCGCCGCATGATGCTGCAACCTTGCTCTATGCTCTGGATAAAGTGCAGCACACAAAGATTTTCGGTCCTGAGTTCAAGCGGTACTGCCCTTTTACAGCCAAGGGAGCAGTATATGACGTGCCGATTCTGTGCTTGGCGCGTGTGCGAACAACGAGATCTTCCAAAGCTGCCCATGCAATTAAGCTTAAGGCTCGGTCCGCACAGCAACAATGGATCGGCGGATTGTTTGGGATGATGCCAAAGTTGGTTTTACGAGTAGTACAACTGACCCAGTACTTGTTGGAGGCTAGACGCGGGTCGAAATCTGATTGAGGGCATGCCGCGGACGGTCAGTTTCGACGACAGCGAAATCCGCGAGGCGCTCTCTGAATCTTTTGCCATGGCTTCGGCGATAACAGATGCCGCGCGAATCGGACAGTTATCCCGCTTTGCTGCCGACCATCTATCGATTATCTGCTGATCCGCCCGCAAGGAGATATCATGGCGTTGGGTATGTTCGTACAGCGAGCGTTTCCGAGATAATTGCCTTTGCTTGCTTCTGTGCCGCCAAGCGAAATCGCATACCGCACGGCGGCCAACAACTTTTCGCTGAAATCCGTTGCGAACGATATCTGGCGAGGCAGCAATGAATCCCCCTCTGAGGCGATGGTTATCGCTTGTCGACGTGTTCCTCCTGCCTGCATTCATACTGTGGTTTATCTGGCAGCTGCAATTCACGGCGCGAGGGACCTGGGTGATATTTGTGGTGTGGCTGGTTGTGAGTTTTCTGCTGCATCGCGACACGGCGAAGACTCTTGGGTGGCGCGGAGACAATATTGGGCCTGCGACGAAGCAGGCTCTGGCCGTCTTCGGTCTAATGGCGGCGGGGCTAGTGACCATGGCCTTTTTGTTGGGTGCGTCGGGGCATTTCACGCCGAATTCAATCTCGTTGCGTCGGTTGGGAAACTACTTCGCCTTTTGCGTGCTGCAACAAGTGGCGCTCAATTCCTTGCTGCACAATCGGATGCTGTCGCTCGTACAAAATGAATGGGTGGCAGCAGGATTGACGGGAGTGATTTTTGCCGCGTGTCATTGGCCGAATCTGGTGCTCGTACCACTGACATTTGTCGGCGGGGCGGCCATGGCATGGATGTTTGGGCGCGTGCGAAACGTCATTCCACTTGCGATTGGACAGGCCCTGTTGGGGGCGCTTGCGGGGTGGGCGTTTCCAATGGCCTGGCACCACCATATGCGCGTCGGGCCGGGTTATTACCACTGGCGGCAATAAGCTCAGAGGGATTCCTCGGTCGCTTCGTGATCATAGTTGGTGGGGACAATGCGAGAGCGGGCATCGTTTTCAGGATGCGAGCCCGGCTCAGCCCTAGCCGGGATTCACAGACATGCGCCGGGGTTGGCACGAACGAGTCAGTCACTTGAGACGTTTGCGCCGAAAATATTGCGAATTTGACATACGTGGGGGTGTCGCACGCACTGGATGCTAACTGCTGGGGGAGCCTTCAGTCTTCAGTGCCTGCTGCTTTCGTCTTTGCTATCTCCTGTTGATAGGCCTCGCGGCCCGCGTCGACTGCCGCTGCAATTTGTCCCTTTTTCTGTGTGACCGTATTCTGACCGTGCTCGACTGCCGCCGCAGCTCGCTTCTTCAGTTCGTGCGCTTTCTTTTGGGTGTACGCGCTTCCGTCCTTTAACTTTTCCGATAGGTATTTGCGGGTCTCATCACCGGATTTCGGGGCAAACAGGACGCTGATAAGCGACCCGAGGCCCAATCCCACCAGAAAATAAAAAATTGTGGAATCACTCTTCTTGGCTGCTGGTTCCTCAGACATGTGAGTGGCCTCCGTTCACCTGACCTCAATCCTTATGTATGCCGCCTTAATTTGCAACGCCCTCCAGCTGTGTATTCTATTGTTTGCCGATGCCGGTCAACGCAACTGTCTGGGGGCTGTCTGCCCCGTCGTCGGTAAATTTCAGACTCCCTTCACGTTTGCCAACTTCCAACGGAGTGAAGGTGACCACGACCGTACAGCTCGAACCGGGAGCGAGGGTGCCCTCAATGCTTTCGCATGTGGAATTCGTCATCATCGTAAAATCACCGTCGAGGTTAACAGCCGAGACCAGAATAGTCTTTTTCCCCGCATTCGACATTGTGATCGTTTGGGGCATGCTCATCATGCCTACGTCCTGCTCACCGAAATTTAGAGAGGACGAAGAAGCCTTCACTGACGATACGTTGAGCGTGCCGGAGCCCGTCAGCGATACCGTGAGCGGATCGGGGCTTCGATCATGAAAGATGGAAACAGTGCCTGACGCAGGGCCAGCAGCCATCGGTCTGAAAGTTACATCGACGCCGCACGTCTCATTCTGGGCGACAGAGGCGGGGGGTGTCGGGCAATTGGTCGTCTGAGTGAAATCCCCGGTCACCGTGATCTTGTTGATTTGTCCGCCAGAGTTGGCAGTATTTAGCACCGTGATCGTTTGTGGATCACTTGTTTTTCCAACTGTGACCTCGCCAAAGGAAATCGAATAGGGAGCGCGAATCAGCGACGAACGGAAGTCCTGCGCCGGAGCCGCAGAAGTTACCATTCCAAGAACCAGGACTCCGATTCGCCGAGAAGACAGCCTGGCAGTCATAGCAAAGCTCGCCTCCGTTGGGACCCTTCGTTACAAATTAATCACAATCACTGATGGGGACCTCTGATTCCCAAATCATGAACTCGTCCTACAGCGTTTCCAATGTTCAACTTCCCACTAGGGCGAAAGACAAGAGCGAGCAATACAAGAAAAAGAAGATCTTGAGGCTCTGCTTTTTCTTTATCCTACGGAACGATTCTAGCTATGCCCGTGGACTGCCATGTGATGGGCGCGACCATTTTAGGTGACCGAGATCACCAGACTAACGAGCAACGCGATCATGAGGGGTGAGCTTTGGGATTGAATGAACTGCGCGATTTGTTCATCAGGCGCTTCGCCTTCTAAGGTGCAGCGTGGCCCCTGGTTTCGTTTTCGACCAATGATCTGCCCCCATAAATTTTTATGCGAGGGGACTGCCTCCGTCAAGCGGCAGAGCAATCGCATCTCCTTCTTTGTATTGTGATCACCACCCAGATTACAATTATCGTTGTCAGCATTGATCGGCAACTCCTTCTCTTCTTCTCTCACCAAAACGGAAAGTGTCGAGAGCGCCGTTCGGATTGGCCTCAAGATAAACCTTGACGGCAGCGAAGTCCGATCAGGAATTCGGCTCGATCGCAAGGGCTAGGGCGTGTCATCAAATTAGCCAAGCACTGATAGCGAAGAAGTTGCGATCCGTCTTGTCATAACGTGCGCCGACCTCGCCCGCCTCCTACCGGTAGACACAGCAGGGGGGGGCAATCCGGAAAAGAGAAACCAGTTGCTGTTTTCCTCGGCACAAACCAAGTCACCCCATCCTCACAGCAATCGAGGGTGCCCCCGTCGGGGCACCCTCTGGGGTCCGGTGTCCTAATTTTTGCCGCAAGGGTGGGTTAGCGCAAACCTGGACCGGGACGGGTTCTTCCAGAACCTAAGTCCCTGCATGTTTAGTCCCGCTTAGTGATGTCCCCCACCATGGCTGCCGCTATGACCACCACCGCCTCGATATCCAGGGAGGGCATGCTCATTGCCCGCGTCGTGACCGGCGGGGCCTATGTGACCCCGTCCATCCCGCGCCTCGTTGCCATGGAAGTGGTTGAAGGGTGCCTCCCCGCGACC
>Ga0187863_10000789_pt1 | contig 26304 bp, 27 predicted proteins | sample June2016WEW_11_1_FD_132975 | JGI IMG/M metagenome (GOLD analysis project Ga0187863, IMG submission 132975) | Peatland microbial communities from SPRUCE experiment site at the Marcell Experimental Forest, Minnesota, USA - June2016WEW_11_10 | ecosystem: Environmental > Terrestrial > Soil >...
GTATCGGGTTTGGCAGCACAGCTTCCGCACCCGCGAGACGCTGCACGTGCGTTACGATGCCAGCCGAGCCGATAGCTGCAGCAAGTGCAGCTATTGCGTGAGCTCCTGCTTCATCGAGATCGATCCGCGCAAGATCGCGGCCTACGACAGCTGCATCAACTGCGGCGAGTGCGTCGATGCGTGCAATCGCATGCACCACAAATCGGGCAAGCCGGGCCTTCTGACCTTTGAGTTCGGCGAGCCGGAGGCGAAGAAAAAATCCCGGGCCCGGTTCCGCGACAACGCCACCTCGCTCGCTGCCCGCAGCAAATGGACGCTGGCGCTGGGAGCGCTCGGCGCCTGCCTGTTCGTCTGGGGCTTGCGCACCTGGGAACCCCTGCACTTGGTGGTTTATCGCGCCGAGGTGCAGCATCAACGGGGTAACCGCGACTACCGCATCGCGATATCGAACAAGCTTTACCATGATCGGAAGGTCCAGGTGCGCGTGACCGGACTGCCCGCGGAGGATTACACGTTGAGCGCGGCGGAGGTCGATCTGCCGGCAGCCGGACATGAATCTGTGATGCTGTCGCTCTCCGACAAGCTGCCGCACGGAATACACCCCTTCGCCGTGGAAGTGACGGCCCCGGGCTGGCACGAGCGGTTTGCGGTTGAACATCTTGCAGAATGAGGGCGCCGCCATGGAGGACCAGGACCAGGAAAAGCCCGCCGCCGATCTCGGTACGGTGGACTCGAAGTGGGGCACGGCGGACGCAGCGCACTTCGGCTATGCATCCGATGGGGATCGCAAATTAAAGCGCGGCCTGGAAGATTGGGAGCTGGTGGAGAAAATTCCGGAATCGCAGAAACCGGTGCCCTACTGGTTCTTTGCGATCGTTGCGGTGGTGCTGTTGATCGGCATCGGGTTGAGCTTTCCGTTCTGGGGTCTTCGCCCGGGCGATAATCGTCCTTGGCTGGATTGGGGCTTCCTCATCGCCCTCGTGTACATTGCCGTCGCCGGCTCATTCGTCTGGTTCATGGTGCGTCTGTACGGCTCACAAAGAGCCGGGCGCCTGGACTCGGATCCTGAGAAGGAAAATCCGGAGCAGGAGAATCCTGAGAACGTGAAGCAGACGAAATCGCGCAATGATGGCTGAGCCCAAGTCCCTCGGCCCGAGGCGTTGCCGGTGGGCGGCGATATCCGCGTTTGCATTGATGATCCTGTCCGGATGCGGCGCCACGCAAGACTCGCCCACCGAGTATTGGCGCGATTTGCGCATCCACGTCGAATCGCGCAGCTACAGCGCGGTGCCGGGAATGCGCGAACTACTCGTGTTCGTCAACCGAGGTGCCGTGCTGCCGGGGTGGGATTGCCGGATAGATCTTCGAACCTCCGATGCGGATTCATGGAAACAGGCGATCGAGGACGGACGCGTCGGCGTCTATCGCCGCGCCGCGCAGGTGGACCAGGAACATTCAGTCCTTCAGGTCTGGATCCGTGCCGAGGGAAGCGAAACGGTGTTGCGTTTTCCGCTTATTCAGAAATCTGCGCCACCGGCAGCGGCCGGGACAGCATCGTGAGCGCGATGTTGATGAAATAGGCCAGAAACCCGGCTGCCATCATGGTCCCCGCGATGGCCGCCAACCGTCCGTACCAGTGATGGACCGCCGCCATGGCCCCAGGATCGCTCAGCATCAGGTTGCCTTCCCAGATGCCGAATACCATTTGGATGGTGTAAAAAACGTAGACCCCGATCGTCATCAACCAAAACGAATGCTGGATCAAACGCAGGGAGTAAAGCGGACGGCCGCTTAGGATCGGCAGCAGGTAGTAGGTGACGCCCATGATCAACATGACCACGCCCCCGACGAGATTCATGTGGGCGTGAGCCAGGGGATCGATCATGTGACCCGGACCGCCGTAGGGGCTGCCGATCGAGTCGAGCCACGCCCTGATCGGTGGCATCACCTGCAGCATGCCGTGCAGCGTGCCGATGAGCAGCGAGAGAGCGGAGATCAGCAGGAACTTGACCAGGAACGGATGATAGGCGCCATCCTCGGGCGTCGCGGGGCGCACCACAAAATTGGCCGCCAGAGGATCCGCCGGCTTGGTCGCCGAACTCCATGGCTTGCCGCCGGTCAGCACCTCCAACCGGGCGGCGGGTGACTTCACGATCCGCGAACCGCCCGTTTTATTCCACAACCCGCTTCATTCCAAGATTGAAGAGAGCGGTGGACACTAAAATGCCGCCGCCGAAAAGCACCACCGGAATCAACATATAAGCTACGTTCATCTTCGACTCCTGATATCGATATCGCGCGTGTCACGCGCGTATCTGAGATATATCTTTCATACTAGCACGCGCGCACGCCGTTACAACCCGTCCCGCGGAGGCTTGACGCGCAATATGACCCCGCCGGGCTGCTTGGACACCACTTCGACGCGCGCGCTCAGCTGTGCAAAGTTATTGGCCAATGCCCGACTGTCCATGCTGTCGGCGAGAATGACATAAGATACGCCCCGCATCATGGCCAGCTGGCTTGCCGGGTCCTTGGCGGCGGGCGGCAACGGCAGAGCCCCGCATTTACAGGCAATCGACGTGCGCGCCGGCCATGGACTCGCCACCAGCATCGGGGGCGCCTGGCCGGATGCCGTGCCGGCACTCTTGAGTCCGTTCATGCCGACCGCCAACTCTCTGATCAAGTCATCCTCGGGTGACAGTAGATTTAAACGCCTCACTTCGAAATCAGCTCGGTTGGTGCGCATGAAAGCGGTGCAAATCACCACCAGAAGCACCCACAGCCATCCGCGCTGCACCATGAGCCCGTGAGCCTTGAGCGGCGCGCACGCGCGCAACAACCAGGGGAATCCCCCGTAGACCAACAGGGCAAACAGGAGCAGTGCCCAGGTTTTATCGGCAGCCACCGCCCCGAAAAGCACGCTGAGAGTCAAGGTGCCGCCCGTCAGGTCCGCCATCAGACGTCTGCGCTCGTGAAGTGCCACCGCCGCCGTCATCGCAATGAGTGCAAAGCCACCAAGCCACGCCACCACGGATAACGTAGCGTCCGGTCGGCTTCCGCTGAATACGGCGGCCGCGACGGGAAGCGGGTTCTGACCGAACGCGATGCCGCTCCAGCCGGCACGGATCACGAGCGCGAGCGCCACGATCAATGGAACTCCGAGCAGGGCAATTTGGCGGTCCCGCCGCTCTTTCGGCTCGGCCCACCAGTAAAGAATGAGCGCGGCGGGATAGGCGAGACCCGCGGGATGCAGGCTGACGGCGGCCCCACACAAAAATAATTGGGCAAAGAACCAGCCGCCCAGGGTACCGCGTTCGAGGTTCAGCCGCCCGTTGAGCCAGGCGGCGGTTCCGCAAATCGCAAGCAGGAAAGGCGCCGCGGACAGTGAGTCGATGCGATCTACGGTCAGCGGCGCGAGCAGCAGCAAGCCGGTCGCGAGCAGCGCGGCCTCACCCTGGTCGTCGCGAGCGCGCCAGGAATAAAGCAAAACTCCTGCCGCCGCCATGACCAGCAATGTCAGCAACTTCGCGGCAATCACCTGGCCCGACCACAGGAAGGCGAGCGGCAAAAAGAAGATCAATCGAATATCGGGCGCACCCAGCGTGATGGCCGTGCTCGGAACCTGATCCGCGATGGACCACGCCAGCAGCAGCGCCTTCGACCCCTCCTCGGTCAGGCCGTACGGGCCGGCGTGCAGCGCGAAACCGACCAAGACGGCCCATGCCAGCAGCAACCACGCGGCCGGGGAATTTAAACGCAATGCGCGCAATGTCGCTGACGCGCTTTAGAGGACGCTTTGGATGGCGCTTTCGATTTCTTGATACAGCATCGAGCCCGCCTGTTCATACCGAACGATACCCCGGCTGTCGATGACGAATGTCCATGGATCGCCGGGCACCTGGTATGCCTTGTACGCTTCCGGATCGACGTACTGATCCAGATGAATGAAAATCATTTTTGTCTGGTATTTCTGATAGAGCGACTTGAGCATCTGCAGTTGCCGATCGCAGGGAGTGCAGTGCGCCGGAGTCGCGAATTCAAGCAGCACCGGCTTGCCGCTGGCGAGTGCCTGATCCACGGAGTATTGGTACATCCCTGCATCCGGCTGTCGGTATGTCGTGATGCGAGAGACATCCCCATCCACATCCGCCAGAGTCTTGGTGTGTATTCGCGGTGCCGTCTCACCCGTCTTCAAACTCATGGACAGGTTCAGGGATTGCTGGCTTCCACTGCCACAGGCCCCCAACATCAACAAAGGGAGTGCTATGAGCAATACCCGAGCCGCCGACCCTGCCATGGCTAGTAACCTTGGCCGGTTTTGTAGATGTTGTATCCCCAGATGATGTTCGCCAACAAGACCAGCGTGCCGAATAAACCGACGGCCGCCATCAAGTGCGTAACGGTCCGCTCGACTTGTTCACCCGGATCGTACCCCCCGATGACGCCCGCCAAGGTGAAGAGCCCGACCATGCCGATCAGGCCTATGTTGTGCATCCAGAAATGCACCTTCACCAAACGCAGGCTGTAGATCGGACGATTGACCAGACGCGGTACGAAATAATAAATCGCACCGAATATGGCCATTTCAACCCATCCCAAGAGGTTGATATGCCCATGCGCGAGCCGAATCAAGCCCCCGTGAGGCGCCGTATCGACGAACATGCGCAGCATCGGAACGCCGCCCATCACCGCACCCCAGGAAAAGCCGATGATGGCGTAGACGATGCACGCATAGACGAACAGCAGCGTCATGCGGGTGTACTCGCTGTCGTTGATCGCGACCGCCGGGGAGGTCTTCTCGGAAATGCCAATGACAGTCGCGGACATGCTAATGATCCTCGTGAGGCGCCGAAGGCTTCTCGTCCCGCACATCATGGAACTGGGACTTCCAGGTGGACGGCGCCCAAATCTTCACCATTTCATCGACGAATCCGTCGTGCGCTTCGACCGGCAGGCGTGCGTCGGGCGATCCCTGAGAGGCCTTCAACTCGGACAAAAAAATGGCCAGCGAATGCAGGTCGGTTTCCGGTAATTCGGCAACAAAGGCCGCTCGCTTGCCGGGCCCGTGTTCGACGGTTTGCGTCTCATAGGTGCTCTCGGGGTGATGCAGGAAGGCAACCAAGTAATCCATACTGCGGCGCGAACCGATGCCGTCCAGATTGACCCCGTTATTGGTGCCGTTGCGCACGGCCCGATGACAGTTGGTGCAGCCCAACTCGCGAAAGCGCTCCGATCCGACGCGCCCTTGCGCCGAGAAATCGAACTTCGCCGCATCGGAATACATGTCCTTGCCGGAGCGTGCGCGATAAATCTCCATACCGATGAAACTGATGACCGCAAACACCACGAAAAGTGCCGCGATTCCGAACAGGATTTTCTCGCCCAACCGCAAGCCGCCGCTTTTCATCGTAATTCCGCCGGCCCTCCGGGCAATTGGTCACCCGCAATCGTCTCAACGTTTGCCAAGAAGCGGACCTTGTGAATACCTCCCGGTTCCCTAAATTTAGGGCTCACTGAGTGGTTATAGGAATCTGATGATTCCCGACCGTGGTGGGCGGTGCCATCGTCAAAAAGGTGGCGACATTCTCAATGTCGGCATCGGTCAGGTTTTTAGCCATCGCGCGCATCATCGCGTAAGGATCATTGGCTCGGCTCTGATCGCGCCAGTTCTTCAGCTGGTTGATGAGATAGACGTACTTCTGCTGGCCGATTCTCGGGAACAGCGGCGCGGCGCCGCGCCCATTGTAGCCATGGCAGGATGAGCAGGCCGACACTTTGCCCAGCACGCCATAAGTGACGATTTCCTGACCCAGATATGGCTGGCCGATGGGCGTCCCGGCCGCCTTCAGGGCATTCAGATCGGAAAAATCAGGCGGTCCGTCCAAGGTGCTGACATAGGCCGCCACATCGCGCCGGTCTTGCTCGGTGAGGCCCGCCGCATAGACCACCATGACCGCACCGGCGCCGCTGGGCACGCGCTTGCCGCTCGCGAGGTCGGACAGCTGCTTGACGACATAGGGATACCCGATGTTCGCGAGCCGGGGAGCTCCCATCGCATCCATGCCCCAGCCGGTGGCGCCATGGCAGGTCTGGCAGGCGGTCACTGAATCGCCCTTGCCGTTCGTGAATATCGCCTTGCCCCTGGCGATCGACGCCGCGGACAATTCGGAGGGCTCCACTCCTACCCCCGCCTCGCTGGCGCGACCCTCGTGGGGCCACCAAAAAACCACCATGCCGGCCAACAATGATGCGGCCGCCATTTTATTCGTTAACGCGCGTATGACCTTCATCCTCATGCCCCTTCCTCCCCACGCTCCGACCTGCGCCGCACATGGAGCACTGCCCGCCCACTAAAAACGCTCCGAAGCTTACTACGGTTGCACTCTGGTATCCAGAGCGCGCTATGCGGCCTTTGTCGATCTCCGTCGCTGCGCAACGGTGTGCTAATCTTCTTGAATACGGGACTCGGGACGACAGAGGCGGCTCGCGATGTCTCGAAGGACATCGCATGATAGAGACGATCGGGTTCATATTATTTATCCTGGCGGTGCTATTCGTAGCCCTGGGGCCAAAGTCTCCCGATAAAAAAGACAAAGATTCCGATACCAATAAGAAATAGCCGGCCGGCCCAGCGCTCGCCGAAGCCCGCCGTCGGCTTGGCGCCGCAAAGCGCGACTGGATGGCGGCCGGAATCCCCGGCCGCTGTATCGTCAAGACCCCCCCGGGAGTACACTCCGCCCGGGGAGTACACTCGAATTCGCGGCAATTGACGGATGACAACAGTCAGAGGTTTGCCATGACAGTACTAGTGACCGGCGAAGTTCGGCATCTGCATGTCAACATAACGCGAGTCCCTGTCGGCAGACCCTTCACCTGGCTGTCCCGGGGATGGGTGGACATGCGCCGGAACTGGGGTGCAAGCCTCGGCTATGGAGCACTGATCGTTGGCCTCGGCTGGACGGTGCTGATGTTCGCCGGCACGCACCCTTATTACGTTGCTGCGGCCTTTTCCGGATTTCTTCTGGTGGCGCCCGTCATTTCGGCGGGTTTGGCCGAAATGTCCCGTCGCTATGCCTCCGGTGAGCCGGCGACTTTCGACGACTCCCTGGCTGCCTTTGCGCGCAGATCCGGACCACTGCTGGCATTCGGGGGCATCCTCGCGTTATGCGCCGCCGTTTGGTTCGCGGTTTCCGCGGTCATGCTGGAGACGGTTTTTCACGTGGCGGCGCCGAACATGCGGGATACCCTGTATCGTGGGTTTATCGACCAGATGAACCGGGAGCAGGTGGAGGCGTATTTCGCCGTCGGCGGCTCGCTCGCTGCCCTGGTGTTCGTATTCTCCGTGGTCTCGGTTCCTTTCATCATCGACAAGAACGCCACCGCCGGGCAGGCCATGGCCGCCAGCGTGCGCGCGGCGCTCGGCAATATTCCGGCCATGATCGTATGGAGTGCGCTGATCCTGGCGCTGACCGCCGTCGGCTATGCGCCGCTGCTCTTCGGCTTGCTGATTATCGGCCCGCTCCTCGGGCATGCGACGTGGCATGCCTATCAAGACATGATCCGTTAGAGCGCCGTCTCGACAGCGGGGCACTGATGCGGCAATCCGAAGGCATCTACGTACTTCCCGCAATTCTCCTTTAGCGCCCGGCGCACATTGTTGCCGCGGACATTGTTGCCATTGGCCCAAAGCCACCTCAGCTGCAGCGCGACTCGCCGCCTATCGTTCAAGGAATAAGCTCATCGACACAGACGAAATCATCGCTAACACGCGTCGCTGGCTGGAGAAGTCCGTGATTGGCCTCAACCTTTGCCCGTTCGCGGCCGCTCCCTACCGTGACAATCGCGTCCACTTTTGCGTCACCGAGCAACGGACCGCGTCCGGGCTGCTCGAGAAATTGCGCTCGGAGTTGGTCGATTTGCAGGCAGCCGACCCGCTGCAGCGCGAGACGACGCTGTTGATTCATCCCGGGGCCCTGGCCGATTTCATCGAGTACAACGACTTCCTCGAAGTCTGTGACGCGGCGGTCTACGATCTGGGGCTGGAAGGCGAGCTGCAAGTGGCCAGCTTTCATCCTCGGTATCAGTTTGCGGAGACGCAGCCCGAGGATATCGAGAATTTCACCAACCGCTCTCCCTACCCGATGCTGCACCTGCTGCGCGAAGCCAGTGTGGAGCGCGCCATTGCTGCCGCGGGCGACACAGAGGAAATATACAAACGAAATATTCGCACGCTGCGTGAACTGGGACACTTGGGATGGCAGCGGCTATGGCTCGACTAGCGTCGGGCTTGGAGGCTCGACGACGCTGGCAGCCAGATCCGCCGTCGGATCACGCTGGCCGGCGCTTGATGAAGATCGGGTTGAGCGATCGCGATGTAAAAGTAGGAGCGCTGCGATCGTAATGACTGGGGCAACAGCCTGACGTACAAGCGCACCGTGCGATAGCCCTGAGGGAAGGTTTGGTTCGCCACGGTTTCAGGCACATAGTCGACGTTGGCTTTCGCCGTGGCAGGCTCGGTCCACCACGTGAACGCGCCATTCTTTCTCACTAGGTTGCTTAGTCGAATCTCGGCGAAATGATCGTCCGATCTCACCGGAGAGGCCTCAACCGAGATCGCAACAGGCCTCGCCCTTGCTGCTGCCTTGGCCCGGGACGCACCATACGCCATGTTTTTTCTCGCAGGAACGCTCGCTTGCGTCGAGACAAAATGGGTCGCCGGCCGTTCCTCGGGCGGTGCAGAGAGTACGTCCCGACTCTCCGTTACCGAAACCACCGGGGAAGGAGCGTCAATCGTCGTGAGTGCAGAAGTCGACCTGAGCTGCGCCAAGACTGCTGCGGTCGTCAAGGTCACGACCAAAAAAAGGGCGGCCGCGCGCCACGGCATCTTGGATTGCCCCCGGCTCTGCTGCGTGAGTTCTCGCAACGGCGTTACCGAATGCTCCTGCACTCTCTCTCTCGTCAATCGATGCATCCACAAACGCACACTGATTGAACGCCCTCCACGATGCCAAGAGAGTCCTTTCTGCAGAGCTCTCCACTGCCGACCGGTGAGGCCGGGAGGGCGCACCAAGCTCACGCGGTAATCCCGTGCCAGCGTGGCGGGCCGCGATCCAAAAGGATGAGTTCCCGCCAAGAGCTCGTAGCAGATGCAAGCCAGCGCATATAGGTCGTCGCGCGGATCCGTACGTCGACCCTCCAACTGCTCGCAGCTCGCATAAGCAGGCGCCCCGGAAATAGGAGTGTAGTCGGTGTGCTCCGACGCCGATTTCACCGGCGTGGATTCATGCACAGCGCCGAAATTCAAGATCCGGAGCTCACCCTCGCGAGTTATGAAAATGTTTCGCGGCTTGAGGTCGCCATGCACGACTCCGCGTTCGTGAGCGTGTGCCAATCCGGCGCCGAGTTGCCGGATCAGCTGCCAAGCCTGCGGCTTGCGCATCGCCGCGGGATGTAAGCGTTCAATGACGCTGCTCAGCGGCTCGCCGTCGAGCAGCTCCATCGTGGAAAAGAGCACCTCCCCGTCGCAGTCCAATTCGTAAACATTCACGATGTTGCGATGTGATAGAACTTGACCGCAGTGAAACGCGAGCCGCAGCTTCGCGAGAGCCTGCTCCGGGCAATCTCCTCCGGCGTGTAATATTTTCAATGCGACGTATCGATGCGTTTCGGGCAACGCCGCCCGATGTCGATCGAGCGCCTTGAACACAGATCCTCTGCCGCCGCTGCCGAGCCGTTCCTCCAACACGTATCGATCGCGCAGAACTTGGCCGGCGGCCAAAGAAGGCATGCGGTCAACGATCGCTGGAGCAATTAGGGCCTGATCCAGACCAATCCTTGGCTCAGTCGTGACATCAAACATAAGTCGCGCGAGTGTGTCGCGATTATCCCTGGCTGTATGTAAGAAAAAGCCGCTTCCCCGCCGGTGAACTTGGAGGTTTTGTGCAACGCCCGCCCCGCCCGGCGGGCAACGGCCCGCCGGGCAAAACCCGCGACCGAGAGAGCTACTCGCTGATGGCAACTCCGCTGAAACCGGCGACCCCGATGGGGTTTGATGTAGCCGCGGCGGTGAGGTCGCCGTAGTCGTCGATGCCGAACACCGCGACATATGCGCCGCCGCCGGCACTGTAGATGACGGCGAGCCACTTCTTGTCCGGCGATACCGTGATATCGGTCGGCGCCCCCGGCAGGGGTATCGATTTGTAGAACACCCCGCCTTGGCCGTCGGTCAGGAATATGGATATGGCGTGCCCAGGCGAGTTGGCCGTGTACCAGAGGTTCCCCGGCCCCTTGGCCACCCAGCAGGGGGCGTTCGTCGGATATGGCGGCGTCGGTCCGGTTATCGGGAAGACGTCCCGACTCTTGTTCACGATGGCGAAGCTGTCGGGACTGTGCGCCGGCGTGAATCCGAGAACATCGTCCCAGAACGCGGCCCCGAGCGGGGTATTGTCGGCCGCGCTCGGAGCGTCACGGCAGCACTCGACCCACCGAGCGCCCCCTCCCCCTTGAGAGTCAGCTGCAGCAGCGAGCCCGAGGTCATGGTGACGGCGGCCCAGTCCTTGCCGACCACGATCTGCGCCGCCGAGGGATCGGTGAGCGCAACAACGCTGCCGTCCAAGCTGCCTGAAGGCCACGCGTGACTCTCCGCGCAATTCGCGCCGACGACGAAGAGATGGCCTCTGGCAAGCGCGACTGAATTGGGCTTGGCGCAATCGGGCGCCAACGCTATCGTTCCTTCGATACTGATGAAATCGTGATGCCGCGCGATCCGGCTGACGCTATTCGAGCCATAGTTGCCCACGGCTCCCAGATCGTCCTTGAACTGCAGAATTCCCGCGCCGCCCGCGCCGCCCTTGCCTTGCGTCGGCAACGTGTCGACCAGGGATAACGTGGGTTTTCCCGCCGTTTCGAGCTTGAACACGACCACCTCGTTGGCGCTTGGATCATTCGTACTCGTCAGCACGAACACGCCGCGCTCAGGCTCGTCGGCAACCGCCGCGGCGGCCGTGAGCAAAGTGACCGCCAGCGTGCCGGCGAGCTGACATACATGGGACTTGGTTGGTTTTCGAGGGTTCATCGCCATCTCCTTATTGAGACTTTGTTAATGGAATGATCACTCCCAGGTAGCCTGATCCAGGATGTGGTGTAGTCTTCGACGCGTACCCGCTCACGGGTCTGGGGACCCGGCAAAAATCGCATCCAACGAGAAGGATGTTCGCTGCGGGCCGATGAAAAGTTACGGTGCAATACGGCACCGGCTGAAAACATTTTCTGGATGGAAGCAAAAACGTAACTTTCTCCCGCCGTGCAACGAACACCTATGGAGCCGAAGCGCAATCTGGACACGCTGATGTCCCGCTACCAGGCGGGTGACTCCGCCGCCGTCACGGCACTGGTCGAGGCTGTCGGCCCGCGGTTGCATCGGTTTTTTATGGCGCAATCCGCCAGCCGCAGCGATGCGGATGACCTGTTACAGGAGACCTGGCTGCGTATCCACCGGGTGCGGCACACCTATCGGCCGGGCGAACCGGTGTTACCCTGGCTCTACGCAATCGCACGCCGCGTGCGCATCGACCAATACCGCAGGGCGAGCCGCACCACCGCCCGTGAGCGCCCGCTGGAGGAAGCGTCCGAACTATCGGCCGCTCTTCCGCGGCAAGAGACTCATGCGGACGATTTGGAAACACTTCTCGCGCCGCTTTCGGACGGACAGCGTGAGATCATTCGGATGCTCAAGGTTGCCGGGATGTCGCTGGAGGAGGTCGCAGGCGCGACGTCGTGCAGCGTCGGGTCGGTAAAGCAGAAAGTGCATCGCGCCTACAGGAAACTCAGAGACACGATGAACGCGATGGGCCCGCAGAAAGGGTCGAGTCGGGGACTGCCATGACAGATGATCAGGTCGACAAGGTCCTGGAGAAGGCCTCGGGGGCTACACCCGAAGTTGACCCGGCATTGCTCAAACGAATCGCCGACTCGATCAATATGTCGTTGCGGCCGGTGCGTCCGCTGCCGCCGCCTTGGGCGCTCACTGGAGGGCTGGCTCTGATCTGCGCCGTTGTGGCTGTGGCGGCGGCCGCTCGCGCCGGATTTTACGGAGTTGAAAAACTGAGCCTCTGGGAGCGTGCGCTGATCTTTTCGACACTCGGGATCCTGGTATGGGTAACGGGCAAGGAGCTGGTGGGTCAACTGACTCCCGGAAGCCGCCAGAACTTCAGCGGAACTTCCTTACTGGCCACGATCAGTGCTTCGTTGCTGGGTGTGTTTGCGCTGGTGTTCCATGACTACCGCACCGACCACTTCATTTCCGCGGGGATCGCGTGCCTGCTGACGGGCGTGCTTCTGGCCGTTCCCGCTGCCTTTCTGAGTTGGTTGCTGCTCCGGCGCGGTTTTGCGGTGAACTCCGTGGCGGCGGGTCTCGTGGGCGGCGCGCTCGCGGGCCTCTGCGGCGTGACGATGTTGGAGCTTCACTGCTCGAATTTCCAGGCGCTGCATGTGCTCGTGTGGCACATAGCGGTAGTGCCTGTGAGCGCCGCGGCCGGAGCGTTCGCGGCAAGCACCTTGCGACGACCCTAGGGCTTTGGCTTGAAACCCGGCCGGGGCAGCAGGACTGTATCGCCTGTGGGCTTGCGCAACTCAGCTTCGCGCCTTTGCCACTCCCTTTCTGCTTGCGGATGCATGATCGCCTCGCGGCACTCTTCGAGTTGGTATTTCAACAACGGCAGTAGCTCGCCCCGCGGATCAGTGTCGACGGAGGTTGGGGCGAACTGCGTTTGGCAAAAGAGCTGGAAGTATTCCGCGTAGAGCGCCTGATAGTGCCTCATTGGATCGAAGAAACTCGGATCGTGCACGACATGGGCGCCGACGTGGCTGGTGCACAAAAAGCTGCAGGCCTTGCGAAGATACACTTCATGCTCCGCAATGACGGATCGGGTGTAATCCTGCGTCGGATGAAAAGTGAGCACGATGCGCCGGCGTGTGTTGCCCCGAACTTGCTGGTCGCGCAGGTATTCGAAAAGCGCCTTGCGATGGATGAGCCGAAATGCCGCTTTCTTCAGCAGGGCCGCCTGGGTGCGCCGGAAGCCAGTGCTGGCAACCACTCGCATCAGTCCGGAATGTTCGTTCTCCCAAACCCGAAATATCGCAGGGCTCGCCAACAACCGGCTGGCCACCAATTGTTCGATGGAATTGTCGCTGCGTAACGCACTCTCCACGCGATCGGTCGACTCGCGCATGAGGCGCTCGTGATTGATGGAGATACTGCGCACCCTTCAGTCCCCTCCCTGCTTTCACTTTCTTTGCGTCCCATCATGGCACTTTCTGGGAATTGCGGACTTGATTTTTCTGAGGGTCATCGAGATCCACAATTGCTGCTGCGCCACATGCATCCTCCGGCAGACGGACGCGCGTGCGCCCTCACGGAGCACGATCGAGTCGACTCGCTTCACGCCGGTGCAAAGGCCCAACGCTGGGCCGGTTTGCTGCTGTGCGATCTTCGTTAGGGATCACCTAATTCGGGACATTTCCCGTGGGAGCAGTTATGGTGGTAACGCCCAGTTGCGCGCCGCCTGCCAAGAAGAATCTGATTCTGCGTCGAAATTTCTGGCACTCGCGCACATCGAGCATTCTAAAAAATATGTCGAACTGATTCGACTTGCAGGGATTCCATAGTCTTGGAGCAGAGCATGCCGCACACGAAAGCCGCACTTGTATTGATGGTGGCCTTTACCCTGCCCAGCGCAGCCGAAGCGCTCGGCTTGGGGGAGATTCATGTGGTCTCCGCTCTCAACGAGCCGCTCGTTGCTGAAGTCGAAATCGTCGGAGCGACCGCGGAAGATCTGGCGGGGATCAGCGCATCGATCGCAAACCCCGAGACTTTTCTGAGATTCGGCGTCGACCGTCCCGCGTTCTTGTCCAGCGCCGCGTTCAAAGTCGCGATGAATGGCAATGGGCAGCCAGTCCTCGCGATTCGCTCTATGGACGCCTTCACCGAGCCATTGATCAATATCTTGATTGATCTGCGCTGGCACAGCGGCGAATTGATTCGTCAATACACCCTCTTGCTCGATCCGGCGGAATTCCGATCCGACACCCGTGTCGCCGAGGCAGCGCCCAACGGCAGCGGGCCCGGTGCTTACACGGCGCCGGCCGCCGCGGAACCGGTCAGCCAGACTTCGCAACCTCCTTTGCAGAGTGCGCCGAGCCCGGAACGGACGAGCCCGGCGGTTCGCGGGCCCGCTCCGCCGCAGACCGTTAGAGTGGCCGCGGGGGCGACCCTGCGCGGAATTGCATTGCGCGTTGGCTCTCGCGGCGATGCTGGTCTAGAGCGGATGATGATCGCCATTTACCGCGCGAATCCAAAAGCGTTCGAGAGCAACATCAACCGGCTGCGCCTGGGCGCCGTGCTGACGATTCCTTCAGACCCCGAAATCTCGAAGATATCCGTGGCGGACGCCAATCACGAAGTTCGCCTTCAAATGGAAACTTGGCGTGCATCACCCAAATTGGTGAACCCGGCCAAGTCTGCTGAACCGGCTGTTGCGGCGTCCGCGCCAGTGCCTTTCGGGGCCCCTATTCCGACAGAGCCGGCGGCTGCGCGCAAGGAATCCACCTCCGATGCGCCTCAGGGTGAGATCCGTGCTCCGGGCAATGCCGCCGAGAGTTCTGACGATGCGGCGCTGCATCGCAGAGTTCGGAGACTCGAGGAAGGACTCGGCGAATTACAGAGTGCGCTTAGCCGCGAGCAAGGTGCGTTAGCCGCAATACAAACCAGGGTAGCCCGTACCGATAACACACCGGCGGCCCGTACCGATAACACACCGGCGGTGAGAGTGGTCCCACCAACGGCCAAATCAGGGCACGGGATTGGCGCGTCGATCGCAGCGCTTTTAGTACTCGCGAGCGGCGCCTTGGGGGTAGTCTATGTTTGGCGCGGCCGGCGAACAGTCCGTCCGATGGTTGCGCCTGCCGAGGCGACAATGCGGCACTTGGGTGCCCCTCACCTTGCCGCGCAACCTGCCACCACTCGAGAGGTGGCCCACGCCGCCCCGGACCGCAATGAACCACCGCCCCCCGCGCAGATCGAAGCACGGTCACGCGCACAGGACGAAGTGCAACTCGCGGACGCTTCGACCGATGAGCTCACGATCCTTCGGGCGGAGGTTCTCGACGGCATCGATGTCGAATCGTCAAATGCCTCGTATTTCTCGGAATCCGCCGGCGGGCTCGAACACACAATCGATCTCAAATTCGACGCGGCTGACACTGCCACTCTTGCCTCACCCAGCATGAAGACTGGCGCTCCCGACGCCAACGCCGAAACTACGCCGCTCGAGGCCGTGCGCGTCGTGGATGTGTCCGAGCTTTCGGCCCCGGAGCATCTGACCCCGGATAATATGACGCCTGCGGATGAGTCGGGCGCCGATACGGCGAAGATCCAGTACAAACCGCTCGATCTCGACGGGGTGGTGCATCACATTCCGATGCCTAGCATGCTGAACGAAAAGGGAGGGTTCAAAGAACGTCGCACCAGTCTGGTGGACGTCTTGAAGGTCGCAGTTAAGCGAGAACCCAACCGACGAGACCTGCGATTGAAGCTGCTGGAAACGTATTACGCCGCCGCCGCGACCAGCCGCCAGGGATTTTTGGAAGTCGCCCAGAGCCTCGCCGGCGAGCGCGAGAGCATGAGCGACGGCGAGTGGAGCAAAATCGCCGGGATGGGCCGCCAGATCGCGGCGGATAACGATTTGTTCATGCCCGGCACTGCGCCGGCGGACCGCAAAGAAGGTTTGGCGACTTGCGCCTAGTGCCGAGCGTGCCTTTGGAGGTAAACCACCATGAGCAAACAGGAAATCTTAAGCGATGAAGACCGGCGACCGATTATTGCCGACTTCACTCGAGAGGACTTCGAGCGCTTCAATCGACTGACCCATGCAAAAAATCTGCGCAGCGTCATCAAATGCACCAAGTGGCTCAACGATTATGGCGTCGAATTGTTGCGCCGATATCCGCAAGAATTCCACTGCGGTACTGGAATGACGGTGGAGGAATACCTGCACGCCCTTACCGTGCATGTCGATCGTTGCCGCGCCTTTCTCGGCAGGATGTGAGGGCGCGAGGTACCATTATTTTACCGGCTTGAATTTTTGGACTCTCCTGCCCCAGTTCGTCTCGGCCACATAAATATTCCCTTTGGAATCGACCGCCAAGGTGTGGGCATGGGTAAATGCACCGACCTGGTGACCAGGACGTCCGAAGCTCGAGAGAACTGCTCCGCTGGCATGATCGAGAATCTTGATCTGCTCGTCGCCGCCGTCGTCCACGTACATGTATTTTTGTTGCCGGTCCGGGGAAAAGCCGATCCACCATGTGGTGCCCCAATTATCCGGAAGGCCGCTCTCTCTCCTGATCCAAATGTTGTGTTTGAAGTTTCCCATTTTATCGAAGACTTGGATCCTGTCGCTCTGTCGGTCACAGACATAGACCAGCATGTCGTTGCCGATGGCCACACAATGGACAACCCGCATGAACGCGCCACCCACACCCGCCTCGGCCTCTTCCTTTGTCCCCTGATGCCCCCACTGACGAAGGAATTTCCCGGATCGGTCGAAAACCGCGATGCGGCTATTGCCATAACCGTCGGCCACGTAGACATCGCCATTGGCGGGGTCTATGGCTACGTCGGAAGGCATGTAAAACTGGGTCTGGCTCGAATTCATTGCGCGGCCCTTGAGCGTGCCGTCGGAAGTATCGACAACGCCTCTCTTGCCGATTTGCATGAGTAGTTTCCCATCGTGACTGTATTTTTGGACGATCCCGTCGCCGTTGCCGGCGGTCCAAAAATTGTTCTCACTGTCGATTTTGCAGCCGTGGGTGACGTTGGGAACGACGTTCCAGTCGCCAAAGCTGTTCACCACATTGCCCTCGGGATCAAATTCGATGTACGGTGGCGCCTGCTGCGCAATTTCCCCTTCCTTGTCGGTCATGTCATTCCGATTGACGATGAACACGTTATCCTGTGCGTCCACGCATACACCGCTCACTTGTCCGATTACCCAGTTTCCCGGTAACGGTTTTGGCCAGTTTGGATCGACTACGAATTTCGGCCCACGGCCCTGCGGCTGCGCGCGGCAGACGGCCGCGAAGATGGCCACGAGGCCCAAGCCAATCCAAACTGCTCTGGCGCTTTTTCTTTCCTTTTTTTTCATTTCGCCTTGGCCGATGCGTTACGCGCCCGAAATTGCTCGGGAGTGATGCTGCCCTGGCGAAGACCGAATTGGCCGATGACGAAGTTGCCGATCGCGGCGAGTTCGTCATCCGAATAGCCGCCGATGAATGGATGCATGAACATCGGACCTTGACCGGTCTCGATCTGCGAGCCTTGGATCAGCACCTGCACTACGTTCGTGCCCGAGGACTCGCGCGCGCTATGGTCGCCACGCAGCGCAGCCCAGGCGGATTGCCGACCCTCTCCATCCAGCAGGTGGCACCCTGTGCATGCCTGCACGAACAATAAACGGCCGCGTATATCCATCGACGTCAACGGCGCGGCCGCCGGTACCTTGTAGCCGCTGCTCCGCGCAGGCAGACCACGCAAGTAGGTCACCATGGCCCGGACATCTTCGGCCGTCAAATAGCGCGTGCTGTTCTCAACGACCTCGGCCATGGGTCCGGCAGCAGGTCCATGGTCTTCCGCATGCCCGACCGATAGGAACTGCGCCAACTGCGCATCCGTCCAGTCGCCTAATCCACTTGCCCGATCGCTCGTGAGATTGTAGGCGTGCCAACCCGACACCTCCGCGCCCGCCAAGATCTTGCGAGTGCTCATGGCCATCAGCGCATTTCGGGGCGTATGGCACTCACCGCAATGGCCAAGCGCAGTCGATAGATAGGCCCCGCGATTCTGCAATTCGCCGCGGTTCGGGTCGGGCCGAAAGCGATGTTCATCCAAAAACATCCATTTCCAGGCGGTCAATGCCCAACGTTGATCGAAGGGAAACGACAATCGGTTCGGCGTGTCCGGCGCGTGAACAATTGGCAACGAAAACAAATAGGCCTTGATGGCGACCGCGTCATCCCGAGTCATCGCGTTGTAGGAGGTGTACGGGAACGCCGGGTACAGATTCCGCCCATCCTTCGCCACGCCGCGATGCAGTGCGCGCACGAAATCATCGTCGCTCCATTGACCGATACCGGTATCACGATCGGCCGTTATGTTCGTGGAATAGAGGGTACCGAACGGAAGCTCAAAGGCGACTCCCCCGGCGAACGGCTCGCCGCCCGGCTGGGTATGGCATGCCGCACAATCCGCCGCGCGCGTAAGATACGCTCCCCGCGTCACCAGTTCCGAAGTGCGCGGGACATCGGGAATCGAAGAGTCGATCTCTTGTGTGGCGAGACGCCGGCCGATGAAGCCCGCCGCAATGACCACCGCCAACGCGATCAGGCTCAGGCAGATCCGAAGACCATTGCCACGGGAAGTCGCACGGCTAATCATGACCGAGCCATTGCCGCCTTCACCTTATCGGGCGTGAACGGCACCGAGCGCAAGCGCACGCCGGTCGCCGCGAAAACGGCGTTCGAGATCGCCGCCGGCACGACCGATGCCGACGGCTCGCCGCTGCCCCAGGGCTTTTCATGCGGACGGTCGATGAGGTCGATGACGACATCCGGCACCTCCGGAAAGCCGATGATTCGATAGCTGCCCCAATCGAGGCTGGTAACTCGGGAACGATTGAACGTCACTTGCTCCAGCAACGTTCGGCTCACGGTCTGCACGATGTTGCCCTCGATCTGATTCTTGACTCCGTCCGGGTTGATGATTTGGCCGCAATCCTGGACCACGAAAAACCGTCTGACGCGAATCTCGCCGGTGAGTCGATCGATATCGACATCCGCAACGACACCTACGTAGGTCCGCACCAGCTCATATTTGACGAATGCCAAGCCCCGGCCCGAGGCGATTCGAGCGCCACGGTCGCGCGGCTTCGCAGCCGCTCTCTCCCAGGCTGCGACCGCCGCGAGGCGCTCGAGGAGTTCCGCGCCCCGCGCATCCTTGAGATGGCGCAGCCGGAATTCGAGCGGATCGGCGCCTGCCGTCGTCGCGAGCTCATCGAGGAATGATTCATTGGCAAAGGTATTTTGCATGCGGCCCGGGGCTCGAATCCACGCGGGCCTGAGAGGCGTTGTCTCCAGCCGGTGGGCGACGGTTCGCATATTCGGCACTGCGTAGGGTATCGCCGTGTCGTTGAGGATGCCCCCCGGTCCGATGGTCATTTCGTGCGGCAGGCCAGCCAAGGTCGCCGCAATCAAGGCCACCGGGGTGGCCGCACCCTGTGGCAGAAAAAACGCGGAGGACCAGGCGATGAGGCTGCCGTGGGCGTCCAATGCAGCCTCGAGATCGATCAAGGTGGGCGGACCTTTCGGATCCCAGCCGTGTTCGTCCTCACGCATCCACTGCACGCGAACCGGCCGCCCGACGGCTCGCGACAACAGCGCCGCATCGCCCGCCGCATCCTCGTGGCCATTACGGCCATAGCAGCCCGCTCCGTCGATATAGATGCAACGGACATGCTCCTCCGGCATCGACAGCATCGCAGCCAATTGCTTCCGCAAGGCGTGGGTGCCCTGCGAGGCGCTCCAACACGTGACCGCCCCATTCTTGAACTCGACCACGGAACACGAAGGCCCAATCGATCCATGCGTGTGAATGGCGAAATCATAGGTCGCATGCAGTCGACTCGCGCCCTGAGGCAGGGCCGACGCCACTTGGCCCATATCGCTGGTGACATCGTCTTTGACGATCTTGGTGCCGCGGACGTATTCCCAAAGCGCGCTCTGATCGGGCAAGCCCTCCCAGGAGGACCAACCGACCTTGAGCCGCCGCGAAGCTTGAATCGCACCCCATTCGGTCTCGGCGACGACGCCCACGAAGTTGCCGACGCGCACGACGCGGGTCAACCCCGCAATGTCCTTGACGGAATCCTCATCGATGCTCAGCACCGTGGCGCCAATGGCTGGAGGGCGAACCACGCGACCATGCAGCATGCCCGGAAGGCGAAAGTCCTGCATGTAGGTGAATTGACCGGTAACTTTGCCGGGAATATCCACGCGCGGTACTGATCGGCCGACTATTTTGAAGTCGCGAGGGTCCTTGACCGCCGCCGCCTTGTCGATCTGCAGAGAGAAGCTCTTGCCGCCGATGAGAGCACCGTAGCCGATCGATCGATGGGTCGCCTTCGAGGTGATTCGGCCGTCGGTAACCGAGAGGTCGGCCGCCTCAACCTTGAGTTTCCTGGCCGCCATACTCAGCAGTGCTTGACGCGCCGTCGCGGCGGCCTGCCGGATCTGCAAGCCCCCGTTTTGAACCGAGAGGCTGCCCGAAGTCACTCCCTGATCGGGCGTGAGCGCGGTATCTCCTTGGATCACCATGACGGCCGAGAACGGCACGTCGAGTTCCTCCGCCGCGATCTGGGCAAGCGCCGTTCGAATGCCCGTGCCGAGATCCACCTTTCCCGCGTATAGAGTCACCTGGCCGCCCGCGTCGACGGCGATGAAGCCATCCACTTGATCCGATGAAACGGATTTGGATGGCGGCCCACCCTGTGCTCTCGTGGTTTGATGCCCGTCGATCGAGAAGCCGACAACGAGGGCGGCGGTTCCCTTCAGAAACTGGCGGCGCGTCGTCGCGATGTCGCGCATTGCACGACTCCTTAGGTTTTCGCCGCTGCGCGTTTCACGGCCCGCAGGATTCGCAGATGCGTGCCGCATCGGCAAAGATTGCTGGCGAGTGCCTCTCGGATCTGTTCGTCGCTTGGATTTCTCGTCTTGAGGAGGAACGCAGCGGCCTCCATGATCATGCCGTTGATGCAATAACCACACTGCACCGCCTGTTCGTCGATGAACGCCTGTTGCATGGGATGAGGCTTCTCGGGGGTGCCGAGCCCTTCCAACGTGACCACATTGCGGCTGCCAACCGACGACAACGGAGTAATGCAGGACCGCACCGCGTTACCGTCGATGTGGACCGTGCAGGCGCCGCACTGGCCGAGACCACATCCAAATCGCGGACCATGCAGGCCAAGGTCGTTACGCAGTGCATAGAGGAGCGGCATATTCGGATCGTCGACCGCGACTTCGGCGGCTTGTCCGTTGACGTTGAGAGTGATTGATCTCGCCATTGATCAAATCTCCTACGTTGACAGATTGCAGCGAACCAGCCCGCGTGCAGCCAAGAGCCCCCGTTCGGGCACAATCGATACATCCGTATCGCACTTTATCAAAGCAAGAGCTAGAGCTTGATCGGAGGTATCCCCGCCGCGGGATCGAATTCTTTGTCCAGATGAGCCGGGCTCCTCTCCTCTCAAAAATTGGTGCAGTGCCTTTACATCATCCTGAGAGGACGGTCTTCCTGTAGAAAGGGACCGCAAACCAGAGCCTTCCCAGGAGGGGCGAATCGCATCTGCACCGGCTTCACGAGGCGGTTGACCGCTGAGGCGCAAATTTACGAGCCCTTGAAGTTCAATTCCTGTTGTAAATTGTCGACATTTGATTCGGTTTGCTCTTTACCCCCTGATCGAAGGCAAGCGGTCGGCAAGCGAATGGGCACGCGGCGCGCGGCCGCCACCCAAGGCGCCGAACGGGCCTCAACGACACCGATTCGGCGGTCACCTCACAGGATCGTTTCGGAGCCCACCGATGACTGGACGCTTTGTGTCGCCGTCGACGTGTAGGCTGCAACGGCGAAATAATAGGTGCCCGCGCTCAGATTGCCGACCACGTAACTGGTCGCGCTCGGATCGGCGACTTGGATGGTCTGCGTCATCTCGCTGGGGCTGGTGCCGTAATAGATCGTGTAGCCCGCGAGATCCGTGAGCGGCGTGCCGTTCGTGTTCTGCGTCGGCGCGGTCCAAGACAGACTAGCAGAGCCCGCGGCAACAGCGATCGAGAACGCGGCGAGGGACGCGGACGCGCTTCCGTTGCTGACGCTGATGAGAATGTTTGAATAGGCGCCTGCCTGCGCGCTGGTCGGTGTACCAGTGAGTGCACCGGTGAGCGTGTTGAAGCTCGCCCACGCGGGCTTGTTCGTGATCGTGAATTCCAGCGTTCCGCCGCCGGGATTGGTGGTGGCCGGAACGAAGCTGTAGGCTTGTCCAATAACATCCGAGGTGGCCGGACTGCCGCTAATAGTGGGCGCCGTGGGGTCGCTCGTGGTGACGGTGCGAGGATCGCTGCTCGACACCCATGTGCTGCCGTTCCATGACCACCAGCCGCCGGCGGAGTTTTCCTGATAGATGATCTTGTTGTCATAGAGCAGCAGCGTCACGCCATTTGAGTAGCCCGCCAATGCAGCATTCTCGTGCACAACGCCCCCGGAGAGGGTCCAGACGTCGCCGCTGCTGTCGGTGATCTGCGCCGCCGCTGGAAGGGCCGTGCCATTGGCCGAGGCCAATTTGCGCGGATCGCTGCTCGATACCCACGTGCTGCCATTCCATGACCACCAGCCGCCGGCAGAGTTTTCCTGATAGATCCTGTTGTTGTCATAGAGCAGCAGCGTCACACCCTTCGAGTAGCCCGCCAACGCACCATTCTCATGAACAACACCACCGGAGACGGTCCAGACATTGCCGCTGCTGTCGGTGATCTGCGTCGCGGATGGAATGGTCGCGCCGTCGAGCGAAGCCGTGCCCGGAGCGGCAGCCTCCAAGATCGACGCTACGGCGGCCGTTGAGTCGGACGAGCCGCTGGCCCCGCACGCGGCAATACCCAGGCAGGAGACAGCGAGCGCTGCCCTAAAAACGTTGATCATCAGACGCATTGAGACCTTCTCTTTTGAATTACGGCTCTTGTCGCGTCACGGTTTTATGGGTTATGCGCGCCACGCGCAATTGTCGGTAGATGGTTACATGTCTCCGATGGGAGACCCCCCCCTGAGCCTGCAAGGTACTACGGCAGGTCCAGGGACTTCGCAGCAGTGCAAGGCAGGCGGCAGCCAATGAACATTCGCCACCGCCGCAATCGGCGCTTAGAATACGGGGCGACGCCTCATAAGCAGTGGCTACGGACATGAGATCGACCGGATCACGTGATCGCGTATTCGGCGCAGTTGCAGTGGCCGCGCTCGCGACAGGCTGCATGACCGCATCGCGGTCGGCACACTGCGAGATGCAGATCGGGGCGGATGACATCGGCGGCACCGTGAGCAGCGCTCGCGGCCCGGAAGCCGGTGTGTGGGTGATCGCCGAAACACAGGATTTTCAGACTCGCTTCGCGAAAATCGTCGTGACCGACGAGGCCGGCCGCTACCTCATCCCGGATTTGCCTGCGGCGAGGTACAGCGTGTGGGTCCGCGGTTACGGTCTCGCCGACTCTCGCAAAGTCGACGCAAAGCTCGGCCGGCATCTCGATCTCGCGGCCGTCGTCGCTCCCGATGCCGCTGCGGCTGCGAGGATTTATCCCGCTGCGTATTGGTACGCGATGATGCGAATTCCCGACGAGGCGGAGACGACAAAACTGCCCGGCGGCCGCAACGGTTATCTCATGTGGATGAAGAACATGGGGTGCATCGGCTGCCATCAGCTCGGAAATCTTGCCACCCGCACTCTTTCCAAGTCCTTGGGAACGTTCAAGTCTTCGCAGGAGGCGTGGCTTCGGCGCCTACAGTCCGGACAGGCTGGCCGCCAAATGATCAACATCGCGCAAGACGCGCTCGCGGGCATCCCGATTCGTTATCTTGCGGATTGGACCGACCGCATCGCCGCTGGCGAACTTCCGGCCACGGCGCCGGCACGACCGCGGGGCATCGAGCGCAACGTCGTAGCCACCGTGCGCGACTGGGCCGACGGGAAGGCCTATCTGCACGACCTGTCGGGAACGGACCGACGCCACCCCACCGTTAACGGCAACGGCCCTCTATACGGCACCCCGGAGTTGAGCACCGACAATTTTCCGGTGCTCGACCCCGTCCGTAACGTCGCGACCACGTTTGAAGCACTCGTTCGCGATCCTAATACTCCGACCACTCACGATGATCCGGTGCTCGCACCGTCGCCCTACTGGGGCGAGGAAAGAATTTGGAACTCCCGAGTCATCGCCCACAATCCGATGCTCGACCGATCGGGCCGCGTCTGGTACACCGCGCGAATTCGCGCTGCGGCCAATCCCGCGTTTTGCAAACAGGGCTCGGCCCATCCGTCCGCGAAACGGTTTCCCATCGACACATCCGGACGCCAGCTCGCGGTGTATGACCCAAAGAGCGGGAAATACACATTCGTCGACACTTGCTACAGCACCCATCATTTGCAGTTCGCTGAAGACGCGAACGATACGCTCTGGACGAGCGGAGGTTATGAGGTCATAGGCTGGCTCGATACCAAGAAGCTCGATTCGACCGGCGACTCGGCGGCTTCTCAAGGATGGGCGCCCTTCGTGCTCGATACCAACGGTGATGGCAAGCTCGATTCGTGGGTAGAACCCGGCCAGGCGCCCGACCCGCAGCGCGACCGGCGGCTGGCCGTCAGCATTTATGCCGTCATGCCGAATCCCGCCGACGGGAGCATCTGGGGCTCGATAGCATTTCAATTTCCCGGCGCCGTCCTTAGATTCGATCCTCGAACGCAGCTCAGCGAGATTTTCAATGTGCCCGCCCCCGGCTTCGGCGTGCGCGGCGCGGACATCGACCGCAACGGCGTGCTGTGGGTATCATTGGCAAGCGGAGATCTGGGGGAATTCGATCGGCGCAAATGCAAGGGTCCACTCAACGGGTCGGGCGCAACGGGCGATCAATGCCCTGAAGGGTGGAGCTTCCATCGTCTGCCGGGGCCGGGTTTCGTGAACGTACCGCAAATGAGCGTCGAATCGAGCTATTACACCTGGGTGGATCAACACGACACGCTCGGATTGGGCGCGAATGTGCCGATTGCCACGGGCAATTTATTCGACGGCGTCCACGCCTTGGTGGGCGGAGAATTCGTCACGCTGCGCATCCCCTACCCGCTTGGATTTTACGCAAAGGGTCTCGAGGGCCGCATTGACGACGAACGGGCGGGCTGGAAGGGTCGCGGTATCTGGATCACGAGCGGCGATCGGACGCCTTGGCACAAGGAGGGCGGCAAAGGCAGCAAACCACTCGTCGTGCACTTTCAGGTGCGCCCCTCCCCGCTCGCTGATTGATCCTGCCGACCAGTCGCAGTCAAGCCGACAAATGGATATTCCGCCTCGGAATGGCCATGGAACTGCCCGACTCGATCGAGACACGGTATAAGGCATCATCACGGCTTGAGCGTCTGCGCGCCGAAGCATTGAAGGAACACCGGATGTCACTATTTCTTTCCAGATGCCCGCTATGGTTTAGCGCATTGCTTGTCGTGGTCCTGCCCACGATCGCAGCCATGTGCGGGCCGGCCCTGATTCGCCGGCGGGTCGCTCTCGAGCGCCTGACCATCAACAACGAGATTGCCGGTTTCAAATTTGCAACCGTGGGCGTGCTCTATGCCGTACTCGTCGCGTTTGCGATCATCATGGTGTGGGAGAGATTCGCCGATGCGGAGAGCGCCGTAGCTCAGGAAGCTGGAGCCGCGACCGCACTCTATCGGCTGGCATCCGGCAAAGACCCCGGAGCGGCCGAGATTCGCCGCGCTTTGGACAACTACCTTGCACTCGCGATTGAACGGGACTGGCCGCAGATGGCGCTCGACGGAAAAAGCAACGATGTGACGAGGGCGCTCGATGGAGTCTACGCGGCTGCCGTGCGATTGGCACAGAGCGGATCTCAGCCGACTGCCGTTCTCTTCGCGGTGTTCAATCAGCTCGATGCGCTCACGCAGGCCCGAAGAAGCCGGCTGCACCTCGCAATCGGAATCGTTCCCCCGATGCTATGGGTGGTCCTGACACTTGGCGGAGTCCTGACGGCGGCATTCACATTTTTCTTTGGAACCAAGAATCTGCGGGCCCAGATCATGATGACCGGCATCCTCTCGCTCGTCGTCTTCATGAGTCTTTTTGTGATCGTAACGATCAACCATCCCTTTACCGGTCCGGTGCACGTTGACAGCGAACCGCTGCGTGCCGTGCTCGCGGAATTTGGCCGCAGTTGAAGCCGGAAGCCGGGATCGAAGTGCGCAGCAGCGCGCTGCGCGGGCGGCTCGCAGGAGCCGCAGCGGCGGAAGTCCTTACTCTACTGGCTTAAATGGTGGGCCGTGTAGCCCTCGTCCGGATTGATGGCGAGGCCCGCGCTCACCGATTCGGGGTGCGCGGGCTAAGCCAATCGGCCCCGTATCCGCGATCCGAACGCGGCGCCCACGCAAATGAGCA
>Ga0187863_10000793_pt1 | contig 26265 bp, 19 predicted proteins | sample June2016WEW_11_1_FD_132975 | JGI IMG/M metagenome (GOLD analysis project Ga0187863, IMG submission 132975) | Peatland microbial communities from SPRUCE experiment site at the Marcell Experimental Forest, Minnesota, USA - June2016WEW_11_10 | ecosystem: Environmental > Terrestrial > Soil >...
CTGGGCTAGCCGCCCCGGCACGGGTGACCAGTCCGGGCCGCAGGTTCAGGTGATGAGGGCCGCGCGGGCCGACCCTGGTGCTGTGCGGGTAGTCGGCGTCGGTGAGAAGGACCCGTCCCCGTGACCAGCTGAGCTGGGTGGATCACGGGAAATCGGAGCATCGCGTCAGTGTGACACTCAACTCGCGCCCTGGATCAGCTTCTCGAGAGCATTCCCCGGCTGCACCAAGATGGCGTTACTGACCGTCTTGCCGTTCAGCTTCACCGTCGGCGTGGAATTGATGCCGCTCCTAACGATCTGCTCGCTGAGCGGCACGCCGAGGGGAGCGTACTTCTGGGACTTCACGCAGCCCGTGAACGACGGGCTGGTCAGCCCGATCTTCTGGCCCAGGGCGAGGAGCAGGCTGATAGGGAAGCCGCCCTGGGCCCGCTCGTCGGGCTGGTTGGAGTAGAGCAGGTTGTGGTACTCCATCCACTGGCGGGCGGGCACGCACTGCGCCGCCGCCCAGGCCCGCACCGAGTTGTCCTGGGCCGGCTGCTCACCCAGGAAGATCGTGAATGGGTGGTAGATCACCCGCACCTTGCCCTGGAAGGCCAGCTTCTGCACGACCGCGCCGTTGGCCTTCTCGAACGCGTCGCAGACCGGGCACTGGAAATCCTCGTAGATGTCCAGCACCGGCTTGGTCACCGCCGGCAGGGACATGGTCACGCTGTGGTCCGGGTTCTTGGCGACGGGCGCGAACGGGCCGTTGTAGTAGGCGCTGTGCACCGTGGCTGTCCCCGTACCCGTGCTCTGCCCGGGCCGGACCACCACGATGACGATGACCGCGATCACGATCGCGGCCAGGGCGCTGCCCACGACGATCAGCACCCGGTTGCGCTGGCGGCGGCGGGCCTCCCGTTCCCGCTCCAGCCGGATGCGCTCCCGGGCCGCGGCCCGGCCGGACTTGCTCATGACCCGGCGGCCTCAGCCTGCCTGCCGCCGTCGGCGCTGGGGGCCGTTCTGCGCTGTTCCATCTGGCTGCGCTGTTCCATCTGGCTGCACCGGGGACAGAGCCCGAACAACTCCACGGTGTGGTCCACCGTGGTGAATCCGGCCTCAGCCGCGACCTGCTCGGCCCACCGCTCCACCGCGCGGCCCTCCACCTCGACGCTGGTTCCGCAGTTGCGGCAGATGAGGTGATGGTGGTGGGCGTTGCTTTCGCACCGCCGGTACAGCGTCTCACCGCTGGCGTCCCGGATCGTGTCGACCAGCCCGTCTTCGCTCAGCACCTGCAGGTGCCGGTAGACGGTGGTCAGGCCGATGTGCTCGCCGCGCTGGCGCAGCTCAGCATGGATCTGCTGGGCGCTGCAGAACCCGGGCAGCCCGCCCAGGACCGCCGACAGTGCCTCGGCCTGCCGGGTCCCGCGCACCCGGGTGCCGCCCAGCGAACGCTTAGCAGGCAACGGCGTCATCACACCCGCACATTAGCAGCCGGTACTTCGTGCTCCCCAGCTCCGCGCCACCCGCCGGGGCGGGCCGGCTGCCGCCCGCGCAGCGCGGCCCAGCCCCTCCCGGCGGCGTAGCAGACCGCCCCGAACGCGCCCACGAAAAAGCCGACCGGCCAGTTCGTGTCGTAGGCGGCGGCGATCGACGCCCAGACCACCACGACCGCGATGGCCGCGGACAGCGCCACGGCGGGCAGCGGCTTGCTGGTCACCGAGCGGGCCGCGGCAGGCGGCCCGATCATCAGGCTGAAGATCAGCAGCGCCCCCACGACCGGCAGGGTCATGCTCGTGGCCAGCGCCACCACCACGAGGAACAGCATCTCCACCCGGGCCGGCCGGACGCCGCGCGCCTCGGCCAGCTCCGGCATCACCGAGGACAGCAGCAGCGGCCGGTACAGCGCGGCGATGGCCGCGACGCTCACCGCGGCGAGGACCGCGATCGGCAGCACCTCGCTGGTGCTCACCCCGAGTACCTCGCCGAACAGCAGGGCGTAGATCTCGGGCGCGTACTCCGTGCTGAAGCTCAGGAACAGCGCGCCCAGGCCGAGCAGGACCACAAGAGCCAGGGCCGTGGCTACGTCCCGCCGCCCGCGGCGGCTGAGCCAGCCGATCCCGAGCGCGCCGAGCAAGGCCGCCGCTGCCAGCCCGATGAGTGTGTTGATCCCGATCAGGCTGGCCCCGGCCGCGCCGGCGAAGGCGCCCTGCGGGACGGCGTCCGCGACGAACGCCGAGCCGCGCAGCACGATGAAGAACCCGACGACGCCCGCGACGATGGCCACGATCGTGCCCACCAGCCAGGCGTTGGTCATGAACCCAGTGAACATAGGCTCAGCCCCGCCGGACCCGGGTGGTGATGCCCTGCACGGCCACGTAACCCAGGAAGATCAGCGTGACCACGAAGAAGCTGACCGGCCAGCCGTGCTGGGCCGGCGGCCAGTAGAAGCTGTCGTAGGCCAGCAGCACCCCCAGCCAGGTGGCGGCCAGCCCGGCCGCCGCGGCCCAGGCCATGGCCAGTCCCGGCCGGCTGCTCAGCCGGAGCCCGATCGCCGCGGGCCCGATCAGCAGCGCGGTGGACAGGATGGTGCCGATGGTCATCGCGGACAGCGAGACCGCCAGCGCGATCGCGACCAGGCACGCCAGGCCGACCAGCCGCACTCTGATCCCCCGCGCCGCGGCCAGGTCGGCGGCGACCGTGCTGAGCAGCAGCGGCCGGTACAGCACGGCCACGATGGCGACCGCCGCCACGCTCAGCGCCACGATAGCCGGGAGGATGGAGCTGCTGATGGTGAAGAGGGAGCCGAACAGGATCGTGATCGTGGCCCCGGTGACGTCGCTGTGCGTCGTGTCCCAGTACAGGAACAACGCGGCCAGGCCGAGCCCGGCCCCGCGGACGATGCCGGTGGCCAGGTCGCGGCCGCGGGGCCGCTGGATCCCGATCATGTCCATGACCCCGGCGGCGAGCACGCCGACGCCGACGAACCCCCACAGCGGGCTGATCCCCACCAGGAACGACGCGGAGCCGCCGGTCACGCTGATGTCGGCCAGCGCGTGGCCCGCGTAGGACTGGCCGCGGATCACGGTGAACGAGCCGACGATCCCGGACACCAGCGCCACCACCCCGCCCGCGGCCAGGGCCACGTGCACCGGGCCGCTGGAGAAGAACCCCGGCTCGAAGATCGCGTGCAGCACTAAGCCCCCTCGGCGAGGTGGGCTGGCGGCAGGTCGGCGTGCCCGGGGAGCGGGGCCGCGGCAGGGGCGGCTTCCACCGCGGCCAGCCCGGCGCCACGCCCGGCGACCACGAGGATCCGGTCGTGCACCCTGATCACGTCCACGTGCTGGCCGTACAGCGAGCTGAGCACCTCGGGGCGCACCACCTCGGCGGTGGTCCCGCTGGCCGCGCGGCCGGCCGCCATGTACACGATCCGGTCCATGAACGGCAGCAGCGGATTCATGTCGTGGGCTGAGATGAGGACCGCGATCTGCTGCTCCCGGGCGACCTGGCCGAGCAGCTCGACCACGTCCTGCTCGCTCGCGATGTCCAGGTTGGCCAGCGGCTCGTCGAGCAGCAGCAGTCGGGGGCGGCTGATCAGAGCGTGGGCGATCAGCACCCGCTGCTGCTCGCCTCCGGACAGGAGGCCCACCCTGGTGTCGCCGAACCGGTCCGCGCCCACGGCCTGCAGCATCTCGTCGACCAGGCGCCTCCGGCGGGCCGACGGCAGCGGGATGCCCAGCCGCTGACCGTCAAGCCCCAGGCTGACCAGGTCGCGGGCGCGCAGCGGCATGTCCGGGTCGAGCAGGATCTTCTGCGGGACGTACCCGATCAGCGAGCCGCGCCGGGTACGCGGCTGCCCCGCTATGCGCACCGTGCCCGCCGACGGGGCCTGCAGGCCGAGGATGACCCGCAGCAGCGTGGTCTTGCCCGCGCCGTTCGAGCCGATCAGGCCCGCGAATTCCCCCGGGCCCAGGCTGAACGAGACGTCATCGAGGATCTTCCGGCCGGACAGCCAGAGGCTGACCCCGTCCACCTGGAGCAGTTCGCCGGTGTCCGGCTCGCCGGTGTCCCGCGGGGCGTCACCGCGCGGCCCGGCCGCCGGCCCGGTCATCACTTCAGCCTCTCGGTAGAGATCCCATGCGCCGCGGCGCGCTCCAGTGCGGTCGTCTCGGCCATCATCCAGGACTGGTAGTCATAGCCCGGTTCCGGCATGGTCTCGTACACCCCGACCACCGGGATCCCCTCCTGGTGTGCGGCGGCCAGGAACGAGGAGGTGAGCGCGTCGGTCACCTGCTGGTTGTACAGGAACACCTTGACCTTGTGCCCGGAGAACAGGGCGTCCTCGAGCGAGACGTACTGCGGGGCCGGGTCCACGCCGTTCATGACGTCCGCCTGGAAGGCGAACGGGGTCAGGTTGCGCGTGCCCGCGGCCTGCAGCAGGTAGTCGCCGACCGGCTCGGTCGTGGCCACCGGCGTCCCCGGGTAGCGGGCCCGCAGCGCCGCGATCAGGTGGTACCAGGGTTGCATGGACCGCTCGAAGGCGGTGGCCTGGGCGGCGAAGTACGCCTTGTGGGCGGGCTGCAGGGCCGCCAGGTCCGCGGCCACGGCCTTCGCGACGGCCGGCATCGTGGTGGGCTTGTACCACAGGTGCGGGTTCGGGGTACTGTCCGGCAGCCCGAGCAGGTGCTGCACGTCGATGACCTTGCGGCTCGTGTTCGGGGCCGCGGCCTCGATCTTGTTCATGTATGTGTCGTAGCCCAGGCCGTTCTGCACGACCAGGCCGGCGCTGCTGATCAGTTGGGCCACGCTCGCACTGGCCTCGAACGTGTGGGGGTCGGTGTTCGGGTTGCTCTCGATGGCGCTGACGTGCACGTACTTGCCGCCGACCTGGCTGATGACGTTCGCGTACTGGTTCTCGGCGCCGACCGCGGTGATGGTGGCGCTCGAATTGGCCGCCGGGGCCGGCCCGGAACCGGACGAGCACGCGACGGCAAGCGCCGCCGTCGCGAGAGCAACCACCGCAACGAGCACCGGCCTGGGCGGTACCGGCCCTGGCTGGGCCGGCCTGATCTGGGCTGGCCTTGGCTGGGCTGGCCTTGGCTGGGCTCGCCAGAGCTGGGCTCGCCTGAGCTGGGCTGGCCTGCGCACGGGCATCTGGTGTCGGTCTCCGGTCTGGATCGCGCTGGGTAGTCCCCGGTACTTCCCGTTGATGAAAACGATAACCGTTATGAGTTCCACTCGCAACGCGAACGACCCCGCACCCGTGGCCTGGCCGGCCGGGCGCACAGGCCAAGATGGGGACATGGCCACCCGACTGAAGAACGCGACCAGCCCGTACCTGCTGCAGCACGCGGACAACCCCGTCGACTGGTGGCCCTGGTCTGAGGAGGCCTTCGCCGCCGCCCGGGCCCGCGACGTTCCCGTCCTGCTGTCGGTGGGGTATTCGGCGTGCCACTGGTGCCATGTGATGGCGCACGAGTCGTTCGAGGACCCGCAGACCGCCACGCTCATGAACGAGAACCTGGTCGCCATCAAGGTCGATCGGGAGGAACGGCCGGACGTGGACGCGGTCTACATGACCGCGACCCAGGCCATGACCGGTCAGGGCGGCTGGCCGATGACCGTGTTCATGACCCCCGACCGGGACCCGTTCTTCTGCGGCACCTACTTTCCCCGGGAGCACTTCCGGCGCCTGGTCCTCGGGGTGGCCAAGGCGTGGCGCGAGGACCGCGGCACGGTCACCAGCCAGGCCCGGCAGAACTCCGCGGCGCTGGCCGAGCGGGCCGCCCCATTGCAGGGGCTCGGGATCGAGCCGGCCGGCGGTGCGCCGGAAGCCGCTGCCGCGGACGCCCTCGCGGACGTCTGCGACCAGGCGGTCGCCACGCTGGCCGAGAGCTACGACGAGCACGCAGGCGGGTTCGGCGGCGCGCCCAAGTTCCCGCCCTCCATGGTGCTCGAATTTCTGCTCCGGCAATCGGAGAGCGCGCGACAGCGCAACGGCGAGCCGGACTCGATGGCGTTGCGGATGATGGAAGGGACGGCCGAGGGGATGGCCCGCGGGGGCATGTACGACCAGCTCGCGGGGGGCTTCGCCCGGTACTCCGTGGACGCCGGCTGGGTGGTGCCCCATTTCGAGAAGATGCTGTATGACAACGCCCTGCTGGCCCGGGCCTACGCTCATCTGTGGCGGCGCACGGGGTCAGTGCTGGCCCGCCGGGTGGCCCGGGAGACCTGCGCGTGGATGATCGCCGAGCTCGGCACCCCGCAGGGCGGGTTCGCGTCGGCGCTGGACGCGGACAGCAACGGCGCGGAAGGCCTCTTCTACACGTGGACGCGGGACGAGCTGACCGGGGCGCTCGGGGCCGCGGACGGCCAGTACGCCGCGGCCGCGTTCGGGGTGACGACCCCCGGGACCTTCGAGCATGGCCGGTCGGTGCTGCAGCGGCGCGCCGAGCCCGGTGACCAGGCCCGGTTCGACCGGATCCAGGCCGCCCTGCTGGCCGCACGCGGGCAGCGTGTCCGCCCGGGCCGCGACGACAAGGTGGTCGCGGCCTGGAACGGGCTGGCCATCGCGGCGCTGGCCGAGACCGGGCTCCTGCTCGGTGAGCCGGCGTTCGTGGCCGCGGCCCGGGACGCCGCGGAACTGCTGGCCCGGGTGCATCTGTCCGGCGGGCGGCTGGCCCGGACCTCCCGGGACGGCGTGGCGTCCGACAGTGCGGGCGTCCTGGAGGACTACGCGTGCGTGGCCGAGGGCCTGCTGGCCCTGGCCGGGGTGACCGGCGGGGCGCGCTGGGTGGCTCTCGCGGGCGAGCTGCTCGGCACCGCGCTGGCCCGGTTCGGCGACGGGAGCGGCGGCTTCTACGACACCCCGGACGACGGGGAGGCACTGGTCTACCGGCCCGCCGATCCCGCCGACGGACCCACCCCCTCCGGCGCCTTCGCCGTGGCCGGCGCCCTGCTCAGCTACTCCGCGCTGACCGGGTCGATTACGCACCGGGAGGCCGCGGCCGCCGCGCTGCGCATCCTGGGGCCGATCGCCGCGCGGTTCCCCCGGGCCGCGGGATCGGGCCTGGCGGTGGCCGAAGCGCTGATCTCCGGCCCGGCCGAGATTGCGATCGTCGGCCCGGCGGACGATCCGCGCACGGCCGCGCTGCACCTCACGGCGCTGGAGGCGGCCCCGCCGGGCGCGGTGATCGCGCTCGGGGACGGGGAATCGGACGGCGGGATACCGCTGCTCGAGGCGCGCGGCCTGGTCGGCGGGGCCCCGGCCGCCTACGTCTGCCGGGGTTTTGCCTGCCTCGCCCCGGTGACCGAGCCGGAGGCACTGCGCGCCGCGCTGCGCGGTGATTAGCCACCAATCCATAGGTCGCGCTCGTGTAAACAGCATCGCAAACTTCATCCAGCTGGTGCCGCGCCCAGCCCGCTGACCTGCGCGTTCAGCTGCGCGGCCGGTTATGGGGGAGACGGGCCGCTGCGTCCTGGTATGCCGGGCGGCGCTGGGGTATACAGGCCTGCGTGACTCCTGCGCCGCCGGCGGCGGCACGAGGTGGTGCCCGGCTGCGTTCCCGCGCACGCCGCTACGGCGCCGTGCTGCTGGCGTTCGTGGCCCTCGGCGGCACCGCTGCGGGGCGGGTGCAGGTGCCCGGGGCCGAGGCCGGGGCGCAGTCTCCCACGGTCCGGGCCACGGCTTCGACGGCGCCCCGCAAGCTGCTCCGGGCGGACGTGATGGTGGTCGGGCAGCAGGCCCTCCCGGCCAATGATGTGGCCCGGGTGGCCCGGCTGCGCGGTGTCCAGGCGGCCCGGGCCGTCGACGCGGCCCGGATCCGGGTGAACGGCACGTTCGCGGCGGTGCTGGGAGTGGACCCGGCCACGTTCCGGGCGTTCGCCGCAGGGCCGACCGCCTCGTCCAGCCCGCTGTGGCGCAACGTGGCCGGCGGCGCGATCGCCGTCTCCTACACCATGGGCAAGCAGGACAAGCTGCCGCTGGGCGGGACCGTCCGGGTGGCCGGCCGGACGGTGCGATCGCTGCGCGTCGGCGGGTTCGGCACGGTCGGAATCGGCGGGGTGGACGCCGTGATCTCGCGGACCGTGGCCCAGTCACTCGGGTTCCCGGCCGGCAACGCGATCGTGGTGAGCGCCCCGCACGACCAGGTCGCCGCGCTGGTGCGCGAGATCAAGGCCCGGATGCCGCGCGGCGCCGTGGTCGAGCCGCTGGTCAGCACCTCGGCAACTGGCACCCCGGCCGCGGCCGGGGTGGCTGGCGCGGCGCTGGCGGCCGGGACCGCGGCCAGCGCCACGGCGAACGGGCAGGCGGCGCTGAGCACGGCCGAGCTCGTCGCGATGCTCAAGGCTGCGGCCAGCCGGGTCGGCTACCCGTACGTGTGGGGCGGCTCGGGGCCGACCACGTTCGACTGCTCCGGGCTGGTGCAGTGGTCGTTCGCCCAGGCCGGGGTGGTCATGCCGCGGGTCGCCGCGGACCAGGCCCGGACCGGGCCCGCGATTCCCCTCAGCCAGGCACAGGCGGGTGACCTGCTGTTCTACCGCACCGACCCCACCGCCCCCGACTACATCTCCCACGTGGCCATCTACCTGGGCAAGGGGCTGATGATCCAGGCCCCGGAGCCGGGGGAGAACGTGCAGATTGTCCCGGTGGCGCTGGGCAGCGAGTTCGCGGGCGTGGTCCGGGTGTCGCCGGCCATCGCCGCGCAGGTTGCCGCGTCGCCGGTCGGCTGACCATCCCTCCATCCCGAATCTGACCGAGCCGCACGGGCACTTGCCTGTGCGGTACTTGCCTGTGCGGTACTTGCCTGTGCGGTGCTTGCCTGTGCGGTGCTTGCCGGGGCGGGGGCGGCGTGATTACATAATTACATGAGTACTGAGAGACACGGCGAAGACGCCGTCCCGGGCGAGGAAGTACGGGGCTGGTTCACGGGCCGGCTGCCCGCGGGCTGGTTCACCGAGACGCCTGAGGTCCTGGTGGACCGCGAAGAGATCACCGTGGTCGGCCCCCTCGGCGGGCTGGACGTGGCCACGGACGCATCGCCCGCCGCCCAGGCGGCCGCGGCGGACGGGCGGGCCCGCCGGTTCCGCGAGGAAACCCGCGACCACCGGATCGAGATCGCCCGCGAGGCCGAGCTCAAGTTCAGCCGCAAGGTGTCCTGGGGAGTAATCTGCGGCGGCCGGAAGGTGATGTTCACCACACTGTCGGTCCCGGTGATGACCCGGCTGCGGCAGTCCGAGCGCCGCGTGCTCGACACGCTGGTGGACGCGGGGGTGGCCCGCAGTCGCAGCGACGCCCTCGCCTGGTGCGTGCGCCTGGTCGGCGAGCACGAGGAGTCCTGGCTCGGCCAGTTGCGCGAGGCCCTGCGCCGGGTCGAGGAGGTTCGCGCTGAAGGTCCCCAGGCCTGACCAGGGCCGCGCTGGTCCCTGCGGCATCCTGTTCCCCGGCTCAACCCTGTTCCCCGGCTCAACCCCGTTCCCCGCTCACACCATGGTGTCTGCGCACTTTGGTTAATAAGCTGTAACGACTCGTCGCAGTACCGCTACTTTCTGTTTAGATAGCACCGGGTGAGTTTGTCCCGGGGCGTTGGTCTGTCTCCGGGTGGGCTGGTCGTGTCACGAGCCCACCTCAGTGATGACATCCTTGATGTGGGCAGGCCATGTCCATCGGCCGGTGGCTGACGGCGGAAGTAGGTGCGGATGGGGCTGCGCGAGGTTCGGGCGAGGGTCCGCGATCTCGTCTACCGGATGTACGAGCGCAGGCTGGAAACCTCCCTGTCGGGGCACACCGGTCCCCGGCACGTCGGGGTTATTCTCGACGGCAACCGCCGGTGGGCCCGTCTCGCGGGTTTCACCGACGTCAGCAACGGCCACCAGAAGGGCGCCGACCATATCTTCGAGTTCCTCGGCTGGTGCAGCCAGGCCGGGGTCGAGGTGGTCACCCTCTGGCTGCTGGCCACAGACAACTTGTCCCGGCCCACCGCGGAACTGGAACCGCTCCTGAAGATCATTGAGAGCACCGTCAGCGCGCTGGCCGAGGCCGGGTGGCACGTGAAACCAGTGGGTGCACTCGACCTGCTCCCCGTGGAGACAGCGCAGGTGCTCAAGGACGCGGGGGAGGCCACGGCCGGTAATCCCGGTCTGCTGGTCAACGTGGCCATCGGCTACGGCGGACGCCGGGAGATCGCGGACGCGGTTCGCTCCCTGCTGCAGGACCAGGCGACCCAGGGCACCACCATCGAGGAACTCGCCGAAGTCCTGGACGTGGAGCACATCGCCGAGCACCTCTACACGGCGGGCCAGCCCGACCCCGACCTGGTCATCAGGACGTCCGGGGAACAGCGGCTGAGCGGATTCCTGCTCTGGCAGAGCGCGCACTCGGAGTTCTACTTCTGCGACGCCTACTGGCCGGATTTCCGCCGGGTCGACTTCCTCCGCGCGCTCCGCTCCTACGCCGCCCGGCAGCGCCGGTTCGGGTCCTAAACCTCTCCTAAACCTGCTCCGGAGTGGTGTGTGACACTCCGGCTGGGTCTTCCGGGGATGGCACAGCGCAGGTACCTTTCAATCAGGTGGGCGGTGCCTAGCCGTCCCCCCGGGAAGGCCCTCGACATCCTCGAGCTTCGTGTCCTGGCACGCAGGCGAGACGAGCGAAGGGCCGGGATCTGGCCCTTCGAAGGGCTGTCCCGGTCCTGGAGACACATCTGTGTCCGAGCGCGGCGCCACCTCAGGCGCCCAGGGGAGAACGAGTGGCCAGTTCTTCTGCCCGCCGCGAGCAGCGGCCCAGCAATGCCCGCACTGACATGGACGGTGGGGCTCCGGGCGTGCCCGGAAGCCGCCGGTTCAGCTACGTGCTGGACACCAGCGTCCTGCTCGCCGACCCGGCTGCGATCAGCCGGTTCGCCGAGCACCGCGTGATCCTGCCCATCGTCGTCGTCACCGAACTGGAGGCCAAGCGTCATCACCCCGAACTGGGCTATTTCGCCCGGCAGGCCCTCCGGCACCTGGATGACCTGCGGATCGAATTCGGCCGGCTTGATGCTGACCTGCCGATCGGTGACGAGGGTGGAACCGTCCGGGTCGAGCTGAACCACAGCGATCCCCAGGTCCTTCCCCCGGGGTTCCGGCTCGGCGACAACGACACGCGGATCCTGTCAGTCGCGCGCAGTCTCGCGGCCGAGGGCGAAGACGTGGTCCTGGTCAGCAAGGATCTGCCGCTGCGGGTCAAGGCGGCCTCGATCGGCCTGACCGCCCAGGAGTACCGCGCCGAGCTGCCCGCCGACTCCGGCTGGACCGGCATGACTGAGCTCGACGTGAGCGCGGATGACATCCAGGAGCTCTACGACACCGGCAAGCTGGACTGCGAGCAGGCGCGGGACCTGCCCTGCCACACCGGGCTGGTGCTGGCCGCCGGCGGGTGCAGCGCGCTCGGCCGGGTGCTGCCGGACAAGTCGGTCCGGCTGGTGCGCGGCGACCGGGAGGCTTTCGGCCTGCACGGCCGGAGCGCCGAGCAGCGCGTCGCGCTCGACCTGCTGCTCGACCCCGACGTCGGGATCGTTTCGCTCGGCGGCCGGGCCGGCACCGGCAAGTCCGCGCTGGCGCTCTGCGCGGGCCTCGAGGCCGCGATGGAACGGCGGCAGCACCGCAAGGTAGTCGTGTTCCGGCCGCTGTACGCGGTGGGCGGCCAGGAGCTCGGCTACCTGCCGGGCTCAGAGGCGGACAAGATGAACCCGTGGGCCCAGGCGGTCTACGACACGCTGTCCGCGGTCACCTCGCAGGACGTGATCGACGAGGTGCTGGCCCGCGACATGTTCGAGGTGCTGCCGCTCACCCACATCCGGGGCCGCTCGCTGCACGACTCGTTCGTGATCGTGGACGAGGCCCAGTCCCTCGAGCAGAGCGTCCTGCTGACGGTGCTGTCCCGGATCGGCTCGGGATCCCGGGTGGTACTCACCCACGACATCGCCCAGCGCGACAACCTGCGGGTGGGCCGGCACGACGGCGTGGTGGCCGTCATCGAGAAGCTCAAGGGGCATCCGCTCTTCGCCCACGTGACGCTGGTCAGGTCGGAACGCTCCCCGATCGCGGCCCTCGTCACCGAAATGCTGGAGGACTCTGGTTTGTAACCCCCCGGGTAGCGAGAAGCCTCGGGAAGTCGGCAGACTACTCCACATGGTTTTCGACTTGTCGGAGCTTCTCGCTGCCCGGCACGGGGAGGGCTACGCCCTCGCCAGCCAGCACCTGAACCCCCAGCTGCCCCGGATGCTGCACGCCATTGGCTTCGACCGCGTCTATGAGCGCGCCGAAGGCGCCTACATGTATGACTCCGACGGTCAGGCCTACGCTGACTTCCTGGCCGGATTCGGCGTGTTCGGCCTGGGGCGCAACCACCCGGTGGTGCGCAAGGCCCTGCACGACATGCTGGACGCCGGGCTCGCCGACATGGTTCAGTTCGACACCCCGCTGCTGCCCGGCCTGCTTGGCGAGCGACTGCTGGGCAAAGCGCCCGGCCTGGAGCGGGTGTACTTCTGCAACAGCGGCACCGAAGCTGTGGAAGCGGCGCTGAAGTTCGCCCGCTACGCGACCGGCCGCCGGCGGATCATCTACTGCGATCACGCCTACCATGGGCTCACCGTCGGCTCGCTGTCCGCGAACGGGTCAGCCGAGTTCCGCAAGGGCTTCGGCCCGCTGCTGCCCGGCACGATGATCCCGTTCGGCGACCTGGAAGCGCTCGAGGCCGAGCTGCGCAAGGGCGACGTTGCCGGCTTCATCATCGAGCCGGTCCAGGGCAAGGGCGTCGCGGTGGTCCCGCCGGGCTTCCTGGCCGCGGCCCGGGCCCTGCTGCACCAGTACGGCGCCCTGCTGATCTGTGACGAGGTGCAGTCCGGGATCGGGCGGACCGGCCGGTTCTTCGCCTATCAGCATGATGACGTCGAACCGGACATCGTGACCGTGGCCAAGGCGCTGTCCGGCGGGTTCGTCCCGGTGGGCGCCACGCTGGCCAAGGGCTGGATCTTCGACAAGGTCTACTCGTCGATCGACCGGGTGCTGGTGCATGACTCCACGTTCGGCTCGAACGCGGCCGCGATGACGGCCGGCCTGGCGTCGCTCGCCGTCATCGACGACGAGAAACTGGTGGAGAACGCCGAGCAGACCGGCACCCTCCTCCGGGAAGCCCTGCAGTTGCTGGTGGACAAGTACGAACTGCTCGCCGAGGTGCGCGGGCGCGGGCTGATGATCGGCCTGGAGTTCGGCCGGCCCAGGGCCATGCGGTCCCGTGCGGCGTGGAACGTGCTCCAGGCGGCCCGGCACGGCCTGTTCGCGCAGACGGTGGTGGTCGCGCTGTTCCAGCGCCACCACATCCTGACCCAGGTCGCGGCGGACAACGTGGAAGTGATCAAGCTACTGCCACCGCTGACCATCGGGGAAGCTGAAGTGGACCTCTTCCGTGACGCGTTCGTGGAGGTCATGGATGACGCCAGCCGGGGCAGCGGCCTGATCTGGGACTTCGGCCAGACCCTGGTCAAGCAGGCGGTCAGCGCCCGCCGTCACTGATCGGCGGCGCCGGTTCCGCCATCGCTGGTTCCGCCGTCGCTGGTTCCGCTGTCGCTGGTTCCGCTGTCGCTGGTTCCGCTGTCGCTGGTTCCGCTGTCGCTGGTTCCGCTGTCGCTGGTTCCGCTGTCGCCGGCGCTGAGCAGGACTTCGGCGATGCTCAGATCCCCGGGATATGTGATCTTGATGTTGCGCTCACTGCCGGGTACCACGGCCACCGGGACGTCGGGCAGGTAACGCAGGATCACGCCGCAGTCGTCGGTCGCGGTGAGGTCCGCGAAGGCGGGGTCGGCCAGGGCCAGCTCGTGCGCCTTGCGGATCACCGACAGGCGGAAGCCCTGCGGGGTCTGGCAGCGGCGCAGCGAGTCGCGGTGCGGCATGCCGGTCATCCGGCCGTCCTCGACCACCACGATGGTGTCGGAGGTGGGCACCGCCACCCCGACGGCGTCGTAGGTATCCAGGGCACGCACGCAGCCGGCGATCGTGGCCTGGTCGAGCAGTGGGCGGGCGGCGTCGTGGAACAGCACCTTGCACTCGGCCGGGCCCAGCGCGGCGATCGCCCGCCGGGTCGACTCCGGGCGGGTCTTCCCGCCTTCGATGATCCCGGCCACCTTGCGGTATCCGCCCAGCGCCAGCACCTCACGGGCGTGGTCCGCGTGCCCCGGCGCCATCACCACCAGCGTGGCGTCCACCCCGGGAGCCTGGTCGAACGCGGCGACCGAGTGCTCCAGCAGGGCCCGGCCAGCCAGCGGGAGCAACTGCTTGGGGAGCGCGGCGCCGAAGCGCACCCCCGAGCCGGCCGCCAGCACCACAGCCACCGTTCGCATGAGCGGACTTTACCCGGGCTGGGCGGTCGCACCTGTACCGGGTGCCAACGCCGCCGTACCGGGTGCCAGTGCCGCACCGAGTCAGGCTGTCCCAGACCGGGACCGCCCGAGGACAGATTCCTGAGCCCAAGGTCTTCCCGGCGAGGCGGCACGGGAGGGCAGGGATGTTAACCAAACCACAACGGGGTACGAAGGGCTGGGGGTTGCTTGTTCGGAGCGTGTCGGCAGACCAGTAGGAGCGAGGCATGACCGTAGCCACGGCCGTGGTGGTGCTGCCCCGGCGCGTGGCCGTCTGGGCCAGCCGCCGGGCCGTGGCCCGCACGTCCGTGACCGGCATCGAACTGGTGTGCGCCCTGTGCGCCGCGGTGTGGTTCAGCGCCGGGACCCCGCTCACCGCGCTGGCCGGCGGCGTGGCGCTGGGCGGCGGGTACCTGGCCCGGCGGGTCGGCGGCCGGCTCACCGTGGGCGCGTTCGACGGCTGGCTGGCCAGCGTGTGCGCGCTGGCAGGCGAGCTCACGGTGTATGCGGGACTGGCGGCGGGCGCGGTCACCGGGCATCCCCGGGTCTGGGCCCTGGCCACCGCCGCGGCCATCCTGCTCGGGATGCGGAAGGTGGCCCGGCTGGTCCGCCCGGCCCGCCCCGCCCCCGCGCGGCCAGAGGCCCGGGCAGCGGAGGAGCACATGGGACGGGGCCGGACCCTGGCCGTCCTGGCCGCCCGCCTGCCCGGGCTGCCCGCGGGGGAGCGTGCCGCGGTGATCACCGTGACCGCCGTCCTCTACGGCACCTGGATGTCCCTGCTTGTCCTCACCTGCTGGGCCGCGATCGCACTGGCCTGGACGATCGCCGGCCCGCGGGTGGGGAGCGGCTGGTCCCGTGCGGCGAACGGCGCGGCGGACCGTCCGGCGGGCCCGCCCCTCCCGGCCGACGTCGCCGCTGCGCGGGATGACGGCCCACTGGCCCGGTTCGCGGGCGCGATCGTGCGCGGCCAGCTGGTGCCCTTGCCCCCCGCGGTGGCGGGGCTGACCGCGACCGTCCTGCTCGCCACGCTCGGGCTGCACGACCTGGCCGGCCTGGTCCTGCTCACCCCGGTGGCCGCGATGCTGCTCGCTGCGCCGGGCTCCGCCCATCCGCACAATGGCCCGCTGGACTGGCTGACGCCGCTGGTCATCCAGGCCGGGCAGTACGTCTACCTGGCCGCGCTGGGCTTCGCCAAGGGCGTGCCCGGCCCGCTCGTCTTCGCGCTGACCGGGCTGGTCGCCCTGCGCCAGGTGGACGCCGCCTACCGCGCCCGCCACCCGATGCCCGCCGGCGATCCGCACGGCGGGATCGGCTGGGACGGCCGGATGCTGGTGGCCGGGGTGGGTGCCATGCTCGGCGTGGCCACACTGAGCTACCTGGCCCTGACCGTGTACCTGCTCTGGCTGCTGTCGTCCGGCAGCCTGGCCAGCTGGCTGGCGGCCCGGGCGCGGTCCCGGGTTGTTCACCGGGCTAGTCTGGGCAGCCGTGCTCCGGGGTGCCTGCGCAGAGCCGAAGGTATGGACGGCTAGGATCGCCCCGTGGAGGGTATATTTCTATGCTCCTGCTCAGACGAGCGCCGCTGCGTCGCGACGAGCCCGGCCTGGGATGGCAGTCGCCGGTAACCATCCCCCGCTTGTGGCTGGCCGCGATCTTTGCTGCCTGCGCGCTCTTCGCCGCGGGCATGGGCGTGTTCAGCACGGACTCCCTTCACCGGCTGTGGGGGCTGTTCGCGGCCGTCGCGTATGTGCTGGCCGCCGTGGCCGTGCTGGCCTGGAGATCGTCGCGGGCAGTGGACCTGGCCCTGCTGCTGGGTGTCGGCGGGGCGCTGGTCGCGCCCCTGTCCCTGCTGGCCGAGCAAGGCCGGTGGCAGCCTGAGGTGGGCGTGATCGCCCGGGGCGCCCGGCTGCTGGTCCAGCACGGTTCCCCGTACGAAAGCCAGGCAGTGGTCAGCGCCTCGCATGACCCCAACATCTACAACCCGTACCTGCCGGTCATGGCGATCTTCGGGCTCCCGCGGGCGCTGTTCGGGCCGGGATTCATCACCGACCCCCGGATCTGGTTCACCCTGGGCTTCGTAGCCGTGTTCGCCGCCGCGCTGGCGGTCGCGGGGGCCCGGGACGTGCTGCGCTGGACTGTCTTCGTGACGGCCACGCCGGTGATCGCTTTCTCGCTCGCCGTGGGGGGTACCGACGTCCCGGTGCTCGCCCTGCTGTGCCTCGGCCTGGCGCTGCTCTGGCGCCGCCCGCAGCCGGTGGTGGCCGGCCTGGTGCTCGGCGTCGCCGCGGCCACCAAGGCGACCGCGTGGCCCGCCCTGATCGTGGCCGCGACCATGCTGCTGGTCAGGGACGGCAAGCACGCCGCGGTACGGTTCCTGCTGGCCGCTATCGCCGCGGCGGCCGCCATCATCGGGCCGGTGGCCGCGGTGTGGCCGCACGCCCTGGTGGAGAACACCATTCTCTTCCCGCTCGGGCTGGCCAAGGTCCGGTCGCAGGCCGACAGCCCGCTGCCCGGGCACGTGCTGACCGACACCGGGCCGACCGGGCACAAGATCGCCGTCATCCTGCTCTGCCTGGCGGGTCTGGGGGTGCTGGTCTCCCTGGTGATCCGCCCGCCGCGGAACGTGCCGTCCGCGACCTGGCGGCTCATCATCGGCCTGGTGCTCATGTTCATGCTGGCGCCGGCGACCAGGTTCGGCTATTTCATGTACCCGCTAGGCCTGTGGGCCTGGCTGATCGTGTCGCAACTGGGGGCGCGGCGCCTGCGGCCCGAGGGCCGTCCCGGTGAGGACGCCCCGGGGGGCCGCCCTCCCCAAGGCGGCGTGGCCCAGCCCAGTGCTGCTTAACCCCGTGCCGCTTAACCCCGTGCCGCCTAACCCCTTGCTGCTCAGCGCAGTGGTGCCCAGCCCTCAAGGAGGCTAACGCCCCGGTCATCCCCCCGGCAGCGGGGTGTCGGGGCCGGCGAACGCAGCCGAGTCCTTGCAGATGTTCGTGCTCCCGGTGATGCCGTTGTAGTTCCTGGCCAGGCTGCCGAGGGTCTTGGCGGACGCCCTGGCGCCCCGGCCCCCGGGCTTGGCCGTGCCGAGTCCGTTGAAGCTCGATCCGAGGATCAGGTTGAGTGACCCCGAGCCCAGCGCGGTGTCCTGCTGGATCACGACCGAGCCCAGCTGGGCCTTGAGCGTGTTGACCTCGGGAAGCTGGGCGGCGGAGGAGTACTGGATCACGCTGCTGGTGTAGCCGTAGTTGGCTGCCGGGCCGGTCCCGGTCACCGTGAAGCCCTTAGCGGTCAGGGCGGTCGCGGTGGTGCCCGCCACCCCCGTGACACCGGACCCGTTCAGCACCTGGACCTGTACCTTGGCCGGGCTCACCGTGGGCAGCGCCGTGGCCGCGTGGTTCTTGGCCTTCCCCTTCGCCCTGGCCGTGGCAGGCAGGTTATGGTCGGCCTCGATGGCCTGGAACATCCGGGACGCCTGCGGCTGCTGCCAGGACAGTTCGGCGGCGGGATCTCCCACGTAGGGCACGACGGGGACCGTCACCAGCTGCACTGAACTCGAGCTCAGGCTCTTCATGCTGTTCGCGATGCGCAGCATCGTGGACAGGTCGAGGCTGCTGTCGGTGGTCAGGGACTTGGCCGCATCGCGGACGACGCTGAAAATCCGGTTCGGCTGGGTGAGCAGGTTCGTTGTCTTGAGCTTCTGCATGACTGCGGCCAGGAAGTACTGCTGGCGCTGGATGCGCTGGGTGTCCGAGCCCTCACCGATGTTCTCCCGGAGCCGGACGAACGCGAGCGCCTGCGCCCCGTTGACCAGGTGCTTGCCGGCCGAGAGGCGCAGCCTGGACTGGGGGTTGTTGATAGCGAACGGCAGGCAGACAGGTACGCCCCCCACGTCGTTGACGATCGACTGGAAGCCCGCGAAATTCACTTCCACGAAGTGCTGGATGCGGATTCCGGTTTCCTGCTCGAGGGTCTTCCACAGGCACGGGGCGCCACCAGCGGAGAAGGTGGCGTTGAGCCGCTCCAGCACCCCGGGCTGCGCGCTCTGGCCGGGATGGCCCTGCTGGTCGTTGGCGCAGGCCAGGACCGGCACCATCGAGTCGCGGGGGAAGCTGATGATGTCGGCCCGGGTGTGTCCTGGGGCGACGTGCAGCAGCATCGAGGTGTCGGAACGCGCGCCCGGGAGGTCCGCCCCGAACTTGTTGCCCAGTCCCTGGCGGGAGTCCGAGCCGATGATCAGGATGTTCAGGCCCGCGGTGTAGGGCGGCCGCTTGCCCAGCATCGCCGAGGTGACGTTCTCCCGGAGGATGCTGCCCACCACGCCGCGGTACTTGGCGTAGGCCACGAGTGAGGTCGCGACGACCGCGAACGTCGCGATGATGGCCGTCGCCCCGAGCATCGCACGCCAGCTGGGGCGCCGCCACCGCGGCCCTCTTCCGGCCGGCTGGCCAACTCCCGGGCCGCCGCCTGAGCCGCTATAACGGTCCGTTCGTGGCGCCGGGTCCGCCGGCCCGGAGCCGTACAGGGCAAGCTCCCAGTCCGTGTCCCCGTGCAAGTCAGAGCGTGACGGTCGCGGCGGCCTGGGCGCGTGCCCGGACACTGAGATGCCGCCCCCGGACTCGTCCATGTCGTCGTAGCGGGTCATCGCTCCTCGTGGCGTGGGCCGTGGCTTCCGCGAGTGTACGGGGGGTGTCTCACCATTGTTCACCGAACAGCTACCGCATGCGGCGTCAATGGGATGAATCGGTCACCCCGGCTTCCGCGGTAATGTCGCCCCCCCGGCCTAGAGTGGAACCCGTGCGCCCGGGAGCCCGTCAGGCCGGCCCAGCAGCCGAGAACCGCGAGCCTGCCACCACGGTGAGGCTAGGTCGCCGGGTGCCCTGGGCCGGGTGGTGCTTCAACCAGTTCACGGTGCTGCCGGTCCTGCTGGCGCTGGCGTGGATCATTCCCGGCGCGGCCCTGCTGATGGCCGGCCGGCTGCGGCCGGCCCCGATGCTGCTGATCTCTGCGCCCCTGGCCGTGGTCCTGATCGCCGCCGTGCTGCGCCGGGTGCCGGGGCAGCGGCTGGTTCCGGCGCCCGGCGCGGGCCAGCCAGGCCGGGCGGTCCCGGCCTGGGCCGGCTGGTGGGGCCTGGCCGGCACGATCGCCGTGGCGGCCGGCTTCGGGGCGTGGCAGATCCGGCTCAACTCGCCGCAGATCATCGTCACGCGCCAGCCCGGTGCGGTGTTCCAGCTTGGCTACTGGCTTGCGGGTCACGGCTCGGTGCCCATCCCCGAGTCGCTGCGGGACTTCGGCGGCGCGCACCCCGGGCTCGCCTTCGCCAGCACCGGCCTGGCCGCCACGCACGGCGGCCTGAGCCCGCAGTTCGCGCCGGGACTGGCCATCGTGGAGGCCGGCGGCTGGTGGATCCACGCCATGACGACGGCCGCGCTGGCCAGCCCGGTGCTCGGCGCTCTCGCGGTGCTAGCCTTCGGCGGCCTGGCCGGGCGCCTCGTGGGCCCGCAGTGGGCGCCGCCCGCGGCCCTGGTCCTCGCCCTGACGCTGCCTGAGCAGTACACGAGCCGGTCGGCCTTCGCCGAGCCCCTGGTCCAGCTGCTCCTGCTCGGCGGCCTGTGCCTGGTGGCCGACTCCCTGACGATCCGCCCGGGCCGCACCTGGCTCACCAGGTACCCCGGGCGGCTGCGCTGGCCGGGGTGGCTGTCGCCCAGTACGGCTGCCGCCGCAGTGGGCGGCCTGGCGCTGGGGCTGACCTCGCTGGCCTCGCTGAGCGTGCTGCCGGACCTGATCCCCGTCATCCCGTTCACCGGCCTGCTGGTCACGGCCCGGCGCCCGCAGGCGCTGCCGCTGGGTCTCGGCGTGCTCGCCGGGGCCGGGTACGGCGTCGCTGCCAGCCGGGTGACCGCGCCGGCCGCGGTGGCCAGCCCGGGCTTCCCGGTCCGCGAGGCCATCCTGATCGCTGCTGGCGTCGCCGTCGCGACCGTGGCCGCCGTGGCGGTCACGGCCTGGCCGCCTGCCCGGGCATGGGTCGGCCGGGCGGCCAGGGGCGCGCTGCGCTGGCGGCTGCCCGACGTGGCCGCCGGGCTCGTGGCGGCGGCGCTGATCGCCTTCCTGATCCGGCCCTCCGTGCAGACCGTGCACTGGAATCCGGGACCGGGCACCGCCGGATACATCGCCGCCCTCCAGAAACTGCTCGGCCTGCCCGTCCAGCCAACGCGCTCCTACGCTGAAGACAGCCTGTACTGGGTCATCTGGTACATCGGTATTCCGTCGCTGCTGCTCGGCGGCTTCGGGATGGCCCTGCTCACCCGCCGGTGCGTGCGCGCCCTGCTCCGATGGGCCGACGAGGGTGGCCTGGCCTGGGTCTGGGGCCTGCCGCTCGCGATCTTCGCCTGGACCACCGCGAGCGTGCTCTGGGATCCGCGGACGGTCCCGGACCAGCCGTGGGCGAGCCGGACGCTGGTGCCAGTGGTCCTGCCCGGGTTCATCCTGTGCGCCGTGTGGGTCGCGGCGTGGCTCGATCACCGGGCCAGGGAACGCGGCGCCGGGCGGCTCGCGGTGGCCCTGGCGGCGGCGTGCTTCGTCCTGGCCATGGCGCTGCCGACCGCCGTGACCACGTTCGGTATCAGCCTCAGCCACGGCCTGACCGGGCGTTCCGGGCCGGCCGCCACCGGGCTGGGCGTGAAACGGACCGGCGCGGGTCAGGCGGCCGCCGTCCAGGGGCTGTGCGGAGCGATGAGCGCACGGATGTCGGTGGTAATCCTCGACCGGGTGGCCGCGAGCGAGTTCGCCCCGGCGATCAGGGGCATGTGCGGCGTCCCCGCGGGGATCATGGCGGGCGCACCGATGGCGCAGGTCCAGTCGGTTATCCGGGGCATCACGAGCGCGGGCCGTGAGCCGGTCCTGCTGGCCACCCGGCCGGCCGAGCTCACCGGGTACGGCGCCACGCCGCGCCACCTGGTTGACCTGGTCACCACGCAGGACGCGCACGACCTCACCCAGCCGCCCTCGACCACCTGGCCGATCAGCTACCAGCTGTGGATGTCGGCCCAGAGCAGCTCCATACCGGGCGCCTAGCCGTCCGATGACCTGTGCGAGCCGCAGCCTCGCCCTCGTGCAGGGACCGTGCTGAGCACCTGGCCCCATCCTGATCCGGGACATGCCGGCCTCACCTTCCGGTAGAACATCCGTTCGAACGAACTGTGACTTCACATCAGCATCGCACATGTGTTCTAATACTCGCCAGGCCTCAGCCTTGCCGGGCGGGGGTTGGCACGGGGCAGTTGAGGGTCCGCCGCCGTCTCTGGTCGCTCCCAGTGGCCGGGGACTCGTCGTCGCTCTCGGCTACCTCACGATCACTAACCGGACGGGCGATCCCGGGCTGATCCTGAACGCCCGGAATTTGGCCGGGTTTGGGCGCACGCAAGAGGTGAGACGGTGACCACGCACTTCGAAGACATAATCCGCCAAAACAGCCAGCGGCTCGCCGACCTGAAGAAAACCACCGAAGAACTGCAAAGGGAGCTTTCCGAGGCGCGCGTGTCGCTGGAACGCGAGCTCGCCCGGTCCGCGCATGGGCACGGCGCCCTGGCCGATCAGATTCCCGTATACCCAGGACCGCCTGAGGAGATAATTCCCGGGCCTGGTGCCGTCCCCTCGCAACGGCATTACGTGGCGGACAGCCTGCCCTATTACTCGGCGGATGAGCCGCCCTTTGTGGGGGAAGGGCCGCGATATCAGGCTGGCGATTGGGCCGGTGAATCCAATGTGCCGGTCGACGAGGTTCATTCCACCGATCCCACGGCCGGAATCGTCAGTCATGGGCGGCAGAGCGCCTACCAGCGCGGGCTTTCGCGGCGCAGCATCATCGCGATAACCGGTGCCGCGGTCGTCCTGGCTACTGTCCTCGCCGTCATCATCAGCAGTGGCGGCGCATCGTGGCCGGCCAGTGTGGCCACCGTTCAGGCTGAGGTCGCCAAGGCCTGCCAGAACCCCGACGTCGTGTCCGAGCCTGGCCAGGTGAACTTCGCCTGCGCGAAGGCAACGCGGCAGATCCTCTGGGTCTTCGCGCTGCTGACCAGCGACGACAACCCCCATTTCGCGGACACCAAGACAGGCCGGCAGGGCCTGGAGCCCATCACGCCTAGCCAGGGCGGGGCGGTCGCCGCGTCGCTCAACCTGCATCACCCCTACGACCCCGCCAACCCCATCGACAGCATCTCAGTGGCCGCCCGGGCCATCAACGACATCATCGGCGGGGCCACCATGACCGGAACCAACGGTAACCCCGTGGTACAGCCGGGATTGGAGAGCAATTCGCAGAATTGCCTGAACTACACCGGCTCGGGCGTGGTCACGACACGCCAGGGGTTTCCGGGGCTCTGCGCCCGACCGGTGGGCAGCACCCGGGGTCAGTCGGCCCTCGTATCTGACGTCTACGGAAAATGGATCGTGGGCGCGTCGGCCGGGGCCGCTGAGGACGCCGCGGTGCTGTTCGCGAACGCGGATACCCCCGGCAATGCGCAGGTGCAGGCGATCCTGCGGCAACTGAGAAACGAGACTCTGGCGGCGTGACTTGAGCGCTCCTGATGTGCACATGTAATTGGCTGTCACGGAATTAGTAATTGCCCTGGAAGAACCGCACGCGGTACCCGCCCGGACGCACCATTCGAAAGGAAGAGGTGAACTCCTTGCCTTCGGCAGGCCGACCACGGTGGCAGCAGATGGCGGCGCTGGTGAGTCTCAGCGCTGGCGGAGCCATCACCGGGTTCTCCTTTGCGCCGAAGGCGGCCGCCGATTTCAGCTCGCCGACCAGCCTGCCGCTGAACCTGGTCGCGCTCCGGCAGTCGGTCCAGGCGCCTCAGCCAGATCGGGTACCGCCGAGCCATGACGCGATGCTCCGCGCGGCCATCGTCCACGTCGCCGACTACTACCTCCGCATGGCCCAGACCAAGACCCCGGCCGAGATGGAGGCGATCATCTGGCAGCACGACAGCCTGGATGGCGTTGACCATGGCGAATCGTGCGCCGCGTTCGCCAGCCTCACCCTCGAACTGGGCGCCCAGGTCGTGGGCCTCCAGAGCTGGGTCACGGGCGGGGGCTCGTATCCGTGGCCGCTGCACACCTGGGCGGACGTGCGGGTGGATGCGAATCCGGCCTCCCTGGGGATCACCTCGATCCAGCAGGATGCACAGGCTCACCACCGCTGGCACCCGCTGGGGGACGGCTATCAGCCGCTCCCGGGGGACTGGGTACTGTTCGACGGCCATGCCGAGGTGGTCACCAAGGACGCCGGTGGTGTGCTGCAGACCGTGGGCGGAGACTCGCTGCCCAACTTCTCCGTCAACGCGCACGAGTATCCGGGGCCGCTGTCGCGCGCCGGGGTGGCCGGGTTCGTCAACAACGGCTCGCTGCCTGGTCCGGACCAGGCCTCAGGGGCGCAGGGCCAGGCGCCGGCCGGGGGTCAGCATGCCGCGTCGGAGCCGTCCGGCGCCGGATCCGGCGGGGGAGCGGCGCTACCGTCCGGCGCCGGGTCCGCCGGGTCCGCCGGGTCCGCGCGGCAGCCGTCCCGCGACCGGCGCCGCGGCGGTAACGACGCTTCCGCAGCATCCGGCGAGCTCGCGGCCATCCCCGGAACGGGGACGGCGCAGGCAGCCCGAGGTCTGGCAGACCCGGCGATCCCCGGGCTGGTCCCCGCACAGAGGACCGGCCCGGCGGATCACGAGAAGGCGGCTGCGGTCCAGAAAGCAGCACAAGAGGGAAAGCGCGCGCGGGTCGCACCGGGCGGTGCGGCGATCCCCGGGTTCGCGACGGACGGTCCGCCCAGCCACCAGGGCACCGCGTACCGCAGGCACCATCCCTCCCCGGTGCGGGCGCCAGTCTCGGAGACGCAGGCGCAGCAGGCGTTCATCAGCGAGGTCGCGCCCGGCGCGGTTGCGGCGCAGCGTCGCTACGGAGTTCCGGCGGCGGTCACGATCGCCCAGGCCATCGACGAGTCGGGGTGGGGCCAGAGTGAGCTAGCCAGCCAGGACCACAACCTGTTCGGCATCAAGGGCACTGGCCCGGCGGGCAGCGTGCCGCTGCCCACCCAGGAATACGTGAACGGGCAGCCGGTGAACACCTCGGCGTCGTTCCGCGTGTACAACAACGTCGCCGAGAGCATCGACGACCACGGCCGGCTCCTGGCCAGGAGCGGCTATTACCAGCAGGCCATGGCGGACCGGCAGCACCCGGACAAGTTCGCGGCCGCGCTGACCGGCGTGTACGCCACCGACCCCAACTACGGGGCGAGCCTGATCAGCCTCATGCGCCGCTACGAGCTGTATCGCTACGGCGCAGCCGGCCAGGCCCAGCAGGCCCACTCGCCAGCCGTGCCGCCTCCGGGCAGCGCCACCATCCCGGGGGTAGGCGCCGCGCCTTCGGCGCCCCCAGAGCGCACGGGGTCCGCGGCCGGGCCTGCCGCCGGGAGGCAGCCGACCCGGAAGCGCAAGCCTGAGCCGACCCGGCCCGCCAGCCCGCAGCCCAGCCGGACAGTCAGCCCGCAGCCCACCGGAACAGCGGGCCCGCAACCCACGCGGACGGTCAGCCCGCAGCCCACCGGAACGGCGAGCCCGCAACCGACCCGCACCGCCAGCCCGCAGCCCACGGGGACCGGCAGCCCACCGCCAGCCGGAACGGCGAGCCCGCAGCCGACGCGGACGGCCGGACCCCGGTCGAGCGCGACAGATAGCCCGCAGCCGGCGGCCAGCGCGCAACCGGCGGCCACGGACAGCCCGCACCCCACGCCCGCGGATAGCTCCGGCGCGACCCCGGCGGCCACGCCGTCGCGATCGGGTTCAGCGCCGGCGGCCACTCCGTCTGTGTCACGCGCGCAAGCGGACATCCCCGGTGTGACCACCCAGTCGGAAGCCGAAAGCCCGATCACGTCCGCGGTCCGGTTCGGGCCGGCGGCACCCTTCGTGCCTGTGGCCTGGTCCGCGCCAGCCCGCCCCGCGCCAGCCCGCCCCGCGCCAGCCCGCGCTACGCCAGCCCGGTCCGCGCCAGCCCGCCCCGAGCCGCGGGTGCGCTCGGTACCGGCCGCCCGCACGGCCGCGGCGCAACGGTCCAGCCCTGCCCCGGCCCGCGCCACCCTGGTGAGCGCGCGGCGCTACCAGCCGCAGATTCCCCGCTCCGTGCTCAATTCCTTCGTGGAAACGGCCAAGGGGCCGCTCGTCGGCGAGGAGTCCTTCTACCGGGACGTGGCCAGCTTCCACGGGATCAGCTGGGAGCTGCTGGCGGCGTGCGACTGGATGCAGTGCGATGCCCGGCCCAAGCGCTCCCCCGTGTACGGGGAGAAACTTGGCACGGTCAACGCCGACGGCACCGTCTACACGTCCAAGTCGGCGGCGCTCGCGCGCTGTGCGGACGATCTGGTCACGCTGGCCCGCGCCGTGTACCGCATCGACCTGACCAGAGGCGCGACCCTGTCCGTCCGGGATCTGGCGAACGCGTTCGCGGCGTTCCGCTGGGGCCGTGCGCTCAAGGACCGCGACTTCTCCGCGATGAAGTTCCCGTACTCAGTTGCCGGCCTGAGCGAGAACCACCTCACCATGCGCTGGCCCGACTTCGCGCCCCGCAACTCCGGCGACCGGCCAGGCGGCCGGTTCCACCGGAAGTTCGGCGCCGTGCCCATCGTGCTCAGCCTCGACTACCCGGCGACCGTGTAGCGAGCGCCCGCCGTCATGCCCAGATTCACCGCTCCCTGGAAAGAAGGTGGACCCGCGTGGTTCGCATCCTGCTCGCCGTGGCGAGCCTGATCGCCGCACACGGACCGGGGCGGGCCGTGCTGGCCGGTCCCGGCGGCCCACCGGCCCCGGCCGCCGGTCAGGCAGCCCCGGTCTCGCCGGCCCCCCCGGCCCCCCCGGCC
>Ga0187863_10000794_pt1 | contig 26258 bp, 20 predicted proteins | sample June2016WEW_11_1_FD_132975 | JGI IMG/M metagenome (GOLD analysis project Ga0187863, IMG submission 132975) | Peatland microbial communities from SPRUCE experiment site at the Marcell Experimental Forest, Minnesota, USA - June2016WEW_11_10 | ecosystem: Environmental > Terrestrial > Soil >...
TGCAGTATGGCGCCGATCTGCGCTGGAAGACGCCGCTGAAGGGCCTGCTCATTGGCGCATCGCGCTTGGACGAAGACCTGACCGGCCAGGCGAAATTCGTCAGCCCTCTCAACCCGGCGGGCGGGCCGGTTCCTTTACACGAGGGGTTTAAAGCGGGCTGGACCAACCAATTCTATGGTGAGTACACCGTCGGGAAACTGCGGGTCGACTCGGAGTACCGCCGGCAATTGCACGATCAAATCTCCCAGAGTCTCAACGTGGATACCATCATCGATGTGCGCGCCTGGTACATCTCGGCAGCCTACCGGCTCATGAAACGGCTGGCGGTTGGGTCCTACTACTCGCGCTATACCATTACCACCGTGTCCGGAGGCGGCCCGCTGGCCGTGCTGTTCCCCGACCAAACTAATACCAGCCTCCCGGCCAATCATATCTACGACAAAGTCCTCACGGCACGGGTCGACCTGAACAAGTTCTGGAACGTGAAACTGGAGGGTCATTTCATGGACGGCTATGGAGCCAGCCTATACCCGGACGGCTTCTACCCCCAACTCAACCCTAACGGCTTCAAGCCGAATACCGACGCATTAGTACTTAAAACCAGCTTCAACTTCTAAAGCGAGGGGTAAAGCGCACCGGAGAATGCGATGAAAAACCGACAATTGCTACCTCTCGCCGCTGCACTTGCCCTGGCTGGATGCTTCCAGGCCTTCGCGGGTGAAATTAAAGTGATCGCCAACAACGGCGTGAAAGCCGACACAATTTCCTTCCGGGAACTGGAGCGCATCTTTCTCGAGGAAAACTCCTCGCTCAGCGATGGTACCCATGTGGAACCGGTAATCGAGAAAGATGGGCCGGTCCACGAAGCCTTCCTGCAACGGTACCTCGGCAGAACCGACGACGACTTGCAGACCTACTACCGCGCTCTGGTGTTCACCGGAAGAGGCTCCATGCCCAGGGAACTCGGCACCGACGCCGAAGTCGTCGCCTATGTGTCAAAGACCAGAGGCGCGATTGGCTACGTGGACGCCGAGGCCAGTACCGAAAGCGTGAAGACTCTAACCGTCGTTCGCGCCTCGAATGATGCCCAGAGAAGACTACTCACCCGCGTCGAGCCAGAATACCCAGAGACTCTGAAGCGCCTCAGCATCGGCGGAATAGTGCGGTTGCGGGTAACCATCTCCGCCAAAGGTAAGGTCGAGGAGGTCGAACTGCTTGGAGGCAATCCAATCCTAGGCGAGTCTGCCGTGTTGGCCGTAAAGCAATGGGTCTACACGGCCAGCCACTCGCGCACCACCACCGAGGTCAGCATCCCTTTCGACTCCCACCGTTAGAACTCCAGGAATCGCTCCCCAGCAACTCTCACATTTTCACTTGAGCTAATCGCTGGAAATTGAACATCCGCCAGGCCAAACCTTCGGCGTCTCTTTACTTAGTCCCAGCTCACTTGGTCCCAGCCGCCGGCTGCAAACCCGCGTAGTAGCCGCTCTTCGTCCGCACCAAGAGCTTGCCATGCCCTTTCGCCTTTGCCTCCACGCGGATCGTCCGGAAGCCGCCGCTCGCCCGCGGATTGGTTGGCTTGTAGCCGATCGTATATTGATTTCGGATGTCGTGCGCCACTTGCCGGCTTATCTCATCCACCTCATCAAGCGTCTTCGGGAAAAACGCCAGCCCCCCGGTCCGTTGCGCAATGATCTCCAGCGCCCGCTTGGCTCGCTTGGGGTGGTCTTCATCGCCCAGGATCCCGATCGCATACACCGACGGACCGTTCTCGTCCTGCAACTGCTTCACTGCTTGCTCCAGGGTTTCCCGGCTGGCGTTGTCTTCTCCGTCGGTCACTACGAACAACACTTTCCGCTCCAACCTGGCGTTTCGCTTCAAGTGATCGGCCGAAGCTACCACAGCTTCATAGAGCGCGGTTCCACCTTTGGCGTCAATCTTCTCCAGCGCCTCTTTCAATTTCAGCAGGTCGTTCGTGAAATCCTGGTCGAGATAATATTCGTCGTTGAAATTCACCACAAACACTTCGTCCTGCGGATTGCTCGATCGCACCAGGTTCAGCGCCGCCTGGTTCACCTTGGCCCGCTTCTCCCGCATCGAGCCGGAATTGTCGATCACGATCCCCATCGCCACGGGTATGTCTTCATGCCGGAACGACACAATATTCTGCGGTTTTCCGTCCTCCAAAACGGTGAACGCATTCCGCTCGAGGTCGGTCACAATGTGCTGCCTGTCATCTACCACCGTGGCGTGCAACAGGACCTCGTCCACATCTTTGCGGATGACAAATGTTCCGTTCTCGTCGCGGGGTTGCTCTTGACTCGAACTGGCAGGTGGCTCTGAAACCCCGCCCGATGGGGACTGAGATGGAGGAGGTTGCGACGGGACCGCCTGCTGCTGGGTTGATTCCGATTGGACAGGGTTGGATTGGACAGCCTTAGACTGGAGCTGTGAAGACTTCCACTCCGCGTGCCCGGCAAAAGGCTGCGTCAGCACCACGGCTGCAGCCCCGGCCCAGATCGCGCACCTTAGAAAAAGAAAAACACTCGCAGTCCACTTATTCTTCGGGCGCGTAATATCCGGTCCTGGCATAAACTCGGAGTGGCGGCAGTCCTTTCGGAGGCAGTAACTTCACTTTGATCTTACGCCATTTGCCGTCCCGCACTACCTTGCTGGGACGATACCCCAGCACATACTGATTCCGCAGTTCGACTCCGATCTTCGTCGCCACATCGGCCAGGTCGTTCGGGTTCTCCACCGTAAACGCCCGTCCACCCGTCAGTTCCGCGATCTCCCCCAGCAATGCTGGACCCAGGCGCTCTTCCTCGGTTGGAAAATACCGGTCGTAAATGCCGATGGCATACACCATCACGTCCGCTTCCTTCACCAGAGACTTGATCTCGTTCTCGGTGTAGCGGCTGTGATTGTCGCCCCCATCGGAGATGATTAGAAGCGCCTTCTTCGCGTACTTCGCCTGCCTCATCTTGCTGACGCCCATGTAGATCGCATCCAGGAGCGCGGTCATCCTTCGCGGTACGGCGTAGATCAGCTTGCCTTGAATCTCGTCCACGGAACTGGTGAAGTCGTTGACCACCTCGGGCGCGTCCGAGAACGTGATCATGAAAAATTCATCCTGTGGGTTGGCGGTCTTGAAGAACTCCATTACCGCATCCTTCGCCCGATCCATCTTGCTGCTCATGCTCCGGCTGGAATCGAAGATCACCCCCAGCGAAACCGGCGCGTCTTCACTCGAGAAACTCTTGATCTCCTGCGCCGCGGCGCCTTCAAAAAGCTGGAAGTTCTCCTTCTCCAGCCCGGTCACCAGCCGGTTCATCGGATCGGTAATCGTCACCGGGACCAGCACCAAGTCTGCGGACACCTTCAGCGGACGCACGTGCGTATTCAGGGACGGAGAGACCATGCTCTGGGTCGCGACTTCCTCCGTCTTCGCTTTCTCCGCTTCGGGGGGCTGGACTTCGCGCGCCATGACGTGGACATCGTTCACGTCCGTCTGTCCCGCGGCAGCCGCCGGCCAGCCACACGCTACTCCCATCGCGAGAAGCAGCATCCGGAGAAGAGAAGACCGAAACGCGATTCCACGCAACCGTACACAAGCTGGGTTCGAGTGTTGAACCAGGAGGGACTTCCGAACTAGGGCCTTGGGGCGAGATAACAGGCGCCCATCCAGGAGGGCCATAAGCACCTCAATTGGCCGCGATAGTATCACAGCTTTGCTCAACAGACCGCGGTTTTTTTGTCAAATCTTGGTGACAAGCCGGAATTGACGCCCATTCCGGGCATACTCTCTAAGTCCAGTCGACGTTAATTCCAACCCTTACCTTTTTACCCGGCGTCATCCCGAAGCCACGCGTATTCACCAGCGAGGCGAGGGGTCTGGCGCGCGCCATGAAAAATCTATCGCATCGGCGCTTCGTTGCCCTTACCGATTGACTACGACACCCCGCAGTCCCATCCTCCATCTTGTTACAATCAAAGCTCTCCATGGCTGACATTCAACCCTTTCGCGCTTTTCGCTACGATCCCCAGCAGGTATCCCCTGCCCAGGTCGTCACCCAACCTTACGACAAGATCACTCCCGCCTTGCAGGATCACTATTACGCGGCCAGCCCCTACAACCTCGTCCGCGTAATTCTTGGTCGCCGCGAGGAGAGTGACAATCCGGCGAACAATGTATATTCCCGCGCCGCAGCTCACTTCCGCGACTGGCGCCAGCAAGGCATCCTCCGCCAGGATTCCCTTCCCTCCTTATACGCATATTCTCAGCGCTTCACTCTGCCTGATTCGACCAAAGACGGCTCAACTGCCGAACTCGAGCGCCACGGCTTCATCGCTCTCGGTCGCATCGAAGACTATCCCACCGGCGTCGTCTTCCGCCACGAGCAAACCCTGGCCAAACCCAAGGCCGACCGCCTCGATCTGCTCCGCGCCACCCGCGCCCACTTCGGCCAGATTTTCATGCTCTATGAGGATTCCGGAGGGATCGAATCCCTTCTCGCCACTGCCGCCACTACAGTCCCGGATATCACGATAAAAGATGAATACGGCGTCGTTCACCGCGTCTGGCAAGTCTCCGATCCGCTTCTGATCGATTCCGTCCGCACCGCCATGCACGACAAGAAACTCATCATCGCCGACGGCCACCACCGCTACGAAACCGCCCTCACCTACCGCAACGAACGCCGCGCCGCCGATTCTTCCAACGCTCACTCCGCTTCCAGCGCATTTCCCTACGAGTTCGTCATGATGACTTTCGTCAACATGAACAGCCCCGCTCTGCGCATCCTGCCGACGCACCGGGTCGTCTACGGTCTGACCTCCTTTTCGGAAGACGCCTTCCGCGATTCCGCCCGCGCTTATTTCGACATTGACGAGGTCGATCCCTCGCTCGACGCGCCTCGTGCCACCGCCATTCTCCGCGAGTCCGGACGCGCTGGAACCACCATCCTCGCGGTCACCGCCAACCGCGCCTTCTTGTTGCATCACCCCAATCCCAACACCCCGCAAGTCTTCGCCGGCCTATCCCTCCGCCAGCAGGCCCTCGACGTAGTGCAACTGCACAAGTGTTTACTGGAAAAAGTATTGAACCTCTCCGAGGAATCCATCCGTAATCAGCAGAACATCTCCTACGTCCGCGACGCCGCCGAGGCCTTGTCGTTAGTACGCGGCGCAACCGGCCCACGCGCCAATATCGCTTTCCTCATGAATCCCTGCCGCATGTCGCAGGTCCGCGACATTGCCTTCGCCGGCGAAGTCATGCCCCAGAAATCCACCGACTTCTACCCCAAGCTCCTCACCGGACTGACGGTCTATGCCCTCGATTAGCGGAGCTCGTGTGGGGACAGCCGCCCTCGGCTGTCCAGCCGGGCGCAGCCCGGCAGCCCGCCACCGGTCACGCAGCTTAGGGGCCTTGTCCGTCACCGTCCTCTTATTCGTAGCCGTCTTGCTCGTTTCCGCCGCACCCCCCGATAAGCATCTCTCCATCTACTCCAACGCTGCCAACTACTCCCTGCCCATCGTGCAGCGCCAGGGCCATGATTACGTCGGCCTGCTGGAGCTCCTCGATCCCCTTGGCACGGTCAGCGCAAAATCCGACCCTCCGCGCTGGCGCATCCACTACAACAACATTCTCGGAGACTTCACCGTCGGCAAGAACCACGCCCGCATCCAGGGACGCGACGCCGACCTCTCCGCAAAGTTCCTCGTAGAGAACGGACGCGGCCTGGTTCCGCTTGCTTCCCTTAGTTCCCTGCTGCCTCGCTTCCTGGGCGGTCCCGCAACTCTGCACGAAGACTCCGGCCGCCTTTTCATCGGCAGCATCGCCACCCACTTCACCGCCTCGGTGGCCCCGGACGATCCTTCGCAACTCATCTTTCACTTCACCTCGCCAGTCAATCCCTCAGTCGCTACCGAGCCCGGCCAGCTGCGCATGACTTTTAGCCACGAGCCGATTACCTCGCCAGCGTCTCCCACGCTCACTTTCGGCAGCAAGACCATTCCTTCCGCCACTTATTCCGAAAGCAATGGCGCCGCCCAGATCACGGTCAGCAGCACCACCCCGCTCACGGCCAGCTTCAGTAACGACGGCCGTACCATCACTCTTTCTCCCGCGAAGTCTCAAACCGCGGCAACCGCAGTTCCAGCACCCAACCCGGCCCCGCAAGCGCCGGCAACCAATCCCTCCGCTTCCGTCCCACGCCGCTACTTCGCGATAGTCGACGCCAGCCACGGCGGCAACGACCGTGGCGAAGCTCTCAGCAACACGCTCGCCGAGAAAGACGTTACCGTCGCCTTCGCCCGCCGTCTGCGCCAGGAACTCGAGAATCGCGGCATCTCCACCCTCGTCCTCCGCGATTCCGACGCTAACCTCTCCCTCGACGAGCGAGCCTTTTTCGCCAACACCACCCACGCCGCCGTCTACGTCGCCCTGCATGCCGCGTCGAACGGCCACGGCGTTCGCCTTTACACCGCGCTGCTTCCCTACACGAGCGAGGACGACCGCGGCCCGTTCCGCTCCTGGACCACCGCCCAGCAATCCTCCATCTCTCTCAGTCAAGCCGCTGCCGCCAGCGTTGCCACGGAATTGAGAAAGCAGCAGATCTCAGTCCGCACTCTGACCGCGCCACTCCGTCCCCTGAATAACATTGTCACTGCAGCCATCGCCGTCGAGGTTGCTCCGCCCGCCTCGGACATATCGCAACTCACCTCGCCCGACTACCAGCAACTCATCACCACCGCCGTGGCCAACGGAATCGTCGCCATTCGCGCCCAGCTCGCAGCCGCCCCATAAGGGAACTTAGCAATTTGGTAATTTAGTAATTGAGTAATTTAGAATCCTCGGGCTTCATAAATTACAAAATTACTCAATTTCCCAATTGCTAAATTCCACCATGATTCCACGCCATCTCTACATTGCGGTTTCGGTGCTCGTGCTGGCCGTGTTGGGCATGAGCCTCTATGCGTGGCGCATGCGCGGACGCGCCGCCGCCGAACCTGTCGCCTCCGTCGACACCCGTCCCGTCGTAGCTCCCGTCGCCGGACCCACCGAGCAAGTAACCCTGTATGTCGCTTATGACGATGACGGCGTGCTCCATGCTCAGGCCGCTCAGATTCCGCTACCATCGGTTCGCCAGCAGCGTGCCGAAGAATTGCTCCGCTCCCTCATCGCCCTCTACCTCGACAAGTCCTCGCCCCACCCGTTGCCGCCCGGCTCCGACATCCGCAGCGTCTACCTGGTCGATCCCGGCCTCGCCGTCATCGACCTCAACGCCGCCTTCGCCGACGGTCACCGCTCCGGCGTGCTCACCGAAGAACTCACCGTCGCGTCCATGATCCAAACCCTCTCCGCCAACATCCCTGGCATTCTTAAAGTGAAAATTCTGGTGGAAGGCAAGCAGCGCGACACCTTGGCCGGCCACGCCGACCTAACCGCCTTCTTCGACGTTTCCGCCATCAACCGCCTAACCTCGCAACTGCAGGCAAGCCAGTAGCCGCCGCCGTTTTCCCGCGACAAGGCCTTCGTCTGATAGTTTCCGTGCGGACGTATGCTGCTAGCGGATGTTCAGGTCAACGTAGTGGGCGAAGTTGGATAGCGCTACTTGGTCGTTGCCGGGTATGTAGAAGCCAAACTTGCCCAGGCCGAGATTGGTGCCAGGCCGTGTCCAGCGATCCACGACGGTCCAATGGTCACCGTGCTTGATCTGGTGGACGAGCTCCGTGGGGCTTACCCGAATTTGCAGAGTGCGGAAGCTTTTCTTATCGCCTTTATCGGGAACGATGATCTCGTCCGTTTTCTCCCCGTTGCGAATGACGGTGCGGTAGAAGTTATTGTCGTCCATTTGGAAGAGGACGTAGTTTTTGGGGTCACTGTAGTCGAGCACCCATTGCAAGAGGTGACCCTTGGTAAGCATCGCGGAAAAAACAAATGTGCCCGAGGCGGGAACGACTCCGTACAGGACGAAGTCCCCGCCTTTGCGAGTGAAAGCATCTCCCTCATGCTTCCAAGAGCCAGGGTCATCCCACTTCGACATACCACTCGGGGCGAGAGACAAATCCAGAGTCTTGGTTTGCCCCCCGATGACTTCGAGCGTAGACGTGCGCGTGAACTTTTCGGCGGTTCGCGCAGTAAGCGTGTAAGTTCCGGCGGCAAGATTGAGCGGCACGCCGCTGCTCACCATTTTCAGCAGCCCACCTTTCGCGATTGCAACCGTGGCGTCGGCGGGCGCGAAGGTAATTTTCAATTCGCCCAGCGAGGATTCCGGTGCGGCTTCCAGCGCGGCATCCGCAGCAGCGAGAGTTATGGTTCCGCCCGCGGCGAATTGTTTCTTGAACTGCCGGAGCTTGAATCCCTCTTTGCGCAGCTCGACGGTATGGTCTCCCGGATTGACGGTTGAAACGGAAAGCGTGCCATCGGGCTGAATGGTGCCGACGAGAGTTTGATCGACGAGAACCGTGGTTCCAGGAGCGCCGCCCTGGATGGTCAGCGAGGCCAGGCGAGGTTGCAGGGTGGTCAGCGGGGCTAGGCGAGGCTGCGGCTGCAGGCTCTGAGGTTGCAGATTCTGAGGTTGCAGGTTCTGAGGTTGCAGATTCTGAGGTTGCAGGTTAAAGACAAGCTTGGCCTGTTCGCCCCTCCGAATGCGGACCTTCTGCGGCGGAGGATCCTGAAAGCCGCTCTTGGAGACTTGTACAACGTGGTCCTTGAGCTCGAGATTCGGCAGTCGCAATTGTCCGGATCGAGTGACTTGCCCTTGAAGTTTTCCGTCAACAAAAACTCTTGCGTCGTCTTGACCGGCAACCACAAGCAGCGTGCCCAGGTTGCGGCCGGAGTCCGCGGGCGGCTGGTCATCGACCTTGATTTTTCCGGCGGCGGTGGCGGAAGGCACACCCGAAGCAGGCAGAGATGGTTCGGGAGTTGGTTGTGCCGGTGCGGAGACGGAAGGTACGGGGACGGAGGGCGCGGAGACGGCCGGAGAAGAGACGGTAGGAACCGAGACCGGTGTGGCAGCCGCTGATGGAGCCTTCGCCACTGGCGGAGCGTAATGTTTTCGCGTAAAGAAGAAGGTCGCTGCCACCAGGATTATCGCGGCGGCGGAGACGACGATCAGCGTTGTGGAGTTCGACCTCGTAGGCTGTTTTGGCAGGGATGACGACGATGGGGATGTGACTTTGGCTGCCGGTGCGGAAGGCTCGGTGCCGGGAACGGTGGTGGCTTGTGTTGGGGGGAGTTGCGGCTCTGGGGGAGCGGTCGGCACTTTGTCCAGCGGCACATTGCTGGGCGAAACGTTGCTGGGCGAAGCAATGCTAGGCGGAACAATAGCGGTCGGCGCGTTCGCGGTCGGCGCGTTCGCGGTCGGAGCGTTCGCGGGTGTAACCGGGCTTGGCGTAGCCGGGCTTGGCAGAATCTGGCTGCTATCGGCGCGTGCAGCCTCCGGAGCGCTGGGGCGCGGGACGTGAAAAATGACGGTCGCGCTTTTGTTGAGCGGCGAGGCGGTTGAGCTGTCCTGGGGGACAAATCCCAGCCGGTGCAGAAGGCGATTGGCGACGGATAAAATCTCTCCATCCGTCCAATGCTTGGCCGCCACCCCTTGGATGCGCTCGGCTAATGCTTGTTTTGCTGCAACGTCAGCGGCCTCATCGATTGCACGCTCCATGCGCCGCAGGTCTTCCACGTCGCTGCGGCGGGCCTGGCGCCGCCGAGCCCCTTGGTCGCGCTGGATTGCATCCTGAATCTGAAGCAACTTGGCATTGTCGGGATGAACGGCCAATCCCTCTGCCACCCAAGCCAAGGCTGCGAATAGATCGCTGGAGGACTGTAGCTTGCGCGCACGCGCTACCCAATCCTCCACAGAGCTTGCTTTTTTCTGGTCTTCGATTAGGCTGCGAATCGTTTTGGCTGTGGGATGTGTGGGGTTCAACTTGAGCGCCTGATTGGTCAGCGTCTCGGCTTCCAACCAATTCGTTTCTACGACCGACTGTGCGTGCTCGACCAGGGCATTGGCCAGGATGGCGCGGGCGAGAGAATTGTTTTTATCCAGCTCGTAGGCTTCGCGCAATAACTGAATCGCTTCGCCGGACTTCTGCTGCGCGAATAGTTCCTGGCTTTCGGTGATAAGACGGTTAGCTTCGGCAGTGCGCTTGACGCCATCACGGGCGAGCTTTTCCAGCTCGGACAGCTCCGCATCGTTGGGAAATTCCGCGGCTGTGCCTTGCAACAAATCCAGGGCGCGAGAGTAGTCCCCCGAACGCAGATAGACCTTGATCTGCTCAACCAGCTGCGGTTTGGATTCGGTGCGGGTTTGCAGTTCGCCTCTTTTCTCCAAGCGCTCTAACCTCGAAAGTTAAACTTGGATATCGATTGCAAATGGTGCCCTCCGAGGACTTGCCGAACCTCGTAACACCCTGCCAATTCTCTCGGTGAAAAGGGGATTTTCATGGCCCACCCCGCTGTGCGGGGGCCTCAAAATCTTAGTCGATTGGGCGAAAAAGGGTAGTGTCCTGGGAGTTTCCTGGCTGGCTGCTGGAAAACTCGGTCGCACCATTGATTTTGGGTGGCGCAGCGCTTCAGCGCTGCGAAAAGTAGCTTGTTTTCAATAGCGGCTTTAGCCACCGAGGGAGCATTCGGTCATCGAAAAGAGTTTTTCAGCAGCCTGCTAGCTAGCCATTTAGGTTAGAGTCTATGGCAGAATCGCCCACATCTTCGGGTCCCCAGCTCCATAAATTGGAGTCCTTCCCACGCAGATTTCCCGCCCGTTGGAGTCGCCCAAACCGACGCCGTATCCGTTCGACGATTCGGCCCAGGACCGTCTCCCGTCCGACTTTTCGTAACCGCCACGGCTCCCATCACTTAGACAGGATTGTACATACGAAACTATACAGTCATTACTGCATGCACAAATGTTCCAGTTGGAACATTAGCGCGAATGTTCCGGTGGGAACATTAGGCCAATCTCGAATCTGTTCCTTCGCCGGCGCAGCTCGCGCTATCTGCCGCCTACTCCACCTTCTCCGCCACCCACCGCGAAATCGCCGTCACCATTTTCCGCGGCGCGAACCTCACCGACTCAGCCACCAGCCAATTCTGCACCCCTGAGATCACTACCGTTCGCCCCGCCATCAACCCCCGGTACCCATCCCGCGCCACCACTTCCACATTCATCGGACGGAGTTTCCTGAACAGCCGCGAGTCCTCCGTGCCCGCCCGCTTCGCGAAGCCCGTAGCGGTAGCTCCTGGACAGAAACAGCTCACCACCACGCCCGATCCCGCCACTTCATTCGCCAGAGCCTCCGAAAACGAAAGCACATAAGCCTTGGTCGCGTAATACACTGCCATCAGCGGCCCCGGCTGAAAAGCCGCGGTGGAAGCCACGTTCATGATCTTGCCCCTGCGTCGCGACAGCATCGGCGGAAGGAACAGCCGGGTCAGATATGTGAGCGCCGTGATGTTGAGGTGAATCTGCCCCAGGATCTCTTCCTCAGGCATCGAGGCGAACTCGCCAAACCCGCCAAATCCCGCGTTGTTCACCAGCACATCGACCACGACTTCTTCGCGCTGCAACTGGTCGAAAAGAAACTTAGGAGCCGCTGACTCGGCCAGATCGAGCGCGATCGTTTTCACGGTGACTCCGTACTGCCCTTGCAGTTCGGTAGCCACTTGATTCAGCTTGTCTGAGCTGCGTGCGATCAGCACAAGGTTGTAATGATCGCGCGCGAAAAGTTTTGCCAGTTCATATCCAATGCCTCCGGATGCGCCGGTAATCAGTGCCGTCTGAGTCTTTGACTCCATAAACTCTCCTGCTCAAGATGCGTTAAAGAAAAAGGGCGCGGGCAAATAGCCCGCGCCCACACACTCAAACCAAGACTTACGCCCCGACGAGCGCCGGCTCCACTCCGTAAATCGAGTGCCACGAAGTCGCGGCCTTCAGCTTGCCGTTGACGTTGTTGATGTTCTTTACCCCTTCAGTCTCCAGCCACTTGCGGAACGCCGCGGCGCCCTGCTTGGCATAGATCGGGATGCCATCCTTCCAGGTCGCGCGTCCACACAGCACGCCGTTGAACTTCACTCCTGATTCACCCGCCAGTTCCAGCGTCTCGCTGAATTCCGCATTGCTCACGCCTGCCGAAAGATAAATGAACGGCTTGGTGGCGACGTTCGCTGCCTTATGGAACAGGTCGATCGCTTCTTTCTTTGAGTAAGCCTTCTGCCCGCCGAAGCACTGCACGCCCTCGACGAACTTCATGTTGACGGGCACCTCGACCTTCAGCACGTCCACGCCATAGCGGTCTTTGCTGAACTCGCGCATGCTCTCGGTGACAATGTGCGGCTTCTTCTTGGCGTATTCCAAACCCTTCTCGTCCGCGCCCTCGTCATAGCCAACGAACTCCAGGAAGTAGGGGATGTCATTGGCGCGGCACTCGTCGCCAATTCTTTCCACCCAGGCATGCTTCTTGTCGTTCACGTCCTTGGGATCGAATGGAGTGTAGTAAAGCAGAATCTTCACGCAGTCCGCGCCCGCTTCCTTCAGCCGTCGCGCCGACCAGTGATCCAACAAATCTCCCAATCGTCCCGGACCGGTCTTGTCGTAACCGGTCTTCTCGTAAGCGAGCAGCAAGCCGGCGTTCTTGGCCCGGCGTTTCGAAGCCGGCAGTCCCCACTCCGGATCGAGCAGGATGGCGCTGGCATGGGGCGTCAAAACTTCGGTGACCAGTATCTTGAATTCTTCCATCATGGCGTCGCTGACTTCGCCGCCTTTTTCTTTGGCCAGCGACTTCTGCAGCGACCCGCGCTGGTCCATCGCAGCGGCAGCAATCACACCATGTTCGTTCGAGACTTTTCTAAGACCGGCAAGTTTTCCAGGGGTAAGCTTCATGAGATTCCTCCGAATCAGTACTGAAGAGATGAATGCTTGGGACAGTTAATTGTAAACCAAAGCGCATTGACAGACTTCATTAAAAGTAGGTAATATAACTACTTCGAGGTTGGAACATGGAGAAGGCAATTTCGGCTGCCGACGCGAACCGGAAATTTTCTCAGCTGCTGCGGGACGTCCGCGAAGGACAAAGCTATGTTGTGACTAGCCATGGCAAGGCCGTGGCTCGCATTGCTCCCTTCAAAGAGGACCGGGCCACCGCAGTGCGCGCCCGGGCGTCTCTGCTTACCCGCTTGCGAGCTGAGCGCGTCGTCAAGATAGGCCGCTGGAAAAGGGACGATCTATACGAATAGGCGGATACCGTGAGGCTCGCACTCGATACCAATGTTTTGGCCTACGCCGAGGGGGTCAACGGCGCTGCGAGAAAGAATACCGCTCTCGAAATCATCGCTAAACTACCCGCCAACGCCACCTTCTTGCCCGTCCAAGCGCTAGGAGAACTCTTCCACGTCCTAGTGCGCAAGGCGGGCCGTTCGCCGGAACGCGCGCGCGCCGCGATCTTAAGCTGGCAGGACGCCTTTCCCCTGATCGAGACCTCACCCGCGATTCTAATCGCCGGCACCGATTTAGCCGCGCGCCACAACCTCAGCCTCTGGGACGCCGTTATTTTCGCCGCCGCTGCAGCCGCCGGGTGCCGTCTTCTGCTCTCCGAGGATCTTCAGCCGGGCTTCACGTGGAATGGAGTGACTGTCGCCAATCCGTTTTCCGCGGCAAAGCATCCTCTCTTAGAGGAGTTGATCGAGCCCTGAATGATGCAGGGAGTCCTTTATGATTTGTCTTGTTCGTCAAACTGGCGAATGATTTCTTAGTGGAGCCAGATGGCCGGTGAGACAGCGAAGCGCCGTGCGAGCAATGGTATAGTGGTATGACCGCTGAGGCTTTCCATCTCCTTGTACGCAGGCAGAGAATAAGCCGACGGCTTTTAGCGATCTCATGCACCCCATTCGGAAGGAAGCATTCATCATGGCCATTGCCACTACGAATCCCGCCACCGGCGAAGTAATCCAGACCTTTGAGCCGCTTTCCGGCGCCCAGATCGAGCAGAAGCTCCAGTTGGCAGTCGCCGCTTTCCACGCCGAGGGCAAAACTCCTTTCGCCGAGCGCGCCCGCCGGCTGGTGAAGGCCGCCGAGATCCTCGAGCGCGACAAAGAGAAGTTCGCTCATTTAATGACGCTCGAAATGGGCAAGCCCTACAAAGCGGCCGTGGCCGAGGCGGTGAAGTCGGCGGGAGGCTGCCGCTACTACGCCGAGAATGCCGAGCGCTTCCTTACCGATGAAATTATCGAAACCGGCGCCAAGAAAAGTTTTATTCGCTACCGCCCCATTGGCCCCATTCTCGCCGTGATGCCGTGGAACTTCCCCTTCTGGCAGGTGTTTCGCTTCGCCGCTCCGGCGCTGATGGCGGGCAATGTGGGATTGTTGAAGCACGCTTCGAACGTACCCCAATGCGCGCTGGCGATTGAGAAGATTTTTCTCGAGGCTGGATTCCCTCAAGGTGCGTTTCAGACCCTGCTCATCGGTTCGCAGCAGGTGGACGCAATACTCAACGACCCGCGCGTAGTCGCGGCCACGCTCACCGGAAGCGAGCAGGCCGGCATTCAGGTCGGAATTGCGGCTGCGAAGCGCATCAAGAAAGTTGTCCTGGAGCTGGGTGGCAGCGATCCTTTTATCGTGATGCCCAGCGCCGATCTCGACGCTGCCGTGGCCACGGCCGTGGAGGCTCGCGTCATCAATAACGGCCAGTCCTGCATTGCCGCCAAACGTTTCATCGTCGCCGAACCCATTGCAGAGCAATTCGAACGCAAGTTCGTCGCCCGCATGAAGAATCTGCGCGTAGGAGATCCCTTCGACGAGAAGACGGAACTGGGTCCGCTGGCCACCGCCGACGCCGTCACCTCGCTCGATGCCGACGTGCAGAAAACCGTAAAAGCGGGGGCCAAGATCTTAACCGGCGGGCATCCTCTGAAGCAGCCCGGCAATTACTATGCGCCCACGGTTTTGACGGAGATTCCGAAAGAGTCGCCGGCCTACCGCGAAGAATTCTTTGGCCCGGTCGCCTCGTTATTCCGGGTCAGAGATATCGACGAAGCTATTCGCCTCGCCAACGACAGCCGCTTTGGGCTTGGAGCCAGCGCCTGGACAACCGACGACCGCGAACGCGAACGTTTCATCAACGAACTCGAGGCGGGAATGGTCTTCATCAACAAGATGGTCGCCTCCGATCCCCGCATCCCATTCGGCGGGGTCAAGCAGTCCGGACACGGCCGCGAACTAGCCGCCAACGGCATTCGTGAGTTCATGAACATCAAGACGGTTTGGATCGCGTAGGCGGGATTTCCTACCGACAGCCTTTTTCACACTCCCCGGCCCCGCGAAAGACGCTTATCCGAAGAAGGTGATGATTGGGGCTGCTGGGTTGCAGACGCGCTGTGCAGCGCCGAATAAACTTTCGCGAGCAGCGAACTTCGGGTGAACGGCTTCTCCAGGAACGCAGCCTCCGGCAGCAATACGCCACGCAAAGCAGCCAGATCGGCGGTGTATCCCGACATGAACAAGGAGCAAAGATGCGGGCGGAGGGTCTTGATCTGTTGCAGAAGGTCAATGCCGCTTTTTCCGGGCATGATGAGGTCCGTGAGCAGCAGATCGATCGCTGGCTCGGGAGTCTGGACCATGACCAGCGCGGCTTCCGCACTTTTTGCTTCGAGGACCCGGTAACCCGCCTCTTGCAGCATTCTGACTACGAGTTCGCGCAGAGGGCTATCATCTTCCACCACCAAGATGGTTTCCGATCCTCCCGGAGATTCCACCGCCTCATAGCGGCGAACCAGAGGTTCGGCTTTCTCGGCCACTCTCGGAAAGTGAATTTTGAACGTTGTGCCCTTGCCCAATTCGCTGTACACCCAGATGTTGCCTCCGTTCTGCTTCACAATTCCGTCTACGGTCGATAGTCCCAGCCCGGTGCCCAGTCCAACTCCCTTAGTGGTAAAGAAAGGCTCGAAGATCTGCGATTTTGTGGCTTCGTCCATCCCGCAGCCGGTGTCACTGACGGTCAAAACAACGTGTTTTCCGATCTGGGAATCCAGGTACTGGGAAGCGTAGAGTTCGTCGACTTCAGCATGCCCTGTCGCGATGACGATCTCGCCGCCGCTCGGCATCGCATCGCGTGCGTTTACCACCAGATTCATCAGGATCTGCTCAATCTGACCGGGGTCGGCCTTGATGCAGTCAATCGGGACCGTCGGCCGGAACGAAACCGCAATATCCTCGCTGACCATTCGCAGCAACAGGCTCATCACGCTGCCCACCACTTCGTTGAGGTCCAGTATTTTGGGAAAGACAACCTGCCGCCGGCTAAAAGCCAGAAGCTGCCGCGTCAGCAAGACTGCCCGGTTCGACGCCTTCTTGATTTGCACTAGATACCCGTTCAACAGGCTTTCCGGTTCAACCAGACCCAGCGACAAATCGCTGTAACCAATAATCACACCCAGCATGTTGTTGAAATCATGCGCCACACCTCCAGCCAATCGTCCTACCGCTTCCATTTTCTGGGCTTGGCGGAACTGCGCTTCCAGTCGCCGGGTCTCGGTGATGTCGCGCGCAATCGCCAGTACACAGGGTTGTCCGTCGAGATCGATGCGTTCCGCCGACACGTCTGCTTCCCGAATCTGTCCTGCGGCGGTTGAGTATTGCGTATGGAACCCGGTAACCCGTCCGCTTTCCGCCAACTGCTGGATCATCTCCAAACGAAGCGACGGTTGTGCCCAAATGCCCAGATCTGAAGCGGTGCGCCCAATCACATCGTTTCGCTCGTACCCAAGCATCTTGAGGAATGCCTCGTTCACGTCCAGATACCGCCCGTCCCCTTCCGTCGAAATCGCCATCGGCAAGGGGCAACTGCGAAAGGCTTTGCTGAACCTCTCTTCCGATTTGCGCAACTCCTCCTGCACCCGCTTGCGATCGGTGATGTCCTGCAAGACACAGGCGATCCGATCGATGCCCGTGGAACTCTCGATGGGGAAATACGACACGAAAAAGTCTCTCTCGCCCAGTTCCGGATACTCATGACGGAACTCATATTGAACGATTTCCCCCCGGAAACATTCATCCATCTTTCCTTTAACGAGGGTTTTAAAGACCTCTCTCGTCACCACTTCCTCGACGAGGCGGCCTATGACCTGTTCCCGCTCCATGCACCGATAGTGCAGGAACGCGCGATTGGCTATTACGTAGCGGTATTCGCGGTCCACCACCACGATCATCTCTTCCAAGCCTTCCACCACTCTCTCGTATTCCCGCAGTGTTTTCTCAGTCCGCTTGCGGGCGGTGATGTCGTGGGCAATGGTAGAGGCGCCCACAATGCGGCCTTCGGGATCCCGCACCGGCGAGAGGATCAGCGATACGTGAATCAGGGTCCCGTCTTTGCGCCGGCGCACGGTTTCTTCGCGAGTCACCAACCGCCCCGCAGCAGTCTCCTGCAGGAATTGCTTCGATTCCTCCTGCAGTTCCAGCGGAACGATGGTGGAGACCGGTTTGCCTACGATTTCCTCGGCCTTATATCCGTAGAGCGCTTCGGCATTAGGATTCCACCTGACGATCGTGCCCGTCAAATCTTTGGTGAAAATGGTCTCGTCATAAGAAGCCACAATGGCGGCTAGATCGTAATTGCGCCGTTTGGCGTCGCGGCGTTCCTGGTCAACCCGGTTGAGCCACATCGCACTCACCCACAGGAGCACGGAGAACGCCACTACTTCGCTCAAGGCATGGACGGCAACTCCAAATTCCGTGCCATAAAGCCCGGCAAATTCACCGCGCCACCGAACCCAGCCGAATAATATCGGTAGCGCGACCACCAAAGGCAAACCTCGACGCGCCAGGACACCACCGATGTACTCGCTGGTAAGGGTTGCCATTAAGCCAAGAGTCGGGCGTAGCGCCAGAATAGCCAGTGCCATGACCACGAACAGGAGGGCCGTCTGGAGCGCTACTGGAGAGTAAGCCACGATGCTGTAGAGCGAACGAACGCCGAGGAGATAGCCGACGCATGCGACAAATCCGTTCAGAGCTGTGAATACGGACAGGGCTTGCGCCAAGTAAAACCTGCGGGTCGTCACCAATACCATGCTGACGCCCAGAAGCGAGAAGCCCAGCGCGGCCTCTGCCGACATACGTCCGGGATGCAGGACTCCCGTGGCCAGAAGGCTTCTGTGAAATAGAACTTCATCGATGCCCAGATTCCAATGGAAGAGACTTTCTGCGAGGGTCAGCAGGCCCATCCAAGCAACCGCACCGCTCAGAACTTGTCCCGCGCGGAGTCGAATGCGCGGGGTGGCAGGTTCGCCTGGGCGTAGCTGAATCAGCCAGAGAGAGAGTCCGGCGAGCACAAAGCATAAGGCGGTGTTGGGCTGCATTGCGACCAGCCCGGGAAAGGCGCCGGTGAGGGCGGGAATGCCGAGCAACCATCCCAGAAGTCCGAGAGTCCCGACAAGCATGGTTGCCGCGCTCGCTGCACGCGCGAATAGCCTGCAGTTCCGAATGTCACGGGACTCGGATGGGGTGCTCACTGCGACCTCTTGTAAATCGCGTCAGAGCCCGAGGGGTGGGGGAAGATCTGCCCTGGCTCTACCAGAACCTGCGGTATGAATGGACCTACAGAGCAGTATGCACCTGCGCGGGCAGCAGGTCTATCACTATCGGTCGGACTGCCGAAAACGAATACCCTCGATAAAGCGAATCCAGCCGCATTCACCAGCTTGCGGAGAGCCATCCTGGGGCTGTCACTTGGGACAGTTACCCCATGCTGCGGCAAAGCAGAGAACAGATGCACCCGGGTGAACAGCCCCATACAACCTCGATACTTGCGCGGTCACCTCCTGTTAACGGACATCAAGCGGTGCACTTTTAGAGTACACGCGGCGGAACCTTTGGGGTGGGTGATGCGGGTCATTTTGGGACAAAACTGCCTTGGTTTTCCCGTTTTGGGAATAGGGGTGGATCCAGTCTGCGCGGAGGATCTCTCTCTCGCCCGTCGCCCGCCAGAGATGCGGGAGTACAAACGGTGAGCGGCTCACTGCCTCAGCGTCAGTCCGTTAAGCAGAGCTTGCTGCTTGGCAATCAACAACTGAACCCCCTGACGGGCGAAAGCGAGCATCTTCGCGAACTGCGCCTCGTCGAATGCCTGCCGTTCTGCGGTGGCCTGCACTTCCACCATCTTGTGCCCGGCAGTCATCACAAAATTCATGTCCACGTCGGCGCGGGAGTCTTCTTCGTAGCATAGGTCGAGCAGGATTTCTCCGTCCACTATTCCCACGCTCACTGCGGCGACAAAGTCTTTCAACGGCACCGAGGTCAACGTTCCGGCTTCCACCAGCTTTTCGAGGGCCAGCCCCAACGCGACGAAAGCTCCCGTGATCGCAGCCGTGCGCGTGCCGCCATCGGCCTGAATCACGTCGCAGTCAATCCAGATGGTGCGCTCGCCCAGGCGCGCCAGATCGGTCACCGCGCGCAGCGAGCGTCCAATCAACCGCTGGATCTCATGGGTGCGCCCACTTTGCCGTCCCTTGGCCACTTCGCGCGGCGTCCGCGTCAAAGTGGCGCGCGGAATCATCGCATACTCGCTCGAGATCCATCCCTTGCCTGAGTTCCTTAGAAACGAGGGCACCGTCTCTTCGATGGACGCGGTACAAATCACTCGCGTGTTCCCTACCTCAATAAGGACTGACCCTTCGGCAGTGGTAATGAAGTCTGGAGTGATCACGACGGGACGCAACTGATCGATAACGCGATTATCCGAGCGATAGAACATAAGCGAGGATTGTAAACGATGCGGCTCGCGGATTTCCGCGACGCTCGTGTGGAGCACGACAGACTCGGCGGTTCAGCGAGCGCGGCGCAGCAGTGGCTTTGTGATTCCAATCACGCGTTTCGACTCACCTTTACAAAACTCTTCTCACCTTTTCAATTCTTCACCAATCTCTATGCAACATCCTGGGTGCATTGCGGTTAACTGAACCAGGGCGTGCACACCACTCCTTAAGCGCCACCCGAGTTGAAGGCGTCAGTCTTCAACGGACATCAACAGGAGGTACCACATGTCTGGCAACGATCGCTGTCTTCGTACAGTGCCGAGCTTGGTCGGCTTCCTATCTCTGGCCAAGACAAGAATCAAACAAAACCTCGCCTTCACCACCATTCTGTTGGTTGCGTTGTCTTCTGTTGCGCAGTTGCAGACTGCCTCGCAATGGGATTCGCAAACCACTCCACCCAACGCGCTCGCATCCGCAAAACCCGCGTCTGGAGCCACTTCCATCACCGTTCCCGCCGGGACGAGCATTGCCCTGGTGCTGACTCATCCGATCCAGAGCCGGTACATTCATCGCGGAGACGACATCTATGCCCAGGTCATTTCTCCCATCGCTTCGGGCAATCGAGTGGTCATCCCAGAGGGCATACTCGTGCAAGGCAAAGTGGATAAGCTCGGCCGCAATGGCAGTCGCGGCGAACTCTATCTTCAATCGATGTCGATCACCTACCCCGACGGCTACGTCGCCACCGTCTCTGGACCCATCACCCTCGAGAGCGACGAAGGCTACGCTCTGAAAGATCCTGGCAAAGGCCACATCTTTGGAGCGGTCGCGATGCCCTTAGCGGGGGCTGGTTTGGGGTCGTTGATCGGCCATTCCGCCGCCAGTTCGCAACCCAACACCATCACCAGCACTCTGCCGCCCGGCTGCACCGGACCGCCGCCGGGTTGTTTGACCTCGAGCGTAACCGGGCCGCCTGACAAGGGAAAGGACACGGTGATGGGCGCGGCGATTGGCGGGAGCATCGGCTTCGTGGCCGCCTTACTGCTTGCCACCAGTTCCCACCATTTCTTTCTCGACGTTGGTTCTCCCGTCGAAGTGGTCTTACAGCATCCCTTGATCCTGGAGGAGGAGCAAACCGCCGACGCTGTCCGCGATTCCGAACAGCACCCACTTCCCACACTGCCTATCGCTCAGCGTCCACAACCGCCGCCACCGCCGCCTTACACTGACCCCGGCATCTGCTACACACCCGGCACTCCGGGGACACCCGACATAGACATTCCCGGAACGCCGGCCATCGACGGCTCGCCGGGAACTCCGGCCACACACATCCCCGGCATCCCCGCAACTCCGCCCACGCCACACCCATGCCCGTGATTCGCATTCGGACGAACCGGGCAACGCTAGGCTAGGGTGGGTTCGGTTCGGACTTCGCGAGGGCGCGGCGCAATCCGCGCTCTTGCGCTCCGTAGCTTGTCCGCATTTTTGCTGCGGCAGCCTAAGTCTTTGCCGGTGGATTGTCTTTCGGAGCGTCGGCATCCCGTTGCTCTGCTTCCGAGTTAGCAGGGTCAGTGGGTAACTTGACCAGGTGAGCCCTCTCCAGGGCACGGAAGTATGCGGGGCGGGAATGGCGGTAATGATCGGCTGGGACTTTGCCGTTGAGCCAAGCCGTATCCATGGGATAGACCAGAGGATCGAAGATCACCATGTAGAAGTGCCACAGCAGGATCGAGAACGTCGCGAGCAGCGCTTCATAGTAGTGCACGGCGGTGGCGGCATCCGACACCCACTTGGGGAAATGGCGCAGAGTGAAATTGTTAAACCACAGCAGACAGCCGGAGACCGTCATCACCACCGTGCCCCACATGAAGGCCCAGTATTCAACCTTCTCGGCATAGTTGAATTTCGCGAACTGCGGCTCTACTTTCGAGAGTCCCAGATTGTGGGCAAACACCTGCACCAGATCGATTACATCTTTCGGTTCGGGCAGCATCGCCTTCAGGAACAATCGGTCTCGCCGGTTTATCGAGAGGTGAATCACATGGTAGAGAGTGGAAACGACCAATACAACCGCCGCTCCCCGATGGACCGCTCCGCGGAACGCGAAGTGCCCCTCCAGCAGCAATAGCGGACGCGCCCACCAAGCTTCGGGAAACTTGAGTGCAAAGCCCGTGATAACTAGCGTGGGGAAGCTGAGGACCACGCCGGCGTGGGCAATGCGGAAGTTTAGATTCATCCGGGAGACTTGGGCGCCAGTTTCATGCCGCGGTTGCCGCCGGATGAGCTTCATGAGAAAGTCCAGCAGGTTGTGCACGATCATGAAACCAAGGGTCAGCGGGATCAGCGCCAGGTAAGTCCAACGGATCCACTTTACGATGGGAGACGCAGGACCGGTGGTAGTGCGCACGTGCACGGGTCCGATGACGAAGTGCTCGCCCGCACCGGCGTGACAATTGCCGCACGTTTTCGAGAGATTCGCCGCGTTCACCGTGGATCGCGGATCGTTCGAGCGGAAGATATTATGCACGCCGTGGCAGGAAGCACAGTTGGCGACACTCTGGGACCCGCCACGCGAAGCCAGGCCGTGGTAGCTGTCGGCGTAGGAAGGAACCCGATCGGCCGGCAGGTTGTAACGCAACTCCAGGCGTTCGTCGCTGTGGCATCGCCCGCATGTGGCCATCGAAACCCGGGACGCATTCACCAGCGAGCCTTGTTCTTTCGGCCCCAGAATCAAGTGCTCGCCGTGGCAGTCACTGCACACCGGAGCGCCCTGCTCGCCGGCCTTCATGGCTTGCCCGTGCACGCTCTCCAGATAGGTCTTGGCAATTTCGGTATGGCACTGTCCACACGTTGCCGGGATGTTGAAGTGGTTGACCTTGGAACGCGCGTCTTGCGAGGGCAAGATTCCGTGGCTGCCGTGACAATCCGAGCAAGTTGCGGCAGCTTCGTCTCCATTCACCACCGCTCGTCCATGAACGCTCTGCCGATAGAGTTCGACGGGATGTGCGAATGGAATCTTGTGCCGCGAGAGAAATTGCTGGTTGCTGTGACAAGCAGCGCAGGTGTCCGGGAGATTTTTCTTGGCCACCGTGGAGGTGGCATCGCTCGCGGTTTGGATCTGATGGATGGGTCCATGGCAGGACATGCATTTGGGCGCATCCGGATCGCCTGCCGCAGCCGCTTGCCCGTGGATGCTTTGCCGGAATTCCTTCACTTCATCGGCATGACACTGCGCGCACTTTGCGGGCGCTATTTTGGCCGCCTCAGCCACCTCGTGGTGATTGCCGTGGCAGGATTCGCAAGCGTCGTCACCGAGCGCGCTATGCACACTGTTCGGCACATGGGAAGCCTCGTCGGCATGGCAAGTTGCGCATTTCACCTGCGTCACTTTGGCGGGGTGCGGATAGTCTTTGATGGTCGTGTGGCAGTCGGTACAACCCAAAACGCCATGCACGCTGGCCGCATGTTTGCCGGGATCGATCGAGATACTCTTACCGCTGCCTGAGGTCATTCCCGCCTGGCCGTGGCAGGCGAGGCAGCTTTCGTCCTGCTTGAGCGGCTGGGGCAACTTCGCTTGTGCCCGAGCCCGCGCAGACGTGGGAAGACAAGCTGAAAGAATACAGGCCGAAAGAAGTGAAATCCGAAAGAGGAATCGCAATCGTCTGACAATCACCGCTCGGCGTTGCGTCGTTTTGGGCAAATTGGATCTCACGCTGGTCAAGCTTTATTTCATTCCCAGGTCGGTCAAGACTTTGGGATTTTCTTCTCCCGCGGCCAAAACCTCATGGCATGCGGAACAATCGTTGGTGATGGTTTGCCCATCGGCGCTGGTGTGGCTGCCGTCGTGGCAGCGGAAGCAGCCCGGCGAATCGTTGTGCCCGAGGTTGTTCGGATGCACGCCCCAGGTCACCCGCATCTCCGGAAAAATGTTGCGCAGGTAGATCGCCGCGACCTCCTCGCCGGCTTGCTGCACTAGAGCCTGCCGCGCCTGGTAAATCGCTGGGAAATTGGTTTGATAGAAACTGTTGATTTCCGCAGTAATGCGCTGCTTCGCCACATCGCGGCTGGGATAATTCACCTTCAGAACCTCGACCGCCTTCTTCTTGATGAAGGGGAGCTCCGGGCTGATGCGCTTGAGCGACATTTGCTCGTCCACCGCGTTTTCGGGCAGTTCGAAAACGTGCGTGGGCCGGTTGTGGCAATCCACGCAATCCATGGTCCGATGTTCTCCCTTGTCCAATTGTTGTTGGGTGGGTTTGGCATCGGTGGAAACGAATTCGGTGGTTTTTCCGCTAGCGTCGGTGTAATCCACGACCGGAATCGTCTGCCGCTCGGTGTCCGTCGAAATGTAGCGGATGTGGATCGAGTTGGCGAGGTGGTGCCCGTGGATACCGACCGAACCCTGCCACGCGAGTCCACCCACTTTCAGTAGTAGGACGTCGGTCTGGGGCGTATTTTTTTCGTCGTCCTTGTAGCTGGTGTTTACCAGGAACTTGTCGCCGGTAAAGCGCTGCGGCCAATGACACTGCTCACAGGTCTCGCGCGCCGGACGGAGATACTTTACCGGCGAAGGAATCGGCCGCGAATAGGTGTGGAACGTGACGGCGAAGACCTGGCGCAATCCGGAAAGCTTCGAGCGCACAAACCACCCCGCTCCGGGCCCGATATGGCACTCGACACACTCCACGCGCGAGTGTGGTGAATTCTGATAGGTCGCATACTCGGGGGCCATCACGGTATGACAGGTCGTCCCGCAGAAACTCGTCGAATCCATGTATTGCACGCCGCGGTACGATGCGGTCCCGATGATCAGAAGATTGAGTCCCGTCGCCAGGGCCACGTATTCCAAGGTGCGGCGCACCACCGGCAGGCCGAGGTCGATGGCTGGATAAGTTCCCGGGAGCGTCCCGCTACCGCGCAGGCTTCGCCGCCGGATCCAGATACCAAGTGGAATCAGCAGCAGGCCAAGTACAAAAATGCCGGGAAGAATCAGGAAGACCAGCAGGCCAATATACGGGTGCGGGGGCCCCGGCAGAAAGATTTCATAGAACCAAAAGGCAATGGTGGTGAGCGCCGTGCTGGTCGTAATTACGGCGCCCGTCAACGTAACCGCGTTCTGTCCTAGAAAATAGATGGGCTGCGACCACTCTCGAAATCGTTCTCGCAGATTCATTGGAAACCGCCACTCTCTACCATGTGCTTCTAGCCTCTGTGTGCCATTGCGCAGACACACTTCACGTTTCGCCGCGGATCATCCGCCGCATTCAGCAATCCCCTGGAATCTTGATGGCAGAACTGGCCGGGACTATTTCTTCAGAGTGCGGATGTAAGCCACCAGTCCCTTAATTTCTTCCGGCTTCAGCTTATCTCCGTACTTAGGCATCTTGGGAGCCTTGCCATTCGTGATCACCGCTGCAAGATCCGCATCCGATTCTTTTTGCACTTCGGCACTTTGGAAGTCGTGGCCAGCCGCCTTCTTTCCGTCCGCGCCATGGCACATGGCACATTTTGATTTGTAGAGTGCCTCAGATGCGTCTTGCGCGCCCGCCGACAGAGGAACGCTGAAAACAACAGCAAGTACTGTTGCGATTGTAAACACCTTCACGTTCATTTTCTTCATCATCTTCAAGCTCCAGTCAATTTATTGTTGGGCCAACACCAGAATCAGGATACGTCCACTGCAAAGTGCAATATTGAACTTTTTGACCGAGGAGGTTCTGTGATCCCCGTCACACTTGCGTGTTAATAGTAGTCTTTCTTGAACCTTCGAGGATAGAATCGGAACCGTCGGCCAACTTATTAGTTGGCTTTAACCACGATCACCCAGGTTGATGTTGGGACCTCTTGGGACGCGCAAGAATCAGCGGCGTGATAGCCCTCACGGCACGTTGTGTTACGGGTCACGGCATCGCCTTGGTACGTGGGACCAAACTAGCGAATGAGGTGAGGCTATGCCAAGGGACAATCGCGACCTCCTTGAAGTCCTGAAGTTCGAATTGGAATTTCTAGAGCAAGGCGGTTACGGTCGATTACCGCGCGAAGCCTGGCGGGCGCGGTTTGTATTCGAGGACTCCCCTACCTGCATGAACTTCAGCTCCAAGGACCGGGAACCGTGCAGCGAATGCCTGCTGATGCAATTCGTCCCGGAGCATGCGCGCAAGGAACAAACTCCTTGCATTCATATTCCGTTGTCGATGAGCGGAGAGACTCTCGAGTCCTTGTACCGCACCGGGACACAACTGGAGATTGAGGAAGCGCTCGGCGATTGGCTGCGGGCAACGATCCGCCGGCTCGAAGCGGAAAAAGCCAAGCGAGCGGCATCCGCGGAGTTACCTCACTAGCGATCTTCCGCTACTCGATTTCTATACTAGACGTGGGATCTATTGCCGATCTCGACTCGCGTTTCGAAAATCTGGGGTATTGCCAGGGCGCGCGAGATCAGACACAACTCCTTGGCCTTTTGCAAGAGACTCGACGCCTGCTCCCGTTTGTCTTCATTAGGAATCGTCAA
>Ga0187863_10000795_pt1 | contig 26249 bp, 21 predicted proteins | sample June2016WEW_11_1_FD_132975 | JGI IMG/M metagenome (GOLD analysis project Ga0187863, IMG submission 132975) | Peatland microbial communities from SPRUCE experiment site at the Marcell Experimental Forest, Minnesota, USA - June2016WEW_11_10 | ecosystem: Environmental > Terrestrial > Soil >...
CCACCTTGGGCGGCTACCTTACACCTGATGAATGATGGATGGAAACTGTGCCTGCGGCACAGGATGATCGATCTTCTTCTACTCTTTCCTGCTCGACGCTTCAAAAAAAACGAATTCAGACGATCGTTAACATGCGGAAACGAGCCATAATACTGAGGAGGCTTGTTTAGCCTAAAATTTCCAGCTTTGCCGCACATTGCGGAATCGCCATGGAGGCGTCATGAAGTTGAGGGTGCGCGGTAAATTTTTGGCCGTTGGCTGCTTGATGGCTGTTTGTAGTTTTGTTTCGCGCGCGGCCACAATCGACGGTACGGTGAAAGGGCCGGACGGCGCGGCGTTTATGGGCGCGTTCGTGCAGGCGCAGAATACGCAGAACCGCATCGCGTACATCGCACTTTCCGACAGCATGGGGCGCTACCGTATCGACAGAGTTCCCGCCGGCGAGTATCGCGTGAGCATACGGGCCGTGGGATTCCGCGCCGACGCGGTTTCCGGCGTGAAGCTCACCGCCAGCCAGAACGGCTCGCTCGACTTTGCCCTACAGAAGGGCATGGTGCGCTGGAACGATCTCTCGATTGCGCAGGCGAGCAAACTGTGGCCCGCGTCTCCTGGGAAAGACAAGATTTTCAGCACCTGCTTTACATGCCACGGATTTCAGACGCGCATGGCGTCTGTGACGCGTGACGCGGACGGTTGGGCGGATCGCGTGAACTTCATGCGCGCGGCGATGAAGTTTGGCCTCGATGGTTCGGTCAGCGACGAACAGGCCAACATGATCGCGACATATCTCACCCAGCTTTACGGCCCCGATTCCGTGCTGCCGAAATCCCCAGCGGACATGCCTGAATATAAGGACACGGTGCGGCCTTTTTCGAGCGATGCGATGAATATCCACTTCGTCGAGTACGAGATGCCGGGGCCGAGCCGCATGCCTTTCAGCGCCTACCCTGGGAAAGAAGGCTATCTCTGGATTCCCGAGTTTGGCGTCGCCAACAAGCTGGGCCGCCTCGATCCAAAGACGGGCGTCGTCGAAGAATACCCGGTCCCGAACGTAGGCACGGCCGGGATTCACTCAGCGGCCGAGGCGCCGGATGGAACGGTGTGGATGGCCGAGCAGGGCTCCAACAAGCTTGCCATGTGGGATCCCAAGACGCAGAAAATGACCGAATATCAGGATCGCATGCTTGCCGGAAAGAAGGCCTACGCGGCGGGATCGAAGCACACCGTACGATTTGAAGCCGACGGCACTCCGTGGTTCAGCGGCGATCCCTTCGGCAAGTTCGACCGCAAGACGGGCGAGTTCACCGACGTGGCAGAGGTGCCGTCCTCCTACGACGTGAAGCCGTACAAGGACGGCAACGTGTGGTTCACGAAGCTGAGCGTCCCTTACGGCTTCGGCAAAATCGACACCAAGACAATGAAAGTGTCGATGTGGTTTCCGCCCGATAAGAATGCCTTCCCGCGGCGGCTGGAGATTGATGCGGACGGAATCGTGTGGTCGGGTGAATTCCGTGGCGGCAAAATGCTGCGATTTGACCCGAAAACGGAAGAGATTAAGGAATATCCTCTGCCCGGTCCGCAGCCGACGCCCTACCCAATCGGCATCGACCCGCAAGGCTACATCTGGTATGCGTCCTACAACATGGATGTCCTGGGGCGCTTCGATCCGAAGACGGGGAACACCGTCGAGTATCCGTTCCCGCACTCGGAAAACACGATTCGTGAGTTCATGCTCGATTCCGAGGGGCGCATGTGGTACGGCACGCCGTCAAATAACAGGGTGGGATACTTTTATCTGATGCCGCAATAGCCTGCGCTCCAGCTGGTCATTGCAGACCAACCCAATCTTGGCAGCAGGTTGGGATCGAAACGGCGGCTGCAATGGGGAAGAATCGAACGGACCGATTCAGTGGCACCGGAAGTAGAAGAACATAATATTTGAGCAAAGCGAGTGTAGTGTCCCCTATATAACTTTGCAGACTAGCGCCTTGTTTCCCCCCTGAGCCGGGTGGATGCGGGTTTGATCTGCTCCATCCTGACCCGCGCGCGATCGATCTTTTTGATGATGCCCTCGACGGTGGCGCTCCAGATGAACGCCTTGGGGTCGCACAGCGCCGTTCATGCTCTTGCAGTAGCCGACGCCGCGCTTGCCGCGCAGCACGCAGTCGTGAAGCTGTTCCGATTCCCATTTGAAGCGGTTGTCTTTGGGCCCGTGCGCGCGCTTTCGCGTGGCCTCGTAAAGCCTTTTGTATTCGTCCAGCGAAAACCAGGCCCGGTGCGAGACTTTCGGCGAGGATCTGTACGGCTCGGAAAGATCGGGAAGGTGGTCGAGCCATCTGATGGCGAAGGCCGTTTTCAAGGTCTGGCGGAGCGTCACGATCTCCTTGATGCATGGTGCTGTGGGCTGGCGGCTCTCCGCGCACTGCCCTGCGCTTCTTCGTGGCGGTGAATGCACCTTGCCAGCGGTGATTTCGAAAAGGCCCATGCTGACGCTTCGCGGAAGGTCTTTTCCGTTTTGATTTCGCCATTGCGGAGTTTTCCGCGAAACTAAAGGTACCAATCTTGGGCGATCTCTTTCGTTTTGGAGAGGCTGCCTTCCTTTGTGCTGGTGCGACGGTTCTTTCCGGCGAAATAGCTGGAGCACTGCCAGTGGCTGCTGTTCGGACGTTTGTAGACGTGAAATTTGCCGCCGAGGATGTCGTACTGTTCGGCCATCGAACGCCGACCTCCGGTCCGGACTCTTTTCAAAACGCAAAATATCAAAGAGTTGAGTAACAGTATTTGAGGAGGCGATATTGTCAATAACTTATTCTATTGTATGAAGTTACTGTACTTTTAGGAATCCATATGGAGGACTTCTAGTCCTTTGGCAAGCGGAACGCGATGTACTCGCCTGTAAAGGTTCCGCCGCTGATGGCCAGGACGACGTACTGCCTGCCGTTGAGCATGTAGGTCATCGGCGAACCGCTTTGCGGGGCCGGCATGTAGATGGCTCCCACTTCCTTGCCGGTGGCCTTGTCGTAGGCGTGGAGCATTCCACCCTTCCCATGCCCAGGGATCGTGGCGACCAGAGGATCGCCGGAGATCACCAGCGTCTTGGTGACGAGCGTTCCGGCGTGGAACGGCTGGCCGGTGGGCGGAATTGTAAGTCCCTTGAGCACCGGGCTATTGGTTACCTCGTCGGGCGTGGTGCCGTGGGGGACCCGCCACACGAATTCGCCTGTGTCTAAATTGATCGCGGTGATCGTGCCGTAGGGCGGTTTGATCAGCGGCAGGCCCTTAATGTCCAATTCCTCGCGGCCGATATGTCCCTCCACCCAGTCCATGTCCGAAGCTCCCGGCTGGGGTTTGAAGAGGCTCATCACCATGAGGCATGCGTTGCAGGACTGGACATAGAAGATGTGCGTCTCTGGATCGTAGGAGCCACCCGGCCAGTTCGTGCCGCCGGCGGTGGTACCCAAGGTGAGCGTGCCCAGCTGGTTGTCCGCATGCACCACGGGCGGGGTGAACATCGGGCCAATTTTGTAGCGCTCGGTGACCTGCAGAGCCTGGTTGCGAAGATCGGGGGTGAAGTCAATGAAATCGTCAGTCGTGATGCCGTTGCGCGCGTAGGCTTTTGGCTTGGTGGGTATCGGCTGCGTGGGTGAATACCATTCGCCCGGCACCGTGCCCTTTTCCACCGGCTTCTCTTCGATGGGCCAGATGGGCTTGCCGGTCACGCGGTCAAACACATAGAGAATTCCTTGCTTGGTCGGCTGCGCGACCGCTTTGATTGTGCGGCCATCGACGGTGATGTCGGTGAGCACGGGCGCCGAGGAAATGTCCATATCCCACATGCCATGGTGCACGAGCTGATAGAACCACTTTCGTTGGCCGGTCTTCAGGTCGACTGCAACAAGGGATTCGCCGAACAGTCCGTTTCCAGGACGATGGCCGGCGTAGTAGTCGCCCGTCGGCTCTTCTACTGGAAGATAGGCGATACCCAGGTCTTCATCGACCGAAATTTGCGTCCAAACGCCGGTGTTGCCATTGGTCGCCCATGAGCCATGGAGCCAGGTGTCGTTGCCAAATTCTCCGGGTCTGGGGATTGTCCGGAAGGTCCAGATGAGCTTGCCGGTCCGTACATCGAAGGCGCGGACCAACCCCTTCGTGTTGTTGTGAGTCACCGGAACCGAACCTTCCTTGAACGACGATCCCACCAGCACTTCGTCTTTCGCGACAATGGGCGTTGCGTGCAGCCCGATCTCTCCCTTTACCAGATCGATCTGCTGGCCCGTGCCAAACTGCGCGCCCACTTTGAGATCCACAACGCCATTTTCGCCGAAGCCTTTGACGGGGACGCCCGTCTTCGCGTCGAGAGCAATCAGCCGGTAGCCCGGGGTGATGTAGAGGACCCGCGATTCGTCGCCGCCCGCCCAGTACGCCAAGCCGCGCCCGGAAAGCTTGCGCGGGGCTTGTTCACCGCGCTCGCCTTCGTTTTCGCTGTGCATCCAGAGAACTTCGCCCGTGGCGGCATCGAGCGCCACGACCGCGCGGCGGGTGCCGCCGGTCGCATAGAGTACTCCGCCAACTTCCAGAGGAGTTCCTTCCAGTTTGTACTCCGGGCGCGGACCAAGACTGTCGGTTTTGAAAGTCCAGGCGACTTCCAGCTTGTTGAAGTTGGAAGCGTCGATCTGATCGAGAGGTCGGTAGCGCGTGCTGGCCAGATCGCCCCCGTAGGTCGGCCATTCGGACCTATTGCCGCCCGATTGTGCTTTGACCTTTGGCGGCAGGGCCGCAAGTACGAACAGGAGGCCCAGCGCTACCACCGCGCAAACATCCGCCCGTCCGCGCGCCATGCGACTGCTGATTTGACGACGTTGTGCTCGTAGGTTCTCAGCCATTTGACCCCCTTTTTCCAGGGCAGGATTATGTTCGACCGAAGCTACGGCTGAAGCTCCAGGATGCGCGCCGGGTTGGTCTTGGCCATGAGGTTGATGTCCTCTACCGAGATTCCTTGCTTGTGCAGAGCCACCATGAAATCAAGCAACCCCTGGGGATGAAACTCGTTGCGCCCCATCCCGCCGAAATCGGTGCCGAGGACGCAGAACTTCGGGCCGATCTTGCGAATCCCGTCGGCGTACGCTTCGATGGAGAGCTGGGGATGCGGCGGCAGAACGCTGTTATACGTGAATTCGATATAGGCGCCTTCGCGGGTGGCCTCTTGCATTTCCGCGGTGGTCATGTGAGTGAATATGCCCATGGGGTTTGTCACGACGATGTGGGTCACGCCGCGATCGTGTGCTTCCTTGACAAGCATCACCGCTTCTTGCTCCGAGACGTGCCCGGTCTGCATGACCAATTGATGATTTTTCGCAATGAAGTCGATTACTTCCAGCACGGAGGGGAGCAGATGGCCGTCCTTGGAAACCGGGACGGTGGGCCCATCGATTTTAAGATAATTCACAAAGGCCTCGGCGTCGACCGTGGGAAACCATACGACTCTGCCGTAGCCGCCCTTCATCATGGACATGCGCTTTACGGCCTCGAGATTGATGCCGCCGACCGCCTTGTCCAGGACGATGCCGCCGAATACCTCCAGGCCTGGAACTTCCTTCCGGACCATGTAGGCGAGCGCCGCCGTCGATTCCCAGTGATTCTTGAGCACAATCCCTCGCATACCGGCTTCCTTGGCGAGTTTGGCCATGTCGTCGGCGTCGATCGAGCGCTCCATGCTGTCGGGCGAGGTATGCGCGCGGAAATCGATAGCGCCTTTCAAATTGATATCCGATTGCGCGTGCGCCGGCACTAGCAGCAGAAACAGACCGATCCACGCCCACCTCCATTGCGTGGGTAGAGTGCGCGGTGGGGATGCTGGCTTGCGCGCCGAAGCGGCCGATTCGAAAAATGGCTTCATCAGAATTCTCCTCCAAGCCTTCCACGCGGGGGCTAACCGTTCTTGGCCCGCAGATAGTAACACAAGACGCAAGCCCATCAAGTTTCTGACATCGCCTCGATTCGGAAAGGGGCGCGAACACTGCGGGGCATTCCGGTGAATTTATCTTGTGTGTCTTGTCAACCCGTGAGCGTTGCCGCTAAAGTGCTTGGAGGCATGCCGAATAACGAATTAGGCGAGGGTTCTGCGCCCGGTGGCGGTGGTTTCCCGAAAGGCGTCCGGATGACGAGCGAGGAGCAAAGGCTTCAGGCCAGCGTGGAGCGCGAAGTCCACTGGAAGCGCTGGGGGCCATACCTTTCCGAGCGACAGTGGGGCACGGTACGCGAGGACTACAGCGCGAACGGCGATGTGTGGAACTATTTTCCACACGACCACGCGCGCTCGCGGGCGTATCGCTGGGGCGAAGACGGAATCGGAGGAATCTGCGACCGCCATCAGCACATCTGCTTCGCCCTCGCCCTGTGGAACGAGAAAGATTCCATTTTGAAGGAGCGCCTCTTCGGCCTTACGAATCTGGAGGGCAATCATGGCGAGGACGTGAAGGAGTATTACTACTACCTGGATGCGACTCCAACGAGTTCCTATCTGAAATTTCTCTACAAGTATCCGCACACTGCCTTTCCCTATGCGCAACTCGTCGAAGAGAATCAGAAGCGCACGCGGCAGGATCCTGAATATGAGCTGATGGACACCGGAGTGTTCGCTGAAAGCCGCTATTTCGACGTTTTCGTGGAGTATGCCAAGACCACTAGTGAAGATATCGCGATCCGGATTACGGTATGGAATCGTGGTCCCGAGCCTGCAGCCCTGCACCTGCTGCCGACGCTGTGGTTTCGCAATCGGTGGGACTGGGGCGACCCCTACGATATGCCGCGAACCGTTCGCATGGACGGTCCTGCCGGAACGTCGCTCATCGAAGGGAGCGATTATCATTACGGCAAGCGCTGGCTGCTCTTGGAGGGCTCCCCTGAATTGCTTTTTACCGAGAATGAGACCAACAACGAGCGGCTTTACCAGACGCCCAACCGCACGCCCTATGTGAAGGATGCCTTTCACCGCTACGTCGTCAACGCTGAACGCGCGGCCGTGAACCCCGAGCACAAAGGAACGAAGGCGGCCGCTCATTACCTCTCGCAGGTACCTCCTGGCCAGAGTTGGACGTTGCGCTGTCGGCTGTTGGACCGCAATCCTGCGGAGAATCCCCAGACATCGGCGAAAACATTTTTCGGCGCGGAATTCGAGGATATTTTCGCCAAACGCCTGCAAGAAGCCGATGAATTCTATGCGCAGCGCGCCGGCGCTTGTTTGACCGAGGATGCCCGTCTCGTGCAACGGCAGGCGTTTGCGGGGCTGCTCTGGGGCAAACAAAGCTACCACTACGAAGTGCAGCGCTGGCTCGATGGCGATTCGACGCAGCCGAAGCCCGATCCCAACCGGCGCTTTGGGCGAAATCACGATTGGCCGAGTTTGTACAATTCGGATGTGATCTCCATGCCCGACAAGTGGGAGTATCCCTGGTACGCGGCCTGGGACTTGGCCTTTCATTGCGTGGCCATGGCCTTGATCGACCCCGACTACGCCAAGGATCAGCTGATCCTTTTTCTGCGGGAGTGGTACATGCATTCGAACGGCGAATTGCCCGCCTATGAGTGGAATCTTTCGGACGTGAATCCTCCCGTGCACGCCTGGGCGGCGTGGCGCGTCTATAAAATCTCAGCACGCATCCAGGGCAAGGCGGACCGCAAGTTTTTGGTGCGCGTGTTTCACAAGCTGCTGATCAATTTTACGTGGTGGGTGAATCGGAAGGACGTTGAAGGGAAGAACGTTTTTCAGGGCGGCTTTCTTGGGCTCGATAATATCGGCGTGTTCGACCGCTCGACGCCCCTCGGTCTCGGGGCCTTCATCGAGCAATCCGACGCCACAAGCTGGATGGCCATGTATTGCCTGGACATGCTGTCGATTGCGATCGAACTGGCGCGCGACGATAACGCCTACGAAGACGTGGCCAGCAAATTCTTCGAGCATTTCGTCAACATTGCCCGAGCCATGAACGACATGGGCGGCGAGGGAATCGGCCTGTGGAACGAACAGGATGGCTTTTACTACGACGTGCTGCACACGCCGGAGGCGCAGCACATTCCCATGCGGGTGCGCTCGATGGTCGGGCTAATTCCTCTGTTCGCCGCGGAAAGTTTCGAGCCGGAAGATTATGGGAAGCTCGCCGGATTCTGCACGCGAATGCAGTGGTTTCTCGAGCACAATCCGGATGTGCGCGACCACATCGACATGAGCCAGAAGACCGAACACGGGGCGCGCCTGCTGCTCACCATCGCCAACCGGAAGAAGCTCGAGCGGATTTACCGCTATCTGCTGGACGAGAATGAGTTTCTGTCGCCGCATGGTGTGCGGGCGCTTTCGAAATTCCATGCCGCGAATCCGTTCATGCTGCACGTGGACGGGCAGACGCACTCGGTGGATTACGAACCGGGCGAATCGACAAGCGGGATGTTTGGCGGAAACTCCAATTGGCGGGGGCCGGTATGGTTCCCGATGAACATCTTGCTGATCGAGTCGATGCAGCGCATTCATTACTATTACGGCGATGAGTTCAAGGTGGAATGCCCGGCGGGCTCAGGGAATCCGATGACGCTGTCGGAGGCGGCGCGTGAAATGTCGCACCGCTTGAGCCACATTTTTCTGCGGCGCGACGGCAAGCGTCCGGTCTATGGCGACGTGTCCGTCTTTCAGAACGATCCGCACTGGCGCGATCTGATTCTCTTTTACGAATATTTCCATGGAGAAACGGGCGCGGGACTCGGCGCGAGCCACCAGACCGGCTGGACGGCGCTCGTCGCGAAATTGATCGAGCAGAGCGGGGAATAGGGAGCAGACGGGGGTGGGGGCCCATCGCGAGGAACTGCGAAAGTATGCCGCCTGCGCCGGTTGTCCATTACCGCATCCTGCCGGCCGCCCAGCATCTTGCAAGGAGTGTGTCGAACCAGGGGAGGATGAGGAACCGCTGCGGAGATTCGGATGCATTCCAACTGCGACGGAACTGCACAAATCCTTAAGTCCAGCGCTGGCGTTCACGCAATGAGGTGATGTGCGCGACGTGGTGGCGGCCGTGCCATCGGTAGAGCTCGAGGTTCTGATCGAGCCGCATCAGGCCCATCTCGGGATGGCGGAGGGTGCGCGTCCACTCGGAAGGCTTCAGCGAGCGCAGCAGTGCGATCCAGCGCGTATGCAGATTTTCGAGCAGTGCGAGCGAGGGCTCGACGGGAGAGGTTGTTGCGTCCGACAGTTCGGCCCAGCGCGCCTCATCGTAGGGCTTGATGGTGGGCTCGTCTTCGGTGAGCGCAAGGCGGAAACGCATGCACGAGTTCATGTGGCTGTCGGAGACGTGATGCACCCGTCCAGCCCCCCGGACGATACGGAGTATCGAGCTGCTCGGCTCCCAATCCGGACACAGCGGCTCTCAGGGAAGCTGGGGTTTCCGCGAGTGCTTCGATATGCGACTCGCGCTCCTGTTCGGTCAACCACTCTGGGCGCTGAAAACCGCCCGATCGGATACCGCAGGTCCGCTTCCACGAATCACCCCGTGTAGAGAAAGTTCTCGGTTGCCTACGGCTCGGTCGTTTTGGCGAGCGGGACGCTCGCCTTCGCAGTTTCATACAGCGGCGAAAGCTCGCGCAGCCGCTTCACCGTTTCAATCACGCGCCCGGCCACGTAGTCCACTTCCTCATCGGTGCTGAAGCGCCCGAGGCCGAAGCGGATGGAGCTGTGCGCCAGATCCTCGCTAACTCCGAGAGCCTTGAGCACGTAACTCGGCTCGATTGCCGCGGAGGTGCAGGCCGATCCGCTCGACACGGCCACGTCGTTGATGCCCATCAGCAGCGACTCTCCTTCGACATAAGCGAAACTGATATTTAGATTGTTCGGAAGCCGGTGTGACAGGGAGCCGTTGATCGCGGTGTTGTCGAGACCGCTCTCGAGAGTTTCTTTTAATTTGTCGCGCAGCCAGCCGAGGCGAGGGCTCTCCGTGGCCATTTCTTTCTGGCAAATCTCGCACGCCTTGCCCAGCCCGACGACACCCGGAACGTTGAGCGTGCCGGACCGCATGCCGCGCTCGTGGCCGCCGCCATCGATCATCGGGGCGATCTGCACGCGAGGGTGCTTGCGGCGCACGTAGAGCGCGCCGACGCCCTTGGGTCCATAGAGTTTGTGGGCGGAAATTGAGAGAAGGTCGATGCCGTCCTTCTGCACGTCCACGGGAATTTTGCCGACAGCCTGCACAGCATCCACGTGGAAGAGCACGTTATTCTTCTTGGCGATCTGCCCGATTTGTTCGATGGGCTGGATCACGCCGATTTCGTTGTTGGCGTACATGATCGAGACCAGGATCGTCTTTGGCGTGATTGCGCTTGCGAGATCGTCGAGATCGATCAAGCCCTCGCGGTCCACGGGCAGATAGGTGATATCGCATCCGTATTTTTCAAGACGCTTGCATGAGTCAAGGACCGCTTTGTGCTCGGTCACCTGCGTGATGATGTGATTGCCCTTGGCGCGGTGCATTTCCGCGGCGCCTTTGATCGCCAGGTTGTCGGACTCGGTCGCGCCACTAGTGAAAACGATCTCCTTGGGATGGGCGTTGATCAGCCGCGCGATCTGTCCGCGCGCGTTTTCGACCGCCTCTTCTGCCCGCCAGCCGAATTCGTGGTTGCGGCTTGCGGCATTGCCAAATTTCTCCGTGAAGTAGGGCAGCATCGCCTCGAGCACCCGCTGATCGACCGGCGTGGTGGCGTGATTGTCGAAGTAAACGGGCAGCTTGACGGCCATGGCGATTCCTCAACTGCTTCGCACAACTCATTTTAGCCCCCGCCAGCAAGCGCGTCCAGCGGGCCCGAGCGTTTCTTATGAGCGTTTCTTATGGGCGAGGTGGCTCTTTTTCCGCACCCGATTGACTGGACCGAGCAGTTGCACGTGCACGGTTTCCGAAGACCTCCCTGCTAAAGCATCCAGCTGCCAAAGGGCCCGGCTCAGCAGCTTGAAGCGGGCTTTGCTCCCCGCAGCGCACGCACAATCCTTGTGCTAAAGTATGCTCCCGGCCAATGACAACCCCGAAAAACATCGGGCGCTACGAGATCATCGAAGAATTGGGCCACGGCGCGATGGGCACCGTTTATCGCGCGAAAGACCCGGCCATGGATCGTGTGGTCGCGCTCAAAACGATCATCGCTGTAGCGCTTGTCAGCCAGCAGGGAAGTGAATTCCGAGAACGCTTCTACCGCGAGGCGAGAGCGGCGGGAAAGCTGGCGCACCCCGGAATCGTGCCGGTTTTTGACGTGGGCGAGCACGAAGGCCTGCCCTTCCTCGTAATGGAGTTCATCGAGGGACGCACTCTGGAGGACGCGGCCAAATCCGGCGAGCGGCTGACCCTCGAGCGCGTCTGCGAAATCGGACAGCAGACCGCCGAGGCACTGGGCTACGCGCACCGCAACGGCGTGGTGCATCGCGATATCAAGCCCGCCAACATTCTGCTTACCTCCGCTGCAACCTACGGCATCGAGCGGCCGAAGATCACCGATTTCGGCGTCGCGAAGGTGTCGGCGGGATCGAACACCATATCTGGGCAACTGCTTGGAACACCTGCGTTTATGCCGCCCGAGCAGTTCACTGGTGCCACGGTGGATGGCCGAGCCGACATTTTTTCGCTCGGCGTGATTCTGTATTGGCTGGCCACCGGAGAGCAGCCCTTCCCGGGCGAGACGCTGACAGCCGTCTCCTACAAGGTTGTGCACACCGAACCCGTACCGCCCGCGAAGCTGAATCCTTCGATCCCTCCGGTTCTTGAGGGCGTCATCCTGAAGTGCCTGGCCAAAGCCCCCGCCGCGAGATACCAAACCGGCGAAGAGCTGGCGCGGGACCTGGCGGACTTGCGTGCAGGAACCAACGCGGCTTCTTTGCAGCGAACCGCGATGCGGTTGCCGCTGCCAGGAGAAACGGATGCGACGCTCGATGCCCATGGCAGAACCGCCCCCCAGAACGCTTCCGTCACACCACCGCCACAGGTGGCCGCAGCGCCCGCAGCAGGAAACAAGGGCATTCGACTCATTCCCGCGGCAGTGCTGTTGATCACGCTGCTTGCTGGAGGCTGGTACGTTTTGCGGGGCAGGCACTCCTCGGCAGCAAACGAGTCGTCCGCTGTGTCTGTTCCCGCAGTCGCTGCGACATCGCCAAGTTCTGAGGCCCCAGTGCCTTCGCGTGCTGCTGCTTCGGTACCCGTGAAACCAGTCAACGGCGAGTCGTCGAAGCAACCAAGTGGAACTGCGGCGGGAAGCCCGGCGAAGTTATCCACGGCCAGTTCTGGCGCACCGCCGGGCAAAGCGACCGCGGTTTCTGATGAGCCGGCGGCAGGGACGGTGGATTTTGACCCGAAATCGCTCGATTCGAATGCCAACGCCAAGCTCAGGATCGATCCGCCTCGCGTGCCGGGCAGCGTGGAGTTTACCGTCGAGATGAACGGCAAAAAGTACTACCAATGGAGCGGCTCGGGAAACAAGTCGGAATACCAGAACCTCTTTGTGCCGCCGGGCGTGCACGAGTTCCGCGTCGTTGGCCGCACCGACGACGCAAAGGTAGCCTCGAACATTGTGAGCACGGAGTTCAGGGCCAAGAAGCGCAAGACTCTCAAGATCGAATTGCGAAATCAGAGCAAGGCTGCCAGGGGTACAGACCTACCACTGCTATCGGCAGACAGCCAAATCTTCGTCACCCTGAAATAATTGCAATTGCCGCCGTTGCAGTCCTGGACAAGCTACCGTGGGCGAGGGCGACTCGGACAGCGACGCCGGCGTGGTTTGTCACGACAACCGCGTGGGCGTCGACAAGGCGTCCTAATGGGGCTCGCTCTGGTCGCTCTGGTAAATTCGTTGTGTCCAGGGCAGGAGAGGTGTAGGATCCACGCGGCAGAGGGCCAAATCGGAAATTCCGGCTAAACCCTCTATGTGCGCTGCTCTGGCGACAAATTCCTTGTGAGGGCAGAAGAGATGTGTCGTGCCCGACCTGGAGCTCCAAGTCGGAAATTCCCGTTGAAATAGAAACTTGGCCTCCAAGCACTTGGATGAACCTGACAAACTTAAAGGAGATGCTTGTATGGATGGACCGCGTAAGTTTCAGGTCGCTGCCTTCCTGTTGGTAGTCCTCAGCGGACTTTCTGCCTGCTCGTCAAAATCAGAACAATCGGCTGCACCACCCAGCCAACCATCGAGTGCGGCTACGGCCCCTGCTGCTCCCCAGGCTAGTCAGCCTTCCGCCCCGGTGCCTGCATCTGCTGCATTGCCGGCGCCGTCTGCCGCGGAGCAATCGAGCGTTATCCAGACTCAGGACACAAACGTGGAGGGAGTGGTGGGCGAACTCACTGAGTGCCAGCGCTCCCAGGGAGTCCTCACCGTCAAAGTAAGATTCCGCAACACCTCGAGTAAACCGGGGTCTCTCACATTTACCCATTGGAACGCGAGCGGTCAGGACAATCCAAAGTTTTACGTCGTATCGGGAGATAAGAAATACTTCATGCTTGCAGATTCCGATGGCACAGCTTTGTCGAGCAATAGTACTGGCAACGGAGTTGCGGCCGACTTGGACGCCGGGAAAACCTATCTATGGTGGGCGAAGTATCCCGCACCTTCGGCTGAAGCAAAGAAGATCAATTTCATGACGCCGCTCACGGCCCCGTTTGAAGACGTTCCCATCACCGATAAATAAGGCGCTGAGGGCTGGTTCACACTGGGGGAAGCATGGCGGCACCGCGGAGTCTGAAAGTACTCTTGTTGTTTCTCGTCGTCCCTAGCTTCGCATGGGCCCAGAAGTATCCCGATCCAGATTCGCCGGCCGTGCAAGCGGCGGCAGTCGCGGCGCTCCCTCACGCCAAGATTCTGAACATCGTCGGAATCACGCTCGGCATCGAAGGCGTGCTGAAGGATCTCGGTGCGAAGATTGTCGGCCAACAAATTAAAATCGAGTTGGCGGCGGATGTCCTATTCGATTTCGACAAGTTCAACTTGCGCCCCGAAGCCACCGATACTTTGCAGAAAGTCGGGCAAGTCGTGAAAAGTTATCCCAATTCCCCTCTTCTCATCGAAGGACACACCGACAGCAAAGGCGATCACGCCTACAACATCAAGCTCTCGGAGAACCGCGCGCTTTCGGTGAAAAATTGGCTTGTTCAAAATGCCGCAACTCAGGCCGGCCTAATTACCACGCGAGGATGGGCGGAAACCAAGCCCGTGGCTCCGAACATCAATTCCAATGGCAGTGACAATCCCGAGGGAAGACAGAAGAATCGCCGCGTGGAATTGACGCTGACCGCAAGCAAGCCTCTGTAATGTGGTGTTGCCGCGAGGAACCCGTGGTTGGCATGGGAAATGAGATCGCGGGTGAATCCGTGCGGATGAAAAAACACTGGTGGCCCGGGCAACGCGGAATTGTCTATGCGATCGGCGGGGCTGTGGCAGCGGCGATTGCCGCTCCGGTGATGGTAGGACTGGCGCTGAAGGCTCTGGGGTTATTGCACGGCGGCTCGCTGCATGCTTGGTTGCAAGACGTTGGGCACAATTTGCCGCCGATCGGAGCGGCGGGCGGAGCCGGAGCTGGCGCCGGTGCTGGGGGGGAACCGACCCCGCCAATCAATCCTAAGGATCCCGATCCCTGCGCGGGGGAAAGGCGAGCGGTGCTCGCCGATCAAGGGACCGTGGATATGTACAACGGCCAGCTCCAGACATACTCCCAGCAGATTAATGCGCTTGGCGCTCCCGCGGAGCGATTACTGGACCAAGCAGCCGAGCAAGCGGAAGCAGCGCAATCGGAAGTCGAGCAACAATTTGCACTGACGGCGATTACCAAGCTCATCGGAATTGCGATGGCGCAGATGGGAAGTGCATCACTCGCGCCGGAATTATTGGGGGGAAGTGAGGCAGCAGAAGGCGTCGAGGCGGTGAACAAGACGATCGAAGGAGTTTCCAATCCGCTCAGCCAGGTGCCCGGACAAAACGTCGCCGAGACCGGAAACTTCGTGAAGGAGATGTACCAGTATTTCCAGGTTGCACAGGGGAATCTCGAAGCGTTGGAAGAACTCTGCAAGGAAAATCCCATGCCGGAGGCGCACGCGTTTCTAGAGACGATGACCGAGCTGAACCAACTTGTCACGCAAGGGTACGCGCTTGTGAATGCGCTCAATCAGGTTCAGGACAAGCTGAACGACGCAAAAGACAAACTGGATCAGGACCAGCAAGCGCTCGCCGATTGCGAAGCGAGCAATGGGGGAGGCGATTCGGGTGCAGGCGTCAATTGAACAAAGTGAAAAAAGATTCCCCGATTCGAGAGCGGGAGGAATGTGGCCGATAGCGCGGCAGTGGTACGTCCGAATCGTCCCGCGAGCATAACCATCGCGGGGCGCCAAATTCCATTCCGCGTATGCCTCTTTTGGGCCGGGGTGGCTTTTTGGATTGGAAATATGTGGGTGCAGACAGGGTCTGCGGCAATGGTGGCGCTGTGGGCGTCGTTTGCATTTCTGGTCGAGATGGTCGTCCTCACCAGCGCGACGCGGACGATTCGTCTTTCTCAGGTTGCAAAGTTCTGCTGTTTGGGCGGGGCGATGATGAGCGTCGTGTGGCTGATGGATTATGGATTCACGATGTTCCAGCCGAATTTCGGCATCTCACGGGAGTTTTTTACTCCGTTCGTCGAGGAGACAATGAAGATTGCGCCTGTCGCCGTTTATATGTGGCTCCAGCGACAGACGCGCGCGCGAAGCCTGGGTGCCAGTGATGTTTTCCTGATGGCGGCGGCAAGCGGCGCAGGATTCGGACTGGTGGAAGACGCTTATGTACAGCATCGATTCGGCGCGTGGCATCCGGCTACATTGATGCCGACGACGGCGGTGATGGGCGCCTCGATGACTGCGGGGCATCAAATCTGGGCGGCCCTTGCGGGGGCAAGTTTGGGTCTGGCGCTGCTGTGGAGGCCGCGCAAACCCTTCGCGTTTGTTCTTGGCCTGAGCGGAATCGTGTGCTCGATGATCGACCACTTCCGCAATAATTTTGGAGTGGGCCGAAGCGGAGCCGTCGTGACCTTGCTCAATTGGGTGGGAGGGCGGGGATGGTTTGTGATTTATCTTTTCGTGATTGGCGTGATCGCTGTTCTGGGAAGCGATCTGTATGCCGGGCATGAAATGCTGACATCTCATCCGCAACTAAAGTTGCGGGGAGGAAAACCGCCCGAGGGCTTTGGTCAGGGCGATGGGATCAAAGGGCTGTGGGCGTTTCTTATGGCGCGGCGATCCCTTGCGTATGTTCTGTTCCGCTGGCAACGGGCTTCCGGGCCCACCAAGGAAAATTTGGCAGGGCTTGCCGCGGCTATGGAGCGACGACTGAACAAGCCAGGTGTGTCTGGAATCGCACCGCGGAAGCCATCCGCTGCCGCGGCGAGTTAGAAAGGATGCGTTGTGCCACGCCAAAATTCCATCGGCCTCCTGAAACGAAAGCTGTCCCCGGCCATAATTCAATCCGCGGGTGAATGAAACACATTTTTCTCGCGACTGGGCGATCGGGAATCTTCCAAACGCGTATCTACAGTTTGACTCTCGAATTCTAGAGCTTATTTGCCGGAGGCTAGAGGCCATCTGGCCATCGACAAGCTCGACGTTCCGACAAACCAGCAACTTTCTGCAACCCAGGCGCAACCGAGCGAGAACGAAGAACAGGAAGCGACGCTCGCGCAAGTCGCTGATTTTATTGATGCCGGCGGAGAGAATCGAACTCTCGGCCTAGGGATTATGAGACCCTCGCTCTACCACTGAGCTACGCCGGCGTGACAATCGTTGATGCTAAGGTTTTACTCGGCAGGGTGTCAAGCGCCGGGCCGGCATGCCGGCCTGCAGTTCCCTACCAATAGAAAGCGCTCAAGCCCCTCTCGCAGTGCAGGTTTCTACAGCTCATCGGTTCGTGGTACTGCAATCGCAATCACGTCGTGTCAGCTTGGACCAGTGACGCAGCGTTCGGGGTAGGGACCCGGATCGGATTCGCTTTTGCTGCTGTTTGCGGAGGCCGTCTGTGCCGAAATGTGCGTTCAAGTCCATGAAGTGAGGCTTGGACCACGACCTAGTCCCAGTCGGAGCTTCCAAGGCCAACGAAGCCCCGTCTCGTGGGGGGGAGGGGTAGCAGGGCGTCGCGAGACGGAGCCTTTTACGGCAATCGAAGGACAAGGTGTACCCTAAGATGAATATATATTTAAGTTATATTAAATAGAGATGCATGGTATTGTCTTTCTCAGAATGACACGGAAGTGAGGCCATGATTGGAATCGTTGTGGTAGTGCTGTTTGTGGCTGCGGTGTTTGTGGGGATGACGTGGTTGATGGACTAAGGCTACTCATTTTCACAAATGTTGATGGTTTGCTTCACGGGATCGGTTTGAGTTCTGGTTTGATGCCATCCGGCATCGGGTAACGGTCGACGTTGAGCAGCATCGAAACCAAGCAGTAGTAACCCATTACGGCAGTCAAATCAACGGCGCCCGGCTCGCCAAATTTATCCACCACGCCTCTAAACGACGCATTGTCTACCTGTCTGGTTCTAAGAAGTTCGTCCGCGAAGTTGTAGATGACCTGCTCGTCCGGCTGCATCGATGTCGGCCGTTTGCCCTCGGAGATTGCGTCAATTACCGCGGGGCTCAAACCGGCATCCAGGGCGCTCTCGTGGTGAGACCACCAGTCATATTGTGCGTTCCAGAAACGCGCAGTCATCAGGATCGCCATTTCGTTGAGCCGGTTCGGAAGCACCGAATGGAATCGTAGCTGGGCGCCAAGTTTCTGCGCTGCGTCTCCCATTTCGGGGCTGCGCAGAAGAGCATTGAAAGGCCCGTTCATGATTCCTTGCGCTCGCCTCCCATCATATTGTCGACCATGGCCTTCTGCGCGCGAGTGAGCTCGGTATAGGTCAGGGGCCTGAAGCGGTCGCCGCGGAGGTGTAGCTCTGGAGCGGTGGGAGTCTGAGCGAGAGCGAAGGACGACAGCACAATTACGCCCACGGCCACAAATTTGAAGGGCATGATGTTCTCCACCTGGTTTTCATCGACCTACCGCGCAGAGGCTAGCCCAGCCGCTTTCCACGTGTCAAGCCAGCGGAGCTCAGCCAGCGGGGCTCTGTTAGCTCTGTTGGATCGAAGCGTTCTTTTGCGCCTCTCGACCCTGCACCAATCCGGCTGATACCATAGAGTTCGCAAGCTTTCCCGGGAACTCTCACGGCTTATGAAAACGCTCCTCGAACGGCAGGTGCTTGAGACAATTGGCGGCGCGCGCATGCTGAGTCCCGGGGATCGCGTGGCCGTCGCCGTTTCGGCAGGCGCGGATTCCGTGGCGCTGCTGCGGCTGCTGGCGGGCCTTCGAGACGAACTGGGAATCACTCTGCTTGTTGCGCATTTCGATCATTCGCTGCGGGGAATGGAATCGGAAGGTGACGCGCAATTTGTGGCGGCGTTGTCCCGCGAACACAGCTTCGAATATATCTGCGACCGGGATGACGTGGCCACTGCCGCCGCGCGACAGGGCTTGAACCTGGAGGACGCGGCAAGGCGCCTGCGCTATGCCTTCTTTCAGCGCATCGTCGCACAGGGCCGCGCCACCCGGGTGGCTGTTGCTCACACGGCTGACGATCAAGCCGAGACGGTGCTGGCGCGACTGTTTCGTGGAACCGGTCCCGCCGGACTCGCCGGAATCCATCCGGTTCTTGGATCGATCATTCGACCGCTGCTGGCCATCCGACGGGAACAGCTACGTGAGTATCTCCAGGGGCTTGGCCAATTCTGGCGCGAAGATCTCACAAATTTCGATCTGAGCCGCCAGCGCGCGCAGCTCCGCGCGCAGCTCCTGCCCTTAATTGAAAGGGATTTTTCGCCGAAGATCGTCCGCCATTTGAGCGAACTCGCGCGCTTGGCCCGCGAGGAACGGGAATTCTGGGACGTTCTGGTCGAGGACCGTTTTCGCGCTCTTGTTTGCCAAGAGGGAAGGCAAGTCACGGTTCAAATTGATGGCCTGATGTTGCCGCAAGGTCTTGTTTCGGTCGCTTCTGCCAGTCCATCGGGACGATCCGGCCCGGTAATGCGGACGCTTACCGAGCGCTTGATCCGGCGTCTATATGAAGCAGTGCGCGGCAACTGTCAGGATTTGTCGGCAAGACACGTCGAACAGGTTATCCATCTTGCTACCGAGTGCGCGAGCGGCAGCAGAATCGAGCTGCCCGCCGGCGTGGTCGCCGAGCGGAATTTTGGGAGCCTTGTTTTTTCAAGGACAGCCCGGGCGGCCCGCAGAACAGAGGTCGCGGAAACCGCGCCCCCGCCGCTCGCGTATCACTATGTGGCGAGCGTTCCTAGAGACGGAGTAACGGCTATTTCCGTCCCGGAACTAGGCGCCCGGTTCCTCCTGAAAGTGATTGACTGGTCTTCCACGGAGCGCGACACTAAGCTGGAAGATACCTTAGATATCGATTTGCTCAGCAATACGCTAACCTTACGGAACTGGCAGCCGGGGGATGCATATAGGCCTCGTGGTCATCGCCAAGAGCGAAAGTTGAAGCAACTGTTTCTTGCGCGGCGTGTTCCTAGATGCGAGCGAGCGCATTGGCCGGTGATTGAATGTGGCGGGAGCATCGTTTGGGCTCGGGGCATGCCCCTGGCGAGCGACTTTTGCGCGGGGGAAGGGACAAGGGTCGGGCTTCGGATCGAAGAGGATCGCCTGTAAGATTGCTCGAGAGAGTCTATAAGTCGGTGCCTTGAAAAATCTGAATACGCTGGATTCCCGAGAGCATCTAAACAACCACACAGGCCGACTGAGCTTGGGTTTGCATCTATCAGGGGTGAGGTAAGACGTGAATTCAACCGTACGAACCGTTTTGTTTTGGCTGCTGATGATTCTTCTGGCCGTGGTGTTGTGGAAGATGGCGTCGACGGGCGGACCGTCGGCTCACGAGGATGAACCCAGCTATACCAATTTCCTCGCGAAGGTGCAGAGCGGCAACGTCAAGGATGTCACGATTTATCTCTCGCCGAACAGCGCCGAGCTCCAGGGCGAATACCGCGACGGCAGCAAGTTCCGCGGCGTGACGCTCGCCAACACAGCGATTCCGGATGTGACCAAGGCTTTCCAGGACCAGCACGTTCTCTACAACTATAAAGAGGTGAAGGACGCCAACTGGGTGAGCCTGCTGTTTAATTTTGGTCCGCTGATCCTCCTGGTCTTCTTCTGGATCTTCATGATGAAGCAAATGCAGGCGGGTGGTAACAAGGCCCTGAGCTTTGGAAAGTCCCGCGCGCGCCTGCTCACCGCACAGCAGAAGAAAGCCACCTTCAAGGATGTAGCAGGAATCGATGAGGCGAAAGAAGAGCTCTACGAGATCATCGACTTCCTCAAGGACCCCCAGAAATTCCAGAAGCTCGGCGGACGCATTCCCAAGGGGGTGCTGCTCGTGGGACCTCCGGGAACCGGCAAGACGCTGCTCGCTCGGGCGATTGCGGGCGAGGCCAACGTGCCGTTCTTCTCGATTTCTGGTTCGGACTTTGTCGAAATGTTTGTTGGCGTGGGCGCCAGCCGTGTGCGCGATCTGTTTGAGCAGGGCAAGAAGAATGCTCCCTGTATCATTTTCATCGATGAAATTGATGCGGTTGGGCGTCACCGTGGCGCTGGCCTCGGAGGCGGCCACGATGAGCGCGAACAAACCCTGAACGCCCTGCTGGTGGAAATGGACGGCTTCGAATCAAACGAAGGCGTCATTCTGATTGCGGCTACAAACCGGCCCGACGTTCTTGATCCAGCTCTTCTCCGTCCGGGTCGATTCGACCGGCGCGTGGTAGTGCCGCGGCCGGATGTGCGAGGGCGCGAGGAAATCCTCCGCGTTCACACGCGAAAAGTCCCCGTTGCCGACGATGTGGATCTCTCGGTCATCGCTCGCGGTACGCCTGGATTTTCGGGCGCGGATGTCGCCAATCTGGTGAACGAAGCCGCGCTCTGGGCTGCCCGGCAGAACCGCAAATTTGTTGCCATGGCGGATTTCGAGATGTCCAAAGACAAAGTGCTCATGGGCGTCGAGCGCAGGTCCATGATCCTGTCCGACGAGGAAAAGAGAAATACTGCCTACCACGAAGCAGGCCACGCCCTGGTGGCTGCTATGACTCCCGGGGCCGACCCGCTCCATAAAGTCACGATTATTCCTCGCGGCATGGCGCTGGGCGTCACGATGCAACTTCCCATTGACGACAAACACACCTACACCAAGGAGTTCCTGGAGTCGCAGCTTGCCGTGCTGATGGGTGGACGCGCCGCCGAGGAAATCTTCCTCAACCACATCACCACCGGCGCCGGCAACGACATCGAACGCGCCACCGAAATTGCGCGCCAGATGGTTTGCGAGTGGGGCATGAGCCCGCTTGGCCCGCTGACCTTCGGCAAGAAGGAAGAGCAGATTTTCCTCGGCCGTGAAATCGCCCAACATCGCGACTATTCCGAAGATACGGCGATCAAGATCGACGGGGAAGTCCGCAATATCATCAATTCCGGCTACACGCGCGCCCGGAATATCCTCGAGACTTATCGCGAGGCGCTCGAACGGGTCGCGCAAGGGCTTCTCGACCGGGAAGTTCTCGACGCGAGCGAGTTGAAGCTTTTGATCGAAGGTAAGCCGCTTCCGGAGAAGATTCCACCTCCTCCGCCGGCGGCGCCTCCCGTGCCAGCCAAGGAGCCGCAGCTGACTCTGCGTCCTGAACCCCGGCCGATTCCTGGCTTGGCGAAGGGCGAAAAGCCTGCGACGGCCTGATTTCTTCACTGGTTCGCACGGATGCATCTACCAGGGCGCTTCGAATGAAGCGCCCTTTTTACTGAGAGCGCGTCTCCGCGCGGGACCGGCTCCCGAACAGGGGATGGGAGGTAGAATAGGCGCATGGCGAAGAAGCTTCCTGAGACGTTCACCACCGAGTGCCCGTGCTGCCGGGCGAACCTTACGGTCGACCGGGAGCTGGGGGTGGTTTTGTCGCACGTCGCGCCGGTCAGGCCGCCTTCCATCGACCTTGACGACACGGCGCGGCTGCTCCGAGAGCACGAAGACTCTGTGGAGGCGAAGTTCCGGGCATCGGTCGAGGCCGAGAGAACCAAGGAAGACGTCCTTTCGCGCAAATTTGCCGAGGGCCTCAAAAAGGCCAAAGACGGACCGATCGAAAGGCCTCTTCGCGATTTCGACCTCGACTAAATTGCCATGCGACCTAGCGTTGGTTGCTTGCTGGTTGCAAGCAAAGTGGCGCGGGCCAGCCGGCTCCGTGCCTTTCTGTGCACTGTTTCTCTGACACTTCTGCTGGTTGTGAGCAGTGGTGCCGCATCGCCCGCCCTGTCTGCGCAGACCCATCAGAAGGCAAAGCTCCCACGCCCGCGCGTCCTCGATAGTGGAATCGTCTGGGCGCGCGATCCGGCGACCGGCGAAGTGCATGCCATTTCGTCGGCTAGCGACGGCGCCGCATACGGAAGCAAACAAGCGTCAGCGTCCGCCATTCAAGTCGTCACGCAGATGGTTGCGGTCACCTGCAGCGTCGCGACCGCCGAAGGGGAAGCTGTTCCCGGCCTCGGCAGAGATGATTTCCGCGTTTTCGATAACGGCGCCGCGCAGAAAATATCGTATTTTGACGCCTCCAGCGAACCGGCCAGCGTCGCGCTTGTGATCGACGCAAGCCCCAGTGTCTTGCGCGATTCGGAACAGATTAAGAAGGCGGCGGATACCCTCGTGGGAGCTCTCGCGCCGCTCGATCAGGCTGCTGTGATCGATTTCTCGGCGCATACCTACCTACAGCTTCCGTTTTCAGACGTTCGCGAGCTTATCCGGCGGGCCGTAGCCCGCGTCGATCCGCGCGAGTTACTTGACGACACCGGGGGCTCCCATATCTACGAAGCGGTGTATCTCGCGGCTCATGATTTGTTCCCCGGACGCAAGGGCCGCAAATCGATCGTGTTGCTGACCGACGGCCAGGATAGCGGCCTGGGGCTAACCCTCGATCCTGCGAGCACCGCGTCGCAAGCCGGAGCGGCAGGGAATCGCCTGACTTTCGACGATGTGGCGGAAGTTCTTTCTAGGGAAGATATCCAAGTCTTCGCGGTTTCGTCGGAAAATCGTCCCAAGGTGATGACGCCGGAGTGGCTCGCAAACCATAAGAATGAGACGCTGGCCTCACGGTCGGTTCGCGACCTCGGAATTCCCACCTACACGCTGTACCTGGCCGAGCTTGTCCGCCGCGCGGGCGGGCAATTGTACTTCCTGCGCGAAACGCCGACGATGGCTGATACGTTTCGCCAGATCGCGGCGAAAATTCGCGCCGAGTATACCCTGGGCTACTATCCCTTGACAGACCCAGGTGCACCCGGCGCGGCGTCCAATCAATCCGGACGCCATGAATTGCGCGTGGAAGTAGCAGGGCAAACAGGCGCGCTCGTCAGCCATCGCGTCGCATATTACGTTCCCGCAGCCAGATAATCTCATACCACCCGAGGCTGGCGTTTTCGACGTATTGCCCTTAGTCTTTTCAGCGAATCATGGTTCAATAGCGAGCCATGTTTCGCCGAAAGATGTACCGCCTTCGGTTGCCCTCACGGACCATCGTGCTCGGCAGCAAGACGCTCGTGATGGGGGTGCTCAACGTCACGCCCGACAGCTTTTCCGACGGCGGACTTTTTCACGATGTGGACGCCGCAGTTGCCCGGGCGCTCGAAATGGAAAGCGCGGGCGCAGATATCATCGATATCGGCGGCGAGTCAACGCGGCCCGGTTCAGAAGGGGTTTCGGCGGCAGAACAGCTTCGCAGGATTCTGCCGGTTCTGGGAAAACTTCGTGGGCAATTGAATTCCCCGATTTCCGTAGATACGAGCAGCGCGCAAGTGGCCGAGGCAGCGATGGCCGCTGGCGCGGAAATGTTGAACGACGTCACGGCATTGCGTGCCGATCCGAGGATTGCCAAGGCGGCGGCGCGCTGCGGTGTTCCTGTCATCCTGATGCATATGCATGGCGAGCCTCGCACGATGCAGAAGGAGCCTTTTGCACGAAACGTGGTGAGTGACGTGCTCAGCGGATTGTGCCGCGCGGTAAAACGGGCGACGCGGGCGGGCATTGCGAAGTCCCAGATTGTCCTTGATCCCGGCATCGGTTTCGGTAAGAGTTACGCACAGGATTACGAACTGATTGCGCGATTGCCGGAAATGTCCCGGCTCGGCTTCCCCTTGCTCGTCGGCACCTCCCGGAAGAAATTCATCGGGCGCGTGCTCGGCGGGCGTCCCGTGACACAGCGGCTCTATGGGACGGCTGCCACGGTTACGGCGAGCATCCTGGGAGGCGCTCACATCGTCCGCGTGCACGATGTGGCGGAAATGGTTCAGGTGACTCGCATCTCCGACGCAGTACTGTGTCCGTCATTGGTCGCTAAACTTCCGAGGTCAGCATGAGCGTTGCCAACGCCATTCCAACTCCCGCCGATCGGGCCAACTCGCGAAACGCTTTTCTCGCTGGGTTATTCGCTTGGACTTTCGATTCTTTCGATTTTTTCATTCTTACCTACGTGCTGGCGCAGGTGGCCCAGGATTTCCACCAGCCGATTAAAAACATGGCGTTCACCCTCACCGCGAGCCTGATCATGCGCCCGGTCGGGGCATTTCTCTTTGGCCTGATGGGCGACCGCTACGGGCGCCGCGTCCCCTTGATGATCGACATTATCTTTTACTCGGCAATGGAGGTGGCTTCCGGGCTCGCCCCGAGCTATCGGGTCTTTCTCCTACTGCGCCTGCTCTACGGCGTAGGGATGGGCGGAGCCTGGGGCCTGGGTGCTTCGCTCGCGATGGAATCGGTGGCTTCCGAGCGGCGCGGCCTGCTTTCTGGAATTCTGCAGGAAGGCTATGCCCTCGGCAATTTGCTCGCGGCCATCGCTTTCTGGACGGTGTTTCCGCACTGGGGCTGGCGTCCGATGTTCTTCATCGGCGTGATTCCGGCCTTGCTTACGCTGTTTATCCTGTCAAACGTCAGGGAAAGCCAGGCATGGAAGGCCGCCGCCGCGAAGAAAAAGGATTGGGGCAGCTACTTTCGCGATGTTTTCTTGAACTGGAAGCGCTTTCTCTACCTTGTGTTGTTAATGGCGATGATGAATTTCATGTCGCACGGCACCCAGGATCTCTATCCCACATTTCTCCAGCAGCAGCGCCATTACGATCCGCGCCTGACGGCCATCGTGAGCGTGATCTCCATGCTCGGAGCCATACTCGGGGGGGCCGTTGTGGGGCGCTACTCGGATCGTGTGGGACGCCGCCGGGCCATGGTCACCGCCGCCAGCGGCGGGCTTTTGATCATTCCGCTCTGGATTTTCTCGCCCGGAATCGCCCTGATTTCGCTGGGCGCTTTTCTGATGCAGTTCATGGTGCAGGGCGTATGGGGCGTGATTCCCGCTCATATCAATGAACTCTCGCCGGACCGCATGCGGGCGTTTCTGCCGGGCTTTGCCTACCAGGTGGGTGTTCTGATTGCAGCTACTGCGCCTTACATCCAGGCATCCCTGGTTCACCGTTTCACCTACGCCCAGGTGATGGGAACGTTTGCCGCGATCGTGGTGAGCGTCGCGATGATCGTGATTGGCTTCGGGCCAGAGGCCCATCGCGTGGAGTTTGGACGGGATGCCAGCTAGTCCACCGCCGGCTCTCCGGCGCGGTGAATGCCACGCTCATCGAGCGAAGCAATCTCCCCTTTACGCGGATTTGCCTTATGAGCCGGGGCGCGGCACCCCTCGAGTTTATTTCAGTCAGATTAAAAGTGCGAAAGCGGTTCTGCCGGTGTCCTTGAAAACGGGTAAGATTGCCTTAGAGAGGGAGGATTTATGAGCGCTGCTTCAACAGCACCGTCGGCTTCGATCGTAGATGCCATCAAGGAAAGGGCCCGCCGCCTCAGCGTTCTTTCCATGATGGAAACCACCGCCGCTGGTTCAGGCCATCCCACATCCTGCATGTCGGCGGCGGAGCTGGTCGCCGGAACATTTTTTTACGCCATGAAGTTCGACCCAAACAATCCCAACTCGCCCGACTCCGATCGCTTCGTGCTCTCGAAGGGCCATGCCGCACCCATACTGTATGCGGCGCTCGCGGAGGCCGGTGTGTTTCCTCTTTCGCGCGTGATGACGCTTCGGCAATTTTCCAGCGAACTCGAAGGCCATCCGACGCCGCGCATTCCCGGAGTGGATGCGGCCACCGGCTCACTGGGCCA
>Ga0187863_10000797_pt1 | contig 26220 bp, 19 predicted proteins | sample June2016WEW_11_1_FD_132975 | JGI IMG/M metagenome (GOLD analysis project Ga0187863, IMG submission 132975) | Peatland microbial communities from SPRUCE experiment site at the Marcell Experimental Forest, Minnesota, USA - June2016WEW_11_10 | ecosystem: Environmental > Terrestrial > Soil >...
GCCTTCTATGTCGCCGACGAGGGCCGGGCCGACCCGGTGGGCGTGGCCACCGCGCTGGCCAAGGGCGCCCGGCAGCTGGGCGTCCGGATCGCCGAAGGGGTGACCGCGACCGGAGTGCAGACCCGCGGGCGCCGGGTATGCGCCGTGCTCACTGACGCGGGCCGGATCGAGACCGAGGTCGTGGTCAACGCGGCCGGCATGTGGGCCCGCCAGTTCGGGGCCCTGGCTGGGGTCGGCGTTCCCCTCCAGGCCGCCGAGCATTACTACCTGCTCACCGACACGGTGCCGGGGATGGACCCCGACCTGCCGGTCATCGAGGACCCGGACAACTACGGCTACTACCGTCCCGAAGGCGACGGCATGCTGGTGGGACTCTTCGAGCCGGTCGGCGCGCCATGGTCGCTCGACGGGGTGCCCGCCGGGTTTTCGTTCGGGAAAATAACCCCCGACTGGGAGCGGATGGAGCCCTTCCTCGGGCCGGCGCTGGGCCGCATCCCCGTGCTGACGGACACGGGCGTGCGGACCTTCTTCTGCGGGCCGGAGTCGTTCACCGCCGACGTGCGGCCGCTGCTCGGGCCCGCGCCCGAGCTCGACGGCTACTTCGTCGCGGCGGGGCTGAACTCCCTCGGCATCCTGTCCGGCGGCGGGGTCGGAAGCATGCTCGCCCACTGGATCACCGACGGGGTGCCGCCGGTCGACGCGACGAGCGTCGCCATCGACCGGACGCACGGCTACGAGACGTCCCGGCGGTTCCGCGCCGAGCGGACCGTGGAGCAGCTGGGCGTCCTGTTCGGGGACGGGGTCTGGCCGGCCTGGAAGCCGTCCACCGCGCGGAACGTGCGCCGGTCGGTGCTGCACGACCGGCTGGCCGCGGCGGGCGGCCACTTTGCCGCCTCGGCGGGCTGGGAGTTCGCCGAGTGGTATGCCCCACTGGGGGAGGCCCCGGAGTGGGAGGCCCCGGAGTCCCGCCTGGATTGGGGACGGCCCGGGTCGCACGAGATCGTCGGGCGCGAGCACGCCGCGGTGCGCGAGGCGGTGGGGATGCTGGACATGAGCCTGATGGCCAAGCTCCTGGTCCAGGGACCGGACGCGGCCGCGGTGCTCAGCCGGCTCTCGGCCAACGACGTGACCGCCGGGATCGGCCGGCTGGTCTATACCCAGTGGCTGAACGAGGCCGGCGGCATCGTCGCCGACGTCACGGTGACGTGGCTGGAGCCGGACAGGTTCCTGGTCATCGCCAGCGACCTGATCCACCGCCGGATCGAGCCGCTGATCCGGCGGGCGACCCGGCCGGGGGAGTTCCTCACCGTCACCGACGTGACCTCGGGCACCACGCTGCTGTCGGTGCAGGGGCCTGCGTCACGGAAGCTGATCGGGCGGCTGACCGACGCCGACCTGTCCAACGAGGCGTTCCCGTACCTCAGCGCGCGGCACATCCACGCTGGCTACGCGCCGGTCCTGGCCATCCGGGTCACCTATGTGGGCGAGCTGGGCTGGGAACTGCACGTGCCGGCCGAGTACGCCGCCGGTGTGTACGACGACCTGGTGGACGCGGGCCGTGACCTCGGGTTCCGGCTGGTCGGCCTGTCGGCCATGTCCAGCCTGCGGCTGGAGAAGGGCTACCGGGACATGGGCGTGGACATCGACAACACCGACAATCCGCTGGAGGCCGGGCTCGGGTTCGCGGTGGCCTGGGACAAGCCGGGCGGGTTCACCGGCCGCGACACGCTGCTGGCGGCCCGGGAGCAGGGGCCGCCGCGCCGCCGCGTGGTCAGCCTGCTCGCCGAGGACCCGGCCGCCGACCTGTTCGGCAACGAGCCGGTGTTCCTGGGCGATGCGTGGGTGGGCTACGTCCGGGCCGCCGCCTACGGCTACACCGTGGGCGGGGCCGTCGGGCTGGCCCAGGTGGAGTGCGCCGACGGGGTGACCGGCGGCTGGCTGAAGAACGGGGACTTCCGGGCCCGCACCCCGGCCGGCGACATCCCGGTCCGGCTGCAGGCCGCGCCGCTGTACGACCCGCAGCGGCTGCGCATCCTCGACCGCTGAACTCAGCGAGCACTGAACTCAGCGAGCACTGAACTCACCGGGTCCGGCCGGGAGATTAAGGTGTGCCTGGCGGGCTCAAGGGGCGGTGGCCAGAGGCGCCGGGAGCTGCGTCCGCAGCGCGCTCCAGCCCAGGCGTCCGGTGACTCCCTGGAGCGGCTCTCCGATCGTGACGCCATGATCGGCGATGGTGAAGCTGGTCAGGGTGGTCTCGTGCCGGCTGTTCCGCATCTTGACCACGTTCAGGGCGCGGCCCACCCCGGATTCTTCCTCGATGTACCGCAGGTCGATGACGTTGTCGAACAAGAACATGAGCCCGTCCAGGGACTGGGTGGCCAATCCGCGGTCGGCGGTTTCGCTGGTGACCAGCGATGAGCTGCCGGCCGCCCGGATGAGACCGACCAGGCTGCGCATGAAGGCGGGGAATCGTTCTGATTCGCGGGCGGCGAAGATCAGTTCGGCGAGGCTGTCGAGGACCACGCGGCTGACCGAGTGCCGGGCGAGTTCCGAGCGGATAGCGCTCGCGAGGACGTCGAGGTCGAGGTCGCCCATGGGGACGTAGGAGATCGCGAGGCGGCCGGACTCCTGGGCGGCCGCGATGTCCCAGCCGAAGGTGCCGGCCATGTTCGTGAGCTGTTTCGGGGTGTCCTGGAAGGTCACGTAGAGGCAGTGCTGCCCTTGCTCCAGAGCCTGAGCGGTCCAGCGCAGCCCGAAGATGGTCTTGCCAACACCGGAGGGTCCCGCGACCAGAGTGGCGTCGGTGGCCTTCGGCCCGCCGTCCATGAGCTGGTCCAGGCCCGGGATTCCGGTGGCGCTCCGGCCGGCTGCCGCCTCGATCGTGTCCGGGATGAGGGTTTCTATGCGGGGGAAGACCTCAATGCCAGCCGGGCCGATCTGGAAAGTATGCTTCCCCGGCCGCTGGCTTGACCCGCGCACCTTCGAGACCCGCAGCGAGCGCCGGTCGACCGGCTCGCGGGGCTCATACTCAAGGTGGAGAATGCCGTCCGCCAGGGAGAACTCGACGCCGCTGGCCAGCTCCTGCGGTGTGTACTCACCCACGAGCAGCAGCACCGTGTCGGTGTGGGCGACGCGGCTGGTCAGGCTGTAGAGCGCGGAGCGCAACTGGCGTTCGTCGGCGAAGTCGCGCAGCATCTTGGTGCTGTCCACCACCACGATGGCGGGCTCTTCCTCCAGCACTTTCCGGACGATCTCCGTTGCCAGCGGTTCCAGCCCGTCCTCGCTCCCGTTCCCGGGACGCAGGAAGCTGCCCAGGTGGATGTACTCGACGGTTCCGCCCAGGGCTTCCGGGTCGAAGAAGGTGAACGGTTCCAGGTGCCTGACCAGCTTGGTGTGCGGCTCGGACACAGTCGTGTAGTACACGGCCTTGTGTGCGGCGGTAGCCCTGGTGAAGCAGATCTGCTGGGCCAGGATGGTCTTGCCGGTGCCAGGTGCCCCGGCCAGGACCACGACCGATCCGCGCTCCAGGCCGCCGTTGAGCACCAGGTCCAGCCCCCCGATGCCGGTGGACATCAGATTCAAGGGGTCGCGTCCTTCCTTGAGGCAGGCGCTCACGGCGGCGGCGAGGTCCTGCAGCGACAATGATTTGGGGATGACCACGTCAGCCGAGCCCGCGAGACCTGGGTCCCCGGTCGAAGCCATGATCGGAATGCCTGCCGTGGCGGGGTCGCTTCGCAGGCGCCGGATGAGCTCAGGGCCGTCCATGACCGGCATCATCATGTCGGTCACGATCAGATCCGGGGCCGACTCGCGCACGATGGCCAGCGCAGCGGCGCCGTCGGCAGCATCCAGCACCTCGTGCCCGGCCCGCTCGAACATCCTGCGGAGCAGGAACCGCTCGTCTGGCTCGTCATCGACCACCAGGATCCTGGACATCCCCCGCGGCCTCCCTGCGCGTTGCCACTTAGTGTAACTGAAAGCATACTCATAGTCACCAATTCTGGCGTGCGCATCGGTCCGGGACCCGTCGTCTACCCGGCCACCTCACGGACCCGTGCGTTACCGAGGTCGGCGATCAGCACATCGCCGGCCGGGTCGACCGCCACGCCGGCGGGAGAGTTCAGCCAGGCCGACGCAGCCGGGCCGTCATCGCCCCGGAATCCCACGTTGCCGTCGCCGGCGATGGTGTAGATGTGCCCGGCTTTCATCGCCTGGCCGTAGAACGTGCCCGAGCGGTCAGGCACGAGCCGGATCCGGTTGGAGTCGTAGTCGGCGATGAGGAGATTGCCGGAGCTGTCCACGGCGGTGGCATGAGGCGATTCCAGGTTGGCGGAGGTCGCGGGCCCGCCGTCGCCGGACAAGCCGAACTCGCCCGTCCCGGCGACGGTGTAGATGTCCCCGGCCTGCATGGCCACGCCGTAGAAGGTCCCGGACACGGCCGCCACGACCCGCACGACGGAGTTCCAGGCGTCCGCGAAGATCACGTTCCCGGCGCTGTCCACGGTCGGGGCAGAGTGGACGTCCATTTCGGCGGACGTGGCGGGGCCGCCGTCGCCGGAGAAGCCGGACGCGCCGTTGCCGGCGATGGTGTAGATGTTCCCGGCGGTCATCGCCTGGCCGTAGAACGTGCCCGTGGTGGCGGCCACGACGCGGAGCTGGTTGTTGGAGCCGTCGGCGATCACTACGTTCCCGTGCGCGTCCACGCCCGCCCCGGTCGGGAAGCTGAGCTCGGCTGAGGTGGCGGGGCCGCCGTCGCCGGAGAAGCCGGACGTGCCGTTGCCGGCGATGGTGTAGATGTTCCCGGCGGTCATCGCCTGGCCGTAGAACGTGCCCGAGGTGTTGGCCACGACCCGGACCCGGTTGTTCAGGCTGTCGGCGAACACCACGTTCCCCGCGCTGTCGGTCGCCGGCCCGTAGGGGCCGTACAGTTCCGCGGCCGTCGCGGCGCCGCCGTCGCCGGAGAAGCCGGACGTGCCGTCGCCGGCGATGGTGTAGATGTTCCCGGCTTTCATCGGCTGGCCGTAGAAGGTGCCGGAGGCGGTGGCCAGGGCCATGATCTGGGCCTGCTGCGATGCGGAGATGATGATGCTTTCTGGCGCGCTGACCGCGACGCCGTCGGGGTCCGATATCTCAGCGTCGACGGCTTTACCGCCGTTACCGGAGGTCGCCTGGCCGTTCCCGGCGACCGGGTACACGTCGCCGGCGGTCATCTCCTTGCAGTAGAACCTGCCCGACCAGGCCGCCAGGACACGGACCAGGTAACCGTCCGCGAGGACCACGTTCCCGGCCGGGTCGACCGCGACCCCCTGCGGATATCCCACCCCGGGCTGATTGCCGTCCCCGCCGATCGTGTAAATGTCCCCCGCGGTCATGGCCCGGCCGTAGAAGGTGGCAGACCGGGCCGCGATCACCCGGACCCGGTGGTTGCCGGTGTCGGCGATGACCAGGTTGCCCGCGTGGTCGGTAGTCAGCCCGCCCGGGTAACGCAGGCCGGCGGAGGCGGCGGGGCCGCCGTCGCCGGAGAAACGGCGCCTGCCGGTCCCGGCGATGGTGTAGATGTCCCCGGCGGTCATCGCCTGGCCGTAGAAAGTACCGGAGTGCGCCGCGACGACCCGGATCCGGCTGTTACCGCTATCCGCGATGACCGCGTTCCCGGCCCGGTCGATGGTCACCCCGGCCGGGCCGGAGAGGTTGGCCGAGGTCCCAGGGCCGCCGTCACCGGAATACCCGCGCCTGCCGGTCCCTGCGATGGTGTAGATGTCCCCGGCGGTCATCGCCTGGCCGTAGAAAGTACCCGACCGGACCGCGACCACCCGCACCACGCAGTCCAGGGAATCGGCGATCAGCAGGTTGCCGGCGCTGTCGGTGGCCAGCCCGGCCGGCCTGGCGAGCTGGGCCGAGGTCGCGGGACCGCCGTCGCCGGAGTAGCCGAAGGCGCCGTCGCCGGCGATGGTGTAGATGTTCCCGGCTCTCATCGCCTGGCCGTAGAACGTGCCAGAACGGGCCGCGACCAGCCGTACCAGGTAGTCGAGCCCGTCGGAGATCACCACGTTGCCGGCGGCGTCCAGCGCCAGCCCGTCAACAGAGTCCAGCGCGGCCGTGGTGGCCGGGACGTCAGCACTGGGGGCCGAGAGCAGATTCTGGGTCGCGTTGCCAGCGATCACCCTTTCCCAGGATGACCTGCCGCTGAACTCGCGCACCACGCCCCGGATGTCGCCCACGTAGACATGGCCCGCCGGGCTGACGGCCACCGACCCCGCATCCTGGGCGACGGTCAAGGCCGGCCCGCGGCCGGGGCCGCCCGCGGTGGTCGTGATGATCCCCGGCCCGGTGGCCGCCACGGCGGCTGGCGCGGCCGCGGCCAGCAGGCTGCCTGCCAGCCCCGCCACAGCCAGCAGCGCGGAAAGACGCGCACCCGTTCCCTTCATCACGTTCCCCCTTGATGACCCGGCTACGACAGGGTTGGCCGCGCTCCCGACGGGAGTGCGGCCGGCGAGCTTCCGCCCCGCGGCGAGCCCGGGAAATCAATCCACCAGGGCGCCCGATGAATTCCTGCGCCCGGGGACGGACACGAGCGCGGACCACTCAGACACTGAGAGTAGTCGAAGGGGAGTGCCTGGCGCGTGGTGACGAGCCGGTCACCTGCGGATTCGCGGCCACGAGCGCGCCTGCCACCACGGCAACCAGGACGGCCGCCAAGGCGATCACCGCCGTCGGGGACCACTGGAGGATCCCCGCGCCGGCGGCGGAGAGCGCGGCCACGGTCTGGCGGCGGTCGAGCGGGGAGGGGACGGCCATTCAGCTCACCGCCCCGAGCGCGGCGCTGACGCTGGCGATGATCGCCCCGCCGAGCGCGATCGACACGAACGGGTCAGCGCAAGGATGCTCACGGCGGGTACTCCTAACGACCAAAACTAAACTTATCGTTTCGTATATAGGAACCGGGCCGGTCTCAGCGGTATTCCCCCAGACCGGGAACAATCCCCGGCGGCACGGTGCTAACGAAACTGATAGTATAGTTTCGTCACTGCGTGGCGAGCGTGACCGATCGAAGCAGCGAACTGAGGTGAGGACGATGAGCACGATCGGATTCGTGGGGCTCGGGTCCATGGGCGCCCCGATCGCGGGCCGCCTGCTCCAGGGCAATGCGGCATGACCCAGGATGGGACGGCGGAGGCCCCGTCACGCGGCCGGCCTCGCAGCGAGCGGGCCCGCAAGGCGATCCTCGAAGCCGCGGCCGAACTCCTGCTGGCCCGCGGCCTGTCGGCCGTCAGCATGGACGCGGTCGCGGAACAGGCCGGGGTCAGCAAGGCCACCATCTACCGCTGGTGGCCGACCAAGGAGACGCTGGCCTTGGACGCGCTCTACACCGAGTGGGCCGCGGTCCGGCCGCGCCTGCGGGACACCGGCTCGCTGCGCGGCGACCTGCTCGCGCTTTTCCGCCCGTGGGCCCGCCTAGCGGGAAGCCGGCCCTATGGCCGCGTGATCGCCGCGCTGATCACCGAGTCGCAGACCGACCCGGTCTTCGCCGCCGAGTACCGGCAGCGGTTCGTGGAGCCGCGCCGGGAGCAGGGCCGGGCGACCTTCCGCCGGGCCATCGAGCGGGGCGAGGTTCCCGCGGACACCAATGTCGAGGTCGCGCTCGACCTGCTCTACGGGTCCATGTACCACCGGCTGCTGCACGGCCACGCCCGGCTCAACGACCGCTTCGTCCGCGAGGTCGTCGACACCGTCCTCGACGGCATCCGTCCCCGCCCAGCCGATGCTGGCTGACGCGAGCACCGCCATGCTGACTCACACACGATTGGGCCGCAATCATGCTCACTGACACCGGGTTCCCCCGGGCCGACGCCGAGAACGACTTCCTCCGGGCCAGGCGGCGCGAGGTCGCGGGGCGGCTAGGGCACTGGCTGCGACGCGAGCCGGACCGCGGCCAGTTGCTGTCCCTGGATCCGGTCGTGAACGCGCTCGGCCGGCGCGGCCAGCGCCGCCTCGGCCTCCAGACGATACGACTCGACACGATCGTCGGCACGCTCGACGATCGGCGCGATTTCGACCGCCGGTTCCGGCCCGCCTCCAACCGGCTGCGGTCCCGCTGGGTGCACCTGGCGCTCGCCCAGCGGCGTGGCGAGGCCCTCCCGCCCATCGAGGTGTACCGGGTCGGCGGGTGCCACTTCGTCGAGGACGGCCACCACCGGGTGTCCATCGCCCGGGCGACCAGGCAGAAGACCATCGACGCCTACGTGACCGAGGTACTCACCGCCCTCCCCGCCGCCGCGCGGGAGACCTGCGGATCCTGCGCCGCCTAGTGGCAGGCGGGCTCAGGCCGGCCGGGCGCCGGGGATTTCGTCCTGGATGGCAGTGAGCTCGCGGGTCAGGTGGGGGCCGTCCACGCCGAACTCCATGACCGATCTGCTGGCCGCGCGCACCGCATAGCCGAGCGCCCGGCCCTCAGCCAGGCCGTGGGCCCGCAGGGCGAGGTACACGCCGGCGAGGATCTCCCCGGCTCCGGTGTCGTCCACCACCTGCACGGCGGGGGCTGCCACCGCGACGTGGGTCATGCCGTCCGAGATGAAGTCTGCGCCGCGCGGCCCGTGCTTCAGGATCGTCGGTGCTTTCGGGATCTCGTTGTCCCGGTACAGGCCCCGGTATTCAGCCTCGTTCATGAAGATCAGGTCGGCGAGGTCGCATACCTCGCGCGAGGCGGCGGGTTGGGTGCTGACGAAATGCTCGAAGGTATCCACCGAGACAGGGGCCCGGAATCCGTGATCGCGGAGGAACTTCAGCCACGCGAGTTGCTGTCCCGGCGGCATGGTTCCCAGGTGCACATGCCCGGCCCGGAAGTACGGTTCCGGGAATGTGCCAAACCGGGGAGTGGCCGCAACTCCCAATTCGGACTGGAAGACCCGGGGCGCCTCGCTCAGGCGGCTGAGGTGGAATCTGGCCGAGGCGCCGGACAGGACGGCCAGCCCGGTGAGATCGAGGCCGAGACCGCGCAATCCGTGCAGATTGAGGTCCTGGCCGATCTGGGCGACCAGGCCGGTACGGCCGGCCGCGCCGGGACGGCCGGCCAGCACGGTGGAGGCGGCGTACGCCGCCGCGTAGCCGGATCCGCCCAGGGAAGCCCCGGTGCCGAGTGCATTCTCATTCGTCGCCCAGCCGACGTGGCCGACCAGGACCAGGTCGATGGGGGCGGCGTCGTCCCGATGACCGGGCCTGCGGCGATAAGCGTCCAGCCCCGGCATTTCTGAGGCTCTTCTGCGTCAAGCCGGCGGAGGTGCTCAACTTATCTCCTTCGTGCACACGGCGCCCAGGCATTCCGCCGGGAACCCGCTGGACCGTCATTGTCCCTTGTCGTCATTGTCCCTCGCCGGCCGTGCTGGTACCAGCGTCAAAAAGGCCCGGCTGCCGCTATGGCGGCCCCATTTCGGCCGCAAATCCGTGCGCGTGGCCGGCCGTCACGCGGTCAAGACGGAGAGCCATCGTTTGTTGGTCTCGATCAGGGAGCGGGCGGGACTCCGGGCCCAGATGTCATCGAGGGGCTCTTTCAGGCAGTTGCCGCATTCCTCGTAGTCGGACTCTCCCGGCCGCAAGACGGTGCCCGCCGGGTCGACGATGAGACAGCCGGCCGTCTGGGACTCCGTGGAGAACGCGACGCCTACCGGCGCGACCAGGTCGGCGGCCCGCTCAGCGAGGCGCAGGAAGTCCGCTTCGGGCAGGTGGTGCCGCTGCTGGCCGGTGTTCTGCCAGCCTCTGCTGCTGTACTGGTAGAGCCGCCACACGTCGGGCTGCAGCCGCTGGACGAGTTCCGCGAGACCGGGCAGGTCGCCGGCGTTCACGGCGCTGACCACGGTGCCGATCTTCAGCCGCGTGCCTGGCTGGCGGACGACCAGTTCCGCGGCGCTGAGCGCTTCGTCCAGGTCGGCCTTGGGCCCGCGCATGGCCCGGTGGACTTCGGGCGTGGACCCGTCGATTGACAGTCCCACGACATCGAAGTAGCCGAGGCGCAGTCCCTGGTCCACACGCCTGGCCAGTAGCGAGCCGTTGGTGTTCAGGACGGTCCGTTTCCCGGCGCTGGCGAGTAGCCCTGCGTATTCGTCGACCCGGCGGACCAGGAGTGGCTCGCCCCCGCAGAACGTCACCGCCGCAGCCGACGAGTCCTTTAGCCGCGCGAGGATATCGTCGCGCAGGCCAGTGGGGTCCCGGCCGGGCTCAGGCCCGTAGCAGAAGTCACACGCAAGGTTGCAGCGGCTGGTGATCCACCAGTCCACCGATGGGATCACGGCCGGTGGCCCGGGATGGCGTGCCGGGACGCCGCGGCGGCGGCCGGCGAACTGCCAGGCTTCAACGAAGGTCCCTCTCGTGTGGTCCGCCGGGGGCGGTTGCCACCGGCATACCCCCAGGTCAGCGCCGTAAATCTTGCGTGCGCGACGGTGATCTTACGCCCGAACTTGATCACGTGGCGGGACGTTCGCCGATACGAGCGGGAAAAGCAAGAACTCGTGCCTGCCCGCCGGCCATTGCCCGGTTCGATGAGGCCCGGCGACGCCGGTTTCACTGGGTGAAAGACCGGCCCGGCCGGACGGTACTCGCCAAGGACGCCAGGCGCAGCGCATCCAGGGCGTCGTAGGTCATCCAGATGGGCAAGTCGCCGTTGTTCCAGCTCCACAGGGCAGCGGTATCGCTGTAACTGTTCCAGATCCAGGCCACCGCGTCGCTCACCGCCGGGTGGCTGGCGGGCAGGCCTACGGACACGAGCGCCTTGACCACCCAGGCTGCGGTGAAGTGCCGCGTATAGAGCGTTTCTATCCCTGCTTCCATCGGCCGGTCGATGATTTCGCTGACGTTCCCGAGGTCCCGCCCGATCAGCCAGGCCGCTGCCTGGTCGAGGGCATCCTGGACCTGCGTCGTGGGACGCACGGCCTGCACCTGGGCCAGAGCACGCACCGCACGCGCGGTGTGGGCGATCGACGGGTCCGGGGAAATCAGCATCGGCTCGACCTTCTCCGGCCACAGGAGCACATCGCCGTAGGGGCGTCGGCCCGCCAGCAGGTCCTCGGCCAGGGAGAGGGTCAGCTCGGAGTCCGGCGCCAGTACGCGGCTGGCTTCGAGGATCGTGCTCAGGATGTAGGGCCGGGTCTTCTCGAAGTCCCCGATGTTGCCGCCCATCCTGGCCAGCTGGTCCCCTAGGGGTGCGGTCCCGTCGATCCGCCGCAAGGTTTCCAGGACCGCCGCGGTCACCTCGGGCCGTGGCGTGCGCTGGGTCTGGGCCGCGTATCCCCCGCCGGGTCCGGCCCGCTCCCTGAGGCGGCTGGCCACCGGAAGCAGGTCCGGAGCGAGGGAGCCCTCGAGCAGGAGCATGGCCCTGAGGCCGTAGGCGGTGGACGCCGCGGTCGCCCGGCCACCGATTCGGCGCAGGTCATGCGGCCAGCCCTGAGGGTCATCTGCCGCGTCCCTGGTGAGGCTGGCCCGCAGCGCCTCTGCCACGTTCTCGAACACCTGCAGCAATGAGGGGGCTGATGAGACCGCGAGGCGAGGTGGCGTTGACCCGTGCCTGGCCCGGACAGCCTTCGTGCGAAGCTCCCTGGCCAGGCTGTAGATCGCGCCGCGGGCGGTCAGGTAGTGGTCGAGCGCCCTGGCCTGCTTGTCGGTGGGGAAGTCCTGGCCCGCTTCCCAGTGCGCGATCTTTTCCGGAGTCAGGGACAGGGCCTGGGCGGCGTCGTTGAGGCTCGCGCCGCGCGATTGCAGTGCCGTGCGCAGCTCGGCGCCGAAGACCCGCTTTTCCGCCGCGGGAAGCGGGGCTGGCGTCTCGCCGGGCGGCGCGCTCGCCCCGGCGGCTGGCACGGCCGCACGGCCCGGCGGTGCCGCCTCGCCCGCGGGCCCTGGGCCGTTCTGCCCGCCCGCCTCGGTCAAAGCCATGGCCAGGGCGGCGAGCGCGTCGGTCTCGACCTCCAGCCGCAGGGCCCGGGGTGAGGGCGCCCGGCCGGCGGGCCGGACGGCCCGGATTTCGTGCAGCCGGTTCCAGTTCGCCAGCAACGCCTTGCGGCGGCGCCCCACATCCGGGGCGTAGAGCTCGGGTTGCCCCGGCATGGCCGCTGCGGACAGCTCCAGGCTGAGGCTCACGTCGGCCACGATGCTCAGCGTGGGCTCCAGGGAGCTGGCGGCCTCGCGCACCGCCCGGACGATCGCCTGTTCCTGCGTGTCGCCCGCGGCCACGTAAGCCCGGACCCGCTCGAGCCCGGTCAGCGTGTCGAGCGGTAGCTCAGTGCCGGAGAGCCGGTCCTCCTGCAGCCCAGTGCGCGTCCGGAGGCTCTTGAGCAGGGACGCAACGCCCGCCGCGACAGGGTCCAGAGGCTCGGGCATGTTCCTTCTTAGGAGATCGGGAACGCCGGCTAAGGGAGATGATCAGTCTGCCGACAAGTAGTTAGGCAGAGAGTTGGTGCGTTGTCAAGCTATGTCAATTGTCGAAGACAGTTGACGGGATCTAAGACAGTTGTCATCCTAAAGGCAGTACCCAGCAGGTCCCATGGCCAGGACCATGAGTCTCCACGGTGGCCGCCAACGTCGGCGCGGGCCACTTCCCGCCGGGCGCCCCGCGCCCGCCGCGCTCCGTTATCCGCCGCACGATCATCCGCGCCGACGCCCGTACACCTGCGGGCCATCTCCACGCTTGTCACTCCCGACCCGGGAGGAAGGATGACTCGTTTCCGTCATCGGCTGGCGGGACCCGTGCTGCTGCTCGCGGCCCTGCCAGCGTCCCTGCTCATCACGGGCTGCCAGGCCCCCGGCCACGTCGCCGAGACCGTGGTGGTGCTGCCCAGCGCCACCGCCAACGAGCCGGAACCCGTGCTCGCTGCCGCTGACCGTGCCCTGCTCTACCACGCCGGGGCCACCAGTACCCGGGGCGTCGCCTACGTGATCAGCCCGGCGACCGGCCAGCCCACCCGGGTCGGCCTCACCCCGCTGCGGGCCGACGGCCAGGTCGAGTACGGGCCACGCCGCGACCAGCTGCTCCAGCAGAACGTGAACCGGGTACAGCAGGTGCTCCGCACCGAAGCCGCCACCGGGCCGTTCGACCTACTGCAGCTGATCTCGACCGCGGTGCGGGCCACATCGCATCCCGGCACCTTGCTCATCCTGTCCTCGGGATTGTCCACGGCGGGCGGCCTCAACCTGCAGGCCGTGGGCTGGGACGCGAATCCCGCCGCGGTGGCCGGGCAGCTGAAGCACCGGGGCCTGCTGCCGCGGCTGGCGGGCTGGCGGCTGGATTTCTCGGGGCTGGCCACCGTGGCCGGCGACCAGCCTTCCCTGCCGCTGCCGCAGCGGACCACGCTCACCGCCTACTGGATGGCCATCTGCCGCGCCGCCGGGGCCGCGGGCTGCAGCACCGACGACACGATCCGGCCTGATCCGCCGTCGCGGAGCACGACACCGGTCCCGGTGGTCCCCGTTCCCGTCGTCGTGTCCGTGACCGGACCGCGTCACTCGGCCGGGGTCAGCGTCCCGGCCGATGAGCTCTTCGCGTTCGACAGCACGCGTCTGCTCCCCGGCGCGGACAGCATCCTGCGCCCGCTGGTCAGCAGGGCCTCGGGCCGCCGCCAACTGGTCTCGATCACCGGGTACGCCTCACCGGACGGCGGCTCCGCCGCCTACAACCTGGCCCTGTCGCAGTCCCGGGCGCTGTCCGTCCGTAACCGGCTGGAGGCGCTGGGGCTGGCGCCCGGCCAGATCGCCCAGGTGACCGGGCTCGGCACGGCCGGCCAGACAGCCCGCGCCTGCTACCGGCATGGCCAGCTCGACGAGGCCGTCTGCGCCACCTTGCGCCGGGTCGTCATCCTCCTCACCCCTGCGACTGCGGCCACGTCCTGACCGCCCTGACCCTGGAGGCCAGAAATGGGCATTCCCGAGTACGACAGCCGGCCGCCGGCCGACCCGAGCCTCGACCTCGTTCCCTCGCCCAGGAATGGGCGGCCCGCGGGCACCGAGCTTCCGGAGGATCCCTTCACCGGGGAGCCGCTGGCCGGCGGGCTCGCCGACGACCTGTCCGCGGCCGCGCGTGAGCAGCGCGCCCGGCGGCAGACCCGGGCGCGGGTGCGCCGCGGCTTCGGCACGCTGCTGTCACGCCGCCGCCTGTCCCACCGCCGCGCGGTCGCCGCCCTGGTCGCGGAGGACGACCACATCAGCGAAAGCCGGGACCTGGCCCGGCTCACCCATGGCGAAACCGCAATCCAGGCGGTGGGCAAGGCCGGCGCCGACGCCGAGCTGGCCAGGTCCCAGCGCCACCTGGAGCGGGAGGCCCGGGGCGCGGACGCGTTGCGGGCCCGGCGGGCTGAGCTGTACACCAGGGCCGGCTACCGGGCCGGGGTCCGGGTCCGTCACCCCGACGGAGGGGAGCGCCCGGTCTCGGAGACGCAGCAGGATGAGGCCGCCGCGCGCAGGCAGATCGAGGAGGAGACCGCCCGGGGCTCACGCAAGCATCACCGGCTGCCCTGGTGGATCGGGCGCATCCCGATCCTCGTCCTGCTGGTCGATTTCAGCCTGCTGCTGTATTTCTTCGCCGGGATTACGGACGTGAACTGGGGCAGCCCCCTGTCCGCCGACCTGGTCTTCGCGGTGCTGCTCGCGGCCATGGTGACCGTGCTGTCCTACGGATTCCTCGCGTTCGCCGGGCACCGGCTGCGCGGCTACAAGGATCACTCAGGCGCGGTGGCGTTCACCGAGCTCGACGCGGTGACCAAAGCCGCCTGCTGGTCCTCGGCGGCCGGCATCGCCGTCCTGTCCACGCTGATGTTCATCCGGATGCGGGCCGAGGTGCTCGACGCCCTGGGCGGCGGCGCCTGGGGCACGGCCCTGGTCATCGCGCTGGCCCTGGCCGTCGTGAGCGCCATGGCGAACTTCCTCGTGGTCGCCATTCACGCCCTCGACGGTTCCCACGAGGTCGCCCGGCTGAACGCCCTCTCCGCCGCGGTCAGCGGTCCGCTGGGCCAGGCCCACGAGATGCGGGAACAGGCCGACGTCATCCCGCACCGCATCGCGGTCACGCGCCGGCGGGCACGCCGGGCCGCGGTCGAGGCCATCACCCGGGCGGGCCATCCGCTGTGCGCCGCTGACCAGGCCATCTCGGCGGCGCGGGCCGCCCACCAGGGAACCGGCCCGCACGGGAGCCCGGCCAGCGACCCCAACCAGCACGAGCACGTCGCCGGTTACCGCGACCCTGACTCGGTTCCGAAGCCGGACCTCAGGGCACTGAGCGCCGCGCTCGTGCACATCGACACGGACCTGCCGGAGGGCCCGGCCTCAGCCGGGGGGTAACGGGGGCCGTCCCGGGCCGGGACCAGATCTGGTCCCGGCCCGGGACGTCACGGGAGCTGGCGCGGCCGCGCCCGGGCGTGGGGGACGCCCGGCGCGGCCGCGCCTTCACCTGGTCCCCCGGGTTCTCACGCGGCGGGCCGGCCCCTCTCCGGGCCGCCCGCCTCGCCCTGGTTCCCGGCGCCGGGGTCCCGCGAGGCGTGGGCCGCCCGCTGCCGGATGTCTTCCAGGCTGTCGCGCAGCGCCAGCCACACCTGGGCCAGGCTGTCGCTGACCGGCAGGTCACCGGCGATAGTGCCGGGCTCGGGAGCCCGGTCACCGACCGCGTCCACGGCCGCGCGGGCCAGGGCCTGGAGGGCCGGGTCGGTCACCTCGAGCACCAGGCCGCCGTCGGTCACGCGCACGGCCATGTGCCGCCGGCCCCGTTCCTCGGGCTGCTCGTCGCTGGTGCCGGCGATGTCGGCGTGGCCGAGCGCCTCGCGGGCCTCGTCCAGGTTCACGCCCAGCGCGGTCAGGGTCCTGGCCGCGGCGCTGTCCGGATCGGCCAGGGCGGCCAGCAGCAGGTGATGGGAACCGACGGGCCGGCTCCCGGCCAGCCGGGCGGCTTCGGCCAGCCCGGCGTCGGCCGCCGGGGTGGTCGGCATCCCGGCGGGCCCGCCCGGCTCACCTGATCCGCCGGGCTCGCCCGTCTCGCCGGTGAGCGGCTCGGTGTGCCGGCGCAGCCAGCGGCGGCCCTGCGACGCCTGCGACGCCTGCGCCGCCGGGAGCAGGTCCAGCACGGCCTGGCGGACCGCTGTCAGGTCACCGGCGTGCTCGGTCAGGATCTGCGCGGCGACGCCCTCGCCCTCCCGGACCAGGCCGAGCAGGATGTGCTCGGTGCCGATGTAGTTGTGGCTCAGGCTGAGGGCCTCGCGCAGCGAGAGTTCGAGGACCTTCTTGGCCCGCGGAGTGAACGGGATCTTCTTGCCGGGTGCCTGGTGGCCGGCACCGACCCGGGCCCTGACCTCTTCCCGCGTGCCGGTCAGCGTCATCCCGAACCGGGTGAGAGCCTGGGCGGCCACGCCGCCCGGCTCCAGCAGCCCGAGCAGGATGTGCTCGGTGCCGATGTAGTTGTGGTTCAGTCCCCGGGCCTCTTCTTGTGACACCACGACGACGCGGCGGGCCCTGTCAGTGAATCGCTCGAACATGGGACTACTGTCGGCCCGGCCGTAGACCCTGTCAATACCATGCTAATAGTATGGTATTCGTTGCGGAGAACCAAGGGTAGCGACGCGGCGCGCGGCGGAGGTAACAGACAGTGGACTGGGAAGACCGGCTCGACGCCTGGGAGCTCGAACTCGACCTGAACGCCCAGCTGGAGGGCTCGGACTGGGTGACGCTGGAGCGGGCGGCCGCCGAGACCGGGGCGTCCCGGGCCGCGCTGCGGACCTGGTACCGCTCGGGGCAGATCCCGTCCCGGCTGGTCGGCGGCCCGCACGGCCCGCAGCGACTGGTCCCGCTCGCGATGGTGGCCAGCCGGGCTGAGGCGTCCCCGCGGCTGCGGCGGACCGCGGAGCGCCGGATCGCGGACCAGGCGGAGATGGAGATCCTCCGGCACCGGATCGACCAGCTGGAGCTGCGGCTGGCCACCCTGGAACAGCGCTAGCCGCCGGGGTGCCCCCGCGCGACCGCGGCCACGCAGGATCTCAGTGCGCGGTGAGGAAGGTGGCCAGGCCCGTGGCGATCGCCCGGGCTGCTCTGGCCTGCCAGGCGGCAGAAGTGACACGCGTGGCGTCAGCAGCGTTGCGCATGTTGGCGCATTCGATGAATACCTTGGGGATGGTGGACAGGTTGACTCCCGCCAGATCATCACGCGGCTGGATCCCATCCACCCCGTCGTAAGAGCTGACCGGCTCATGGGTCCCTGCGGCGAACGCCGACCGGAGATCGGCGCCGAGTACGGCGGAAGGACCGACGATGGCGTTGTTGATCCCATCCGCGACAGGTTCAAGGATGGCGAACCCGCGTCCGTTCGCTGGGCCGCCGTCAGCGTGGATGGAAACGCCTGCGTTGGCGTGGGCGTTGTTTCCGATGGCGGCCCGCTGGGTGATGCAGGGTCCGACTCCGGTATTCGACGTGCGGGTGAGCACGACCGTCGCTCCTTCCGCGCGGAGATCGGCGGTCAGATAGCGCGCAACGTTCCAGTTGAACTGGGCCTCGGTGTAGCCGCTATCGGTTTCGGTGCCCGTCGTGTCGCAGGTTTCACTTTCCCGGCCGTTCCAGATCAGGCGGTTGATGATTGACGGTGCGGCGGCGTTCCCCCCGTTGTGGCCTGGATCTACGAGGACGACCTTGCCGTCGAGGCTCCCGCCCGCGGTAGGGGGAAACCGTCCAGGGCCGCCGCTGCTGCTCATCGGCACCGCCGGGGGTGAGGAGTCATTCCCGCTCGCTGGATCCGGGGTGCGGCCAGACACTGGACGGCCAGACACTGGCCGGGCCGGCACCGCCGGGTTCCCGGCAACCGTGGCTGAGGCCGAGGGCGCCGCGGCCATGCCGCGCGATGCGGTGGCCGGACTGCTGGATTGACCGGTAAACGCGTGAGCCACTTCCGGGCCTGTGCCCGCGCATGCGGTAAGGACCAGGCAGAATGTAAGGAGGACCCACGCGACTCTCAGCATCTGTGACTCATGGTAAACGGAAATTACTCTCCGGCGGGACAAGTTCCCAGGACAGACGTGAGGGCCTGGCGGAGCCAGTGGGCGGCTGACTCGGGGGAGTCGGGCGCGCTCGTGTGCCGGGCCGCGACGTACAGATCCGGGCGGACCAGGAGCATGCCGCCGTCGGAGATCTCGCGGAGTTCGGCCCACGTGCCGTACGGGTCCTCGAACGGCTGGCCCGGGCCGACCGAGACCGCGCTGATGGGCAGGCCCGTCTCGGCCGAGAACGCGTCCGCCGCGTCCAGCCAGGCCTGCCCGCCGATCCCGGTCCACACGCTGAAGGTCCCGCGCCCGGCGAGATCCAGCGTGGAGACGCGATGCCCGGCGCGGGTGACCCAGGTGTGCGGCAGCTTCGCACCGGGCCAGGTGGTGGGCTGGGCGTACAGCTCCGGGTCCCGGGTGAAGGCGGGCATCGCCGTGCCGTCACCGATGACGGCCGCCGAGGCGTAGCGGTGGTTGTGCTCGACGCCGTGGGCGTCGAACTCGTACGCCTTGTACGCGATGGCCTCGCGCAGCCTCTCGCGGATCTTCTCGCCTTCCGGGCCGGGCGCCTTGCGCAGCGCAAGCTGCCGGTTCAGCTTGCCGACGTCGGTGGTGTCGTCGACGTCGAGGGCCGCGACGATGCGGCCGGTGTCGGCGATGCTCTGGTTGGCCCGCTCCACGATCTGCCGCGCGACCGGGGCCCGCTCGGTGTTGTAGGTGTCCAGCAGCGCCGGGCTGGCCAGGCCCTGCAGGACGTGATGCAGCTTCCAGGCCAGGTTGTAGGAGTCCTGGATCGAGGTGTTGGAGCCGAGCCCGTTGGTCGGCGGGTGGCGGTGCACGGCGTCGCCGACGCAGAACACCCGGCCGCGGGCCACCGTGGTGGCGAAGTGGTGGTTCACCGTCCACGGCAGCCGGGAGGTGACCCGCATCTCGAAGTCCTCGGTCCCGACCAGCTGCACGGCCAGTTCGCGGGCGAACTCGTCGGTGATCTCGGGCGGGCCGGCGGCCACCTCGTAGCCCCACATCAGCATCCACTCGGTCCACGGCTTGATCATCCGCAGCACGCCGAGCCCGACGCCCTCCTTCTCGGCGCCCGGCTGCACCATCCAGTACAGGACCGACGGCCGGTACTCGACGAAGCGGCTCAGGTCGGCCTCGAAGATGATGTGCAGCGCGCCGCCTACCGCGCCCGGCCCCTCGAACGGCAGGTCCAGGTCGGCCGCGACCTTGCTGCGTGCGCCGTCCGCGCCGACCAGGTACTTCGAGCGGATCGGGTACGTCGCGCCGGTCAGCCGGTCGCGGACCTGGGTGGTGACACCCGAGTCGTCCTGGGCGTGCGACAGGTACTCGGTGTCGAACCGGACCTTGGCCCCCCTGGCCTGTGCCCCCTGCACCATCACCGGCTCGGTGATGGTTTGCGGGGCGTCCAGCATCGTGCACGGGCTCTGCAGCTCGTAGTCGTGGTGCCGCCGGGTGTCGGTGCCCCACGACGGGATCCGGCCCAGCTCCTCACCGGCCAGGCTGGTGCAGAACGTCGTGTTGCCCATCCACTCCCACGGCGTGGCCTCGCGCATCAGCCGCTGCTCCAGGCCCATGTCGCGCAGCGTCTCCATGGTCCGCTGGTTGGTGATGTGGGCCCGGGGCGTGTCGGACAGGTGCCCGTACCGGGTGATGACCATGGTCGCTGTCCCGTACGTGGCCAGGAACAGTGCGGCTGCGGCCCCGCCCGGCCCGGATCCGACCACGAGGACGTCGGTCTCCACTGCAGGTGCGTCGTTGCTCACGGAACGGCTCCTCTTTGATGTCCCGGAAAATCGGCTCACCGGTGCGGACGGGTGTACGCATAGCGGCATGGGGCGGTTCTGGCAGTACGATGCCCGCGCGGACATGGCACTGTCAAGGGTACGCAGGCTGGGTCGATACGAAGGGCAGAAGGGCATGGCCGGTCGTGGTGAGGGACCCGACTTCGTCGAGTCGCTGGCCCGCGGTCTGGACGTGCTGCAGTGCTTCAGTGCCGGGCGGCCACGGATGAGCCTCAGCGAGGTCGCCGCGGTCTCGGGCCTGGCCCGGCCGACCGCGCGGCGTCTGCTGCTGACCCTGGAGGAACTGGGGTTCGTCCGTCTCGCCGAGGGCCAGTTCTCGCTCACGCCCCGGGTCCTGTCGCTGGGCATGGCGTTCGTGGCCTCGCTGGGCCTCTGGGAAGTCGGCCGCCCTCACCTCGAGCGGCTCGTCGCCCAGACCGGCGAGTCGTCGTCCATGTCCCAGCTGGACGGCTCGGACATCGTGTACGTCGCCCGGGTCGCCGTGCCCAAGCTGATTACGCTCCGCGTCGAGATCGGGACCCGGTTCCCCGCGGCCTACACGTCGCAGGGCAAGGTCCTGCTGGCCGCCCTCGGCCCGGGCGAGCTGGCGCGCGTGCTGGCCCAGCCGAGCCGCTCCGGGCTGCCGCGGTTCCTGCCCCGGGACCCGCAGGCGTTCGGCGAGGAGCTGTGCACGATCCGGGCCCGCGGGTGGGCCCTGGCCGACGAGGAGCTCGCGCCGGGCATCCGGTCGATCGCCGCGCCGGTGCGGGACGGCACTAGCGCGGTGCGGGCGGCCATGAACGTGACCGTGCACGCGGCGGAGACGAGCGTGGAGCGGCTGACCGGGGACTATCTGCCGCTGCTGCTGCGGACGGCCGGGGATGTGTCGGCCGACTGGGCGCTGTGGCAGTCGCGGCCCTACTCGGAGGTGCGCTCCGGCCAGGGTGTCTCGTCAACCGGCGGACGGTCGTCCGGGTAGTCAACCGGCGGACGGTCGTCCTGGTAGTGATCCACCGGCGCGGCCCAGGTCTCAGGTCCCAGGTCCCAGGTCCCAGGTCAGCGCCCCCCCGCCGGACACTCGGGACTTTCGTCCGCTTTAATTATCGCCAGGGTCCAAACAATCTTTTTCCCCAAGCTTTTTCGGCAAGATTTTCTGAATAGCCGGTTAATCCTCTTCGATGTAGCGAAAGGCCCGCTGAGTGCCTGCCGAGACTGGCGGCGAATACCCGCCTCGCCCGCTGGCCATGCTGGCCGCCCTGGGCCGGATGGCGGGCTCCAACCTCATCGGCCGCGTGACCTCGACCCCGGATGGGGTCCGCGACGCGAACGAGGCGTTCCTGCGCATCGCCGGGTGCACCCGCCTGGAGCTGGAGGAGGGCGTGGTCCACTGGCGCGCGCTCACCCCGCCGGAGTGGACGAACCTGGACGACGACGCCGTCGCGGATCTGAAGGCCTACGGGAGCTACGGGCCGCACCTGAAGGAGTACCTCCGCCGGGACGGGACCCGCCTGACCGTCGAGGTGGCCGGTGCGCTCATCAGCGACGAGCCGCTGACCTGGGTGACGTTTGTCCGGGACACGACGCTGCTGCCCGGGGCCGAACTGCTCACCGGCAGCGGCGAGTGGCTGGCCGCGCTGGCCACCGATCTGGCCCGGGATATAGCGGTCAGCGACGTCGCGCGGACATTGATCAGCCACGTGCGGCGGTCCCTGGGGGCGAGCGGGGCGGTCATCCTGGACGTGCTCCCGGGAGGCCAGGCCATGCGCCGGGTGCTGTCGGACGGGATCGCCGGGCCGGCCGCCCATGACTACGCGGAGTTCGCGACCACGGTGGACGCGCCCGCCACCCGCGCCTGGCGCAGCCGTGAGCTGATCTCCTACCCGGACCCGGAGGCGTTCGACGAGGCGTTCCCGGGCCTGGCCGGCATCCGGGCGGCCGGCGAGGTCAGCGCACTGCTGGCCACCCCCCTGATCACGGGCGACCAGGTGACCGGGGTGCTGACCGTCTACTGGGCGGCCCCGCATGAGCTGCACGCCACCGAGCGGGCCTACATCACCAGCCTGGCCGGGTCGGCCGCGCAGGCGCTGGCCCGCGCCCGGCTCCTCGAGGCCGAGCGGGCGGCCCGCGTACGGCTCCAGGCCCTGCAGGCGGTCACCGCGGGGCTGGCCACCGCGGTGACCTCGGACCAGATCGCCGGGATCCTCGCGGACGAGGGACTGAGCCTGGTCGCCGGGCACGGGGTGGTGGCCGTCCTGGACGGCACGGGTGAGGTCCTCCGCACCCGCACGACGCCCAATTTCCCGGCCGGCATCAGGCGTGCCTACGCCGAGATCCCAGTCCGGGACGCGGACCGAACGCCCATCGGGTGGACGGTGCGCACGGGGCAGGCGCTGATGCTGACCTCGATGGAGGAGATCACCGCCCGCTTCCCGGATGCGGCCCACACCCACGAGGCCACCGGGACCGCGAGCGTGCTGAACATCCCGGTGCACGCGGGCGGCCGCACCATCGGCGCGCTCGCCTTCGGGTTCGCGGACGAGGGGCCGCCGGGGGACGACCTCATCTCGGTCGCCGAGACCCTGGCCGAGCTGACCGGTCAGGCGCTCGAACGGGCGCGCCTGTACGAGACCGAGCATGCGGCGGCCCACCAGCTTCAGCAGGCCCTGCTGCCCCAGCTCCCGGCGGAGTTGCCCGGGGTCGGCATCGGCACGAGCTACCGCCCGGCCCGGCAGGGGCATGAGGTCGGCGGCGACTGGTACGACGTCTTCGAACTGCCGGACGGCAAGATCGGCTGCGCCGCGGGAGACGTGGTCGGGCATGACCTGGCCGCGGCCGTCGCCATGGGCCGCCTGCAACTGCTGCTGCGCTACACCGCGCGCAGCGGCGCTCAGCCCGCGGCGGTCCTGGCCGCCCTGGATCAGGCGTCCCCGGAGCTCAGCGGAACGGACTTCGCCACCGTCGTCTACGCCGAGTACGACCCGGCCGGGCTGACGCTGACCTACGCCTGCGCCGGTCATCCGCCACCCCTGCTGGTCGAGGGCGATGCCGTGACCTACCTGGAAGGCGGCCGGTCCGGCGCGCTCGGGATCGGTCTGGCTGCGGAGCAGGCCACCGTGGCGGTGAAGCCGGGGGCCCGGCTTGTCCTGTACACCGACGGGCTGATCGAGCGCCGGACGGAGGCGATCGACGTCGGCTTCGACCGGCTCGCCAGGGCCGCCGGCCAGAACCTGGCCCTTGACATCGACGCGTGGTGCCAGGGCCTGCTGACCGCCATGACCCAGGGCGAAACCCTGGCCGACGACGTGGCGCTGGCCTGCATCGAACTGCGCGGCCTGCCCGAGGTCAGGACCCGATAATGGCCATCGCCGCGCCGAGGACGACGAACATCGTCCCGCCGGCTGACCGGCGCGGATGGGCGGGCCAGCCGACCTGCAGCAGAACCAGTGGCGGGCCAGCCGGCTGGGGGACGACCGCCTCCTTCCGCAGCTCCGGCCAGTCGAGTGCGGACACTGGCTCTGGCGTGGCTAGCTTGTCCGCTAGCCCGCCGCCGCGCGGTGACGCCCAGGTACGCGTCCTGCCTGCTCACCGGGCGGTATAGTCGGCCGCGGGTGAGCCGGGAAGCCTGGTCGGCATCGCTGGGGGTCAGGGGCTCGTCATGCGTGGTCGTAACTCGTCGTCGGCACTCGGTGCCCACTGGCGTGCCGAGGTGCTGCGGACCAACCTGTGGCTGGTTCCGTCGATCGAGGTCCTCGCGGCCATCGCGCTGTTCGCCGCCACGACCAGCCTGGATCACGCCGCCTACCGCGGCGAGTTCGGCCTCCCCTCGTGGTTCATCAGCGGCACCGCGGACGCTGCCCGGCAGATCCTCACCGCGATCGCCGCCGCCGTCATCACCGTGGTCGGGGTCGTGTTCTCGATCATCCTGGTGACCCTGACCCTGGCGTCCACCCAGTTCGGGCCCCGGATGCTGCGGAATTTCATCCGTGACCGCGGCACGCAGCTGACGCTCGGGACGTTCGTGGCCACGTTCGTGTATGCCGTGCTGGTCCTCGTCTCGATCGGCCCGGGATCCCACGGGGATTTCGTGCCGCACATCGGCGTCACGGTCACACTCACGCTGATCGTCGCGGACATGGCCGTGCTGATCTACTTCATCCATCACACGGCGACGTCGATCCAGCTGCCGCAGGTGATCGCCAGCATCGCCCGCGACCTGTCCGATGCCATCGAGGTGCAGGGCGGCCCGGACAGTCATCTCGGCCTGGCCGGGGACAAGGAGCGCGGTCCTTCAGCGGCGGAACTGATCCTCCGCATGGAGCAGGGCGGCGGGGTGGTCAGGGCGCCGGCGAGCGGCTATCTGCAGTTCATCCGGCACCGGAGCCTCGTGCAGTTCGCGGCCGAGGCGGACGCGGTCATCGTCCTGGACTACCGGCCTGGCCATTTCCTGGTCCAGGGGCACCCGTTCGCCTTGGTATGGCCGCCCGAGGCGGCCGGGCGGGTGAGCGATGCGCTCGGGCGTGCGCACGTTACCGGCCCCTACCGGACCCTCACGCAGGACATCTCCTTCGGCATCGACCAGCTGGTCGAGATCGCCATCCGGGCGCTGTCCGCCGCAGTTAATGACACCTTCACGGCGCTGACCTGCATCGACTGGCTGGGTGACAGCCTCTGCCAGATCACGGTCAGGTGGCATCCGGCCCGGGCGCACCGGGACAGCCAGGGGTTCATCCGGGTCATCACCGCCGAGCCGAGCCACGAGCGCCTGGTACAGCGTGCGTTCGAGAAGATCCGCCAGGGGAGCCTGGGGATGCCCGCGGTGATGATCCGCCAGCTCGAAGCGCTCGCGAAGATCATGGCCGAGACGTCCAGCGCCGGGCAGCGCCGGGTCCTCCTCGAGCAGGCGGCCATGATCCAGCGGGCCAGCGAGCGCTCGGTGCCCGAGAAAGCGGACCGGGACGATGTCCTGCGGCGGTACGAGGCCGTACTGACCGCTGACTCCCGGCTCGCGGGGCGCGAGGCGGCCGCGGGCATCACCCAGGAGCCAGGCGCCTAAGCGCTAAAGGCCGGAACCAGCCGCCGTGGGCGCGCCGGCGGTTAGACACTGGTGTAACGGCGATGATGGTGACATGGCCCCCGAGTGCCGCGCGATCCCTGTGGTACCCGGGCCCGAGCGCAGGGGAGGTGTCGCGTGAGCATCGGCGAGACCCTGGCGCAAGCCCGTCACCAGGCAGGTCTCAGCGTGGCCCAGGTCAGCGAGCAGACCCGGATCAGGCCGCTGATCATCCGCGGGATGGAAGCCGACGACTACTCGATGTGCGGCGGCGACTTCTACGCCCGGGGGAACATCCGCGACATCGCCGAGGTCGTCGGGGCTGAGGCGGAGCCGCTGATCGAGGAGTACGACCGGACTCACCAGGCAGCCGGGCCCGTGGCCGCGACCAGCCTCGACGAGCTGCTCGACCGGTCCCGGCCGCAGTGGTCGCAGTGGCACCGCCGGCCGATGTTCATGCTGGTGTTCGGCGTGGCGGCCGTCGTGATCGCGCTCGGGTTCGTCGGCTACCAGCTGATGGGGGCGCCGCGGCCCAGCCCGTCCGGCGTCGCCGTCGCCGCGAACAGTAACGTCCGGTCCAGCCAGGCCGGGAGCGCGTCCGCGGGGCGGCCGGACGCGGCACGGTCCGCGCGGGCGAGGACCGGCTCGAGTCCCTCCGCGGCCCCGCCATCGAGCGCAGCAGCGCCGGCACCGACCCGGACCGCGGCGCCGCCCACGTCCCCGGCGCAGGCCCGTCCGCACACGATGGCCCCGGTGAGCGCGGCCGCGTTCGGCGCCAACGGCGGCATAGGCCGGGGCGACGATCCGCAGGACGCGCGGCTCGCGATCGACGGCCTGCGCGGCACCGCCTGGCACACCGACTGGTACACCACGCCCCAGTTCGGGAACCTGTACGCCGGTACCGGCCTGATCGTGGACATGGGCCATCCCGTCACTATCACCGCGGTCCGGGTCACTCTCGGCCCCGCGGCGGGTGCCCAGTTCGCGATCCGCGCCGGCGACCAGCCGATCCTGGCGGACATGCCGCGAGTCGCCCGGTCGGCCGGCCCCGGAGGAGTGGTCAGGCTGACGCTGGCCCGTCCCGTGAGAGCCCGTTATGTATTGGTGTGGTTCACCAGGCTGCCGCAAGACCCTGCCGGAACCTATAAGGCCGTGATCTACGGAATGGGCGTTAAAGGACGGCCCTGAGCTTTCTGCCCGGCTTCGGGGCCGGATGGCGGGAGCCCGCAAATTTTACTTGAGAGACGCGAAATTTACTGGCTACATCAACGGCCATAACGACTACAAGTACTCCAACCAGCCCCTCGCGATGTACTCGCCCTATCAGGACAGCCTGTCCAACGACGTCCGCTGCTTCGGCGCCACGAGCTGCTGAAAACAC
>Ga0187863_10000799_pt1 | contig 26211 bp, 20 predicted proteins | sample June2016WEW_11_1_FD_132975 | JGI IMG/M metagenome (GOLD analysis project Ga0187863, IMG submission 132975) | Peatland microbial communities from SPRUCE experiment site at the Marcell Experimental Forest, Minnesota, USA - June2016WEW_11_10 | ecosystem: Environmental > Terrestrial > Soil >...
AGGAGACGTGACCGTGGGCGGCAGCCTGGTCTCGAACGCGGGAGCGTGGACGAGCACAGGAACTTACACTCAGACGACGTCGGGCAGCAGCGTTACGGTGTACATCCCGCCGGCGGCCGCGGCACTCGTCCGCGTCATGCAATAGCCTTGTGACCGACCGGGAACCTCGACGGGGCGCTTCCAGCGCACTGTCGAGGTTTTTCGGCTTTAAGGGACTCTGCGACCCCGACCCCGACCTAATCGGAATTCAGTTCCGGCGCATGGAGTTCCGAGCCTGGCTGCACGGGTTCGCGCAAGAGGGCCCACAAAACCGCGGACCCGATCAGGTCAAAGAACGCGATCGCCGTGAAGAGCGGACCGTATCCGATCTTCATCGCGACGATTCCCACGACCATCGTAAACAGCGTCCCTCCAAGGCCACCCACCGATCCCGAAAGGCCGTTGGCCGTCGCGACCGCACGCTTCGGAAAGAGGTCTGCCGGAAGGGTCAGGAGCGTGGAGGACATGGCCTGGTGGGCGAACGCGGCGATGCAGAAGAAGACGATCGCCCAGGGCGCAGTTGGGGCTCGGCCGATGAAGATGGCGAATACCATCAGGACGGCGCAGACCGAAGCCGACAGCTTGCGCGCCGTGAGGACCGAGCATCGGAGCCGGATGAAGAGCGGCGACAGGATGCCGCCGAAGAGGCATCCCACGTCGCCCGCCACGAAGGGCAGCCAGGCAAAATACCCGATCTGCTTCAGGTTCATGTGGCGCTCGCTCACGAGGTACAGCGGAATCCAATACGTAAAAAACTGCCATGCCGGCTCCGAGAAAAATCGAGCGACGGCCAGAGCCCAGAAGTCTCTCCGCGACAGCACCAGCCTCCAGGTGCCCTTTTTCGCGGGCGCGTCCTTCACGACGAGCTCGTCCTGCCCCTCTTCCAGAAGCGCCCGTTCGGAAGGGGACATCCACGGATGATCTTCCGGCGCACGATAGAGCAGCGTCCAAACCGCCACCCACACGAGGCCGACGGCCCCCGTCACCACGAAAGCCGACCGCCAGCTGTAATGCAGAATGAGGTACACGACGAGCGGCGGCGCAATCGCGGCGCCGAGGCCCGCGCCCACGTTGAGAATGCCCATCGCGACGGTGCGCTCGCGGGGTCGAAACCACTGAGCGACGGTCTTCGCGGCCCCGGGAAAGCTGCCGGCTTCACCCATGCCCAGCAGGCCGCGGAAAAGCGCAAACGAGCGCCATCCGCCGGCGAAGGCTCCGAGCGCCTGCGCCAGCGACCACCAGAAGATGGAGAGGGCCAGGCCTACGCGGATATTGAGCCAGTCGATGATGCGTCCCGCCAGCGGCTGCATCACGAGGTACGTGATCTGAAAGGCCATCACGATATGCGAGAAGTCCACCTCGTTGATCGCCAGATCGCGCTTGAGCGACGGCGCGGCCACGGACAGGCAGGCCCGATCCAGGTAGTTGACGACCGTGACCCCCATCAAGAGGACCGCAATCCACCAGCGAAGGCCCGGGACGTAAAACGCGCGCGAGGGCGCTCTGGTTCTGGACAATTGCGCCGCCTTCTCCCCGCCCGTCCCGAGCCCGTCCGCCCCTCCCCGGTGCATGCTTCGCCAGCTCTAATCCAAAGGCGGTCAAGGTGTCCAGTGGCCTTACCGAATGGCTTCACAAGGCCGCAGCCCGCCGTCCCCCATTCCGAGGGTGGATCGCGCCGAACGTCGGCGCGAACCAGCGCTTTTCACGGCCGAAACGCGCGTGGCTAGACCACTTGACCGCTGGACGCACACTGCGGTAGAGGTACGCGCAACGGTCTCTTATTTGGCCCATCGTCGTCGGCTGTAATCCGATCATGCGCGGGTGCCGCCTTGGATTGACTTCAATCGTATTTTGGGGTTGAGAGGGCTCGCCTATCAACGGATATGCGATTGAGCGCGTCCGGGTGCGAGGGGTCCTGGCTGGTCGGCCTCTCTTACCCGGCTTTGGGTGCGTGGCTTCTCCATCGCTTGTGTCGATTTTGGGCAGAACGAGTCACGCTCCGGGAATCGCATCCCGAAAGGAATCTGACCATGTCTCTGAAATCGTGGCCTCTCCTGATCGCCGGTTCCGGTTTGCTCGTCGCGCCCGCCGCCCATGCGCAGTCCAGCGACAAGCCGGCCAGCGATGAGACGCCGGCGGCCACGTCGGCTGAGAAACGGTCCGAGGAGCTGACTCCGCCCATCGCCCTGCCCGCCCGACAAACCGTCTCTCCCACGCCCGTCAACCCCTGGTGGGTCCGGCCTCCGCTCGTCGTGACGGCCGGCGACCAGGCCCAATGGAAGCTGACGATCTACGGGTTCGCCGAAGGCGACATGATTGGAGACTCCACCCGGAGCTTCAACGACGGATTGAACAACAACGTCATTGCCCACAACCAGACGCAAGCCGGCGACAACACGCGTCTGCAATTTACCATCCGAAATACCCGCCTGGGATTCAACGCGCAGGCACCCGAAATCGGTGGCATTCGGTCGTCGGGGGTGCTCGAGTTCGACTTGTTCGGCAATCAGCCGAGCATCAACGCCGGTGGAGGATCGTCCGGGCAAGCCCCGGGATCGGGTGACACGACCGAGGCCGCGTACTTCAACAACGCCGGACTGCGAGTTCGGCACGCGTACGTGAAGTTGGAGGATCCCGTCGTCGACGTCTTGGCAGGCCAGTCGTACCATCTGCTGGGGTGGCAGAATTACTTCTTCGGAGCCACGTGCGGGTTCCTGGGAATGCCGAACGAGTTGTTCAATCGAACGGTGCAGCTTCGACTGAGCCACACCTTCGCGTCGGATGCGGTGAACTTCGACATCGCGGCCGCCGCGTTCCGCCCGGCTCAGCGGGATTCCGCGATGCCCGATTGGGAAGGGGGGCTTCGCCTCGCCATCAACCACTGGAAGGGAATCACCACTCCGGGCAGCGGGGGAACGGGAGCGCTGCCGGCCGCGATCGGTGTGTCGGGGCTCGAACGATCGTTTCGCGTGGACCCCTACGCTCCGCTCCCGGCCTCGCCCATCCCGCTCAAGGGGTGGGCGATCGCAGCGGACATCCTATTGCCCATCCTGCCGGCGAGGGACAGCACCGACCGCGGGAACGCGTTGACGATCGTCGGAGAATTCGTCACAGGGACCGCCGATGCCGACCAATACACGGGAATGACCGCGGGCGCGACCATGCCCAACGTGTACCCCTTGCCCCTCGACACCCCCGTCAATGGGGCGGGATCCGCCAATGCGGGTATCGCGGGTGTTGCACCGCTGGTCGGCAGCCCGTACACGCCCGACGTCGACCCCGGACTCGTCGCGTTCGATACGGCGGGCGTCCTTCACACCATCAATTGGACGACGTATCTCATCGACGTCCAGTACTACCTGCCTCCGAACGGGCGCGTCTTCATCACGGGGAATTACAGCCGGGGTCGTTCCGACAACATCGCGAGTCTTTATCATCCCGATTCGCCCTCGCAACCGTGGGTCAACTCGCAAGCTGTGTTCCAGTCCTCGTGGTACGTGGACGGCAACGTGTTTGTCGACATCACACCCGCAGCGCGTTTGGGCCTTTCGTATCAACGGGTCACACAGGAATTTGCGGACGGCACGAGCGCCTACAACAATCGTTACGAGATGACCTGGCTCTACTTCTTTTAGGCATGGGTCGCAGGTAATTTTTCAGATGAGCACCGGTGCCGCGAGAGGACGAATCATGCAAGTACGAATGAGAGTACGACGCCCATTGGGTATTTGCGTTGCCGCGGTCATCGGGACCGCATTCGGCTTCGGATGCTCCCAGAGCAACAACGCGTTTCAACCGATCACCGCCGATGCCAAGCCGTGGACCCCCCCTACCGGTTTCGACCCCCAGATGGGGCAAGTCACCCCGGGGCCATACCTTTGTGTCTTGGGGAACTACATCGCCACCCTGAGCTGTCCGGGGTGCTCCTGCGGTCCGAACGTTTCGCCGTGCCTTTCGTACGCTCTTTGCACCGGCAGCAGTTACGACCAGTGCGTCTGCGGCGGCCCCTATACGCCGGGCGCGACGTGCCCGTTGGGGTTCGTGTGCGCGACCGACGATTTTCCGCCGCAGAACTGGATTGAGAATACGGATTACATCGGTTCGGCCTGGGCCGGGTACGGGAGTACAGGGACAGGGACAGGTACGGGCACGGGGACTGGGACAGGGGCGGGCACGGATGCGGGCATGGGCAATGACGACTGACCACTCGACGACGGTCGTGGCATCGTTGGAAAAAGGCGATCGCCGGAGCTTGAAACATGGGCACGTGGAGGAATCGATGAGACACGCTGTTCTAGGAGCCGGCTTCGCGCTCTCCGTCTGCATGGCGGTGCTCAGCTTCGGATGCAGCTCACCCCCGCCGTCTGCGAATTCGTTCTCGGAGGTTTATTCCCAGATCATCCAGCCGACCTGCAGCAGCGACTACTGCCACTACAACGGCATCGGTTTACGCCTCGGCGCCCTCGACATGAGCTCGAAGGTGATCGCGTACTGGAGCCTGGTCGGCCAGCCGTGCGGCGGCCCCAGCTGCGCCGGGATGGGAGTTCGCGTCGTGCCCTACTCGCCGGAAAACAGCATTATGTATCAGAAGGTCTCGGAGGCGACGCCCTCGTGCGGAGCCCAAATGCCGGCAAATCCTTACGTGCTGACCCTCAAAGGCAGCGCGGTCTTTTCGGGAACGGCGCTGACCGCAGCGCAGCAGCAGCTCATCTACAATTGGATCAAGGAGGGCGCGCAGAACAACTAAAGGGCCTCCGACGCCCGGACCGCTGCATGGCAGGGCCGGACACTTGAAGTGTCGCGTGCTACTTCGGAGCCGTCTCGCGCAGCGGCGTGACGTCATCGCCCCGAATCTCCAGCGCTTGGATGGGCCCGCCGAAGTAGCGGGAAAGTCCCACGTCGATGCGCCATACCTTGCCGTCGCACGCGCTGTTCACACCGCGATGCTGCACGGTATGCCCCACGACCATGCGTTTCGCCCCAAGCTCGGCGAGCGCGGTCCCGAGGTCGGCGCAATCCGGCGGCGCGTCTTCACTCGAATACGCCCGCGTCCACACGGGGCCATCTTCCGCGACCAGAATGGCCGGCGCGTCACGACGCTTGCCGGCGAGCCACCCGTCGAGCTCGTCGTTCATGCGGTCGAGCCCGTACGCCACGTGCTTCGGGAGCACCCCGCCGTGGACAAACACCGTGTCGCCGATCTTCACGACGAAAGGTCGGCCCGACTCGAGGATCGCGTAGGAGCCACCCGGTGCGAACGCCGCCGCACGGCCTCTCGACGGCGCGGCCAATTCGGCGAGCGACCGGGACGCATCGGTTGCCTCGAAGAGCGAGAAACTCGCGAAGCCGGCGGCGGTCACGTAGCGGAAGTCGAGCGCCGCGTTCATGATCTCGTGGTTGCCAAGAAGAGCAATGATTTCTCCGCCAGCGGCCGCGGCTTGTCGGCTCAGTGCTTCGATGAGATCGAGAATGGCTCGGTCGTCGTCGCCGCGATCGATCGCGTCGCCCGTCTGCACCACCATCATCCGGCCGCCGACCCACCGATCCCGATCGTCGATCGCGCCCGCCAACCGGAGCGCGCGTCGTGCATGATCGAGATCTCCGTGCAGGTCCCCGATCGCCACGAGCCGTTCCGGCGGGGCACGCGTCAAGCGGGGCGAGAGGGCGACCGGCAGAGGCTTCGATGGCTGCAACGCTGCCGGCGGCCGGACTTCGATCTCCTGAGCGTCCGAGCGACCGCAGGCGGCAAGGAGGTGCAGAGCGACCGAACCGACGAGCGCAGAGACGGTGGCGCGCAGCATGCCGCATCCTAGGACGGCTCGCGCGACCGTGGATCGGCCTTCGCGAGATCGGCCTTCGTGAGCCATCGCGAGAGGGTGAGCCGCATTGCCGCCCCGCGGCATGGCCCTTGACCCGTATGACCTAGTGGGCTACAGCAGGCGCGTGGTGGTTCGGTGGCGCGTTGCCCCCGGACTCGCCATCACGTGCCGGGTCGTAGGGAAGCTGGTGAGAGTCCAGCGCGGCCCCCGCCACGGTAACCAGGGACGATCTCGGACGCAGCCACTGGAAGCCTCCTTCGCGGAGCTTTTGGGAAGGGTCCGAGGGAGGCGGCGCGAAGGCGCCACACCTGGAAGTCCGGAGACCGGGTCCGACGCGTGTTTCTCCTTCTGCAACAGTCTGCGCCGGGGTTGGCGCGGCCAACGGGGACCCATGGGTAGGCAGTGGATAGGCTTCTTCGCCGTGCTCGCGTCGAGCATGGCCGGAGTGGTGGCGTGTTCCAGTAGCGGCGAATCGGAGACGCCCGACGCCGCAGAGGCCGATGCGGCGGGGCTCGCCGACGCACATGGATTCGAGACCGGCCCGCTCGACGGATCTTCGGTGAACGACACAGGGGCTCCGGCGCTCGACGGCGGGGGCACCGACGCGACGACCGAGGACGCGGCCGACGCGGCGACCGAGGGTGCGGCCGACGTGGCAACCGAGAGCGCGGCCGATGCGGCGGCCGACGGCGCGACCGATGCGGCGGCCGACGGCGCGACCGATGCGGCGGCCGATGTCGATGCGACGCCTACGCCGCGCCTGCTTCTTTCCTACAACGGTGAAACGACGAGCGAGCTCGTGGCGTTCGGGCTCGACTCCAAGGCTGTCGACGGACGCTTCATCTATCCGGGGTACATCGGCACGACCTTCGTCGCGCCGACGAGCCCGTGGCTCCTGGAGCAGGCCAACGACGTCGTCGGGCGGCTGGACCCGCTCCAGCCGTGGCTGGTCCAGTCGTCGTGGAGCGTCGCGCTAAACGACCAGACCGACGCGGGCTTCGCGGAGCCGTACTCCGATCCCGATGGAGTGGTCGTCGGAGCCGGGAGCAAGGCCTACGTGCTGCGGTACACACGCAACCGGATCGCTGTTGTCGACTCGACGCAGAACGTGGATGGCGGCGCGCCCGCAAGCACGATTGACCTGAGCGGCCAAGTGCAGGCGGGCGGCGACGGCTACGTCGAGATGACGGCCGGCTGGTACGATGCGGCCAATAGCCGCCTTTACGTCCTGCTCGGCAACATCAACCGAGCCGACGTGAGCTGCAACGGATACTGCCAGCTCTGCTCGGACACGAGCCCGACGATCGTCGCCATCGACACGACCACCGACGCGATCGTGCCGCTCGGCCGTGACGCGGGCGGCGTCGCGACCTCGGGCTACACGCTGCAGGGCTACGACCCTGCGTTCGGGCCGTCCTCCATGGTTTACGATCCGCCGAACAACCGCTTGCTCGTGCTCGAGACCGGCTGCAATGCCGTCGCGGAAGACGGCGGAGTCGGCCCCCTGGTGCGTCGCGAGGTCGAGGCGGTCTCGCTCGCCGACGGGTCCACCAGCACGCTGCTCGACCTCACGTCGGCTGCCTTCCCGCAGGCGATATTCTACATCGACTCGCGCCACGTCATTCTCCAGCTCGAGACGGCCTACACGTGGGACCCGACCACGACGACGCTCGGGCCCGCCATCCCGAACGCGCCGGGCACCTTCGACGTCGATGGGGATGGCAACCTCGTGGGCGTAACGCAGAACTACGGGCAAGACGGGGGCCCGACGGGGATCAGCGTGCTGACCGTGAACTCCGGCGATGGCGGCGTCACGACACTCGGCCAAAACCCCTTCTCGCTAACCAACGGCTTCGTCTCGGGCGCACAACTATGGCCAGCGCCCTGAAGCCAGGCGGATGGGCGCCCCGCACGGCGCTCCCTCTTTGTTTGCTCGCCGGCACGGGCGGGGGATGCGGGGCGACTCCACCCGCGGCGAGCGGATCGGCCAGCCCTGTCGCCAGCGCGAGCCTGGGGGACGGCGCGAGCGGCCCTGGGGCTGCCAGCGGCGATGATGACGAAGACGGGGCCCCGGCCGGACAAGACGCCGGCACTCCAGGGCCCGAGGCAGGCTATCCGGTCGGCGACGGGGGCCTGGTCATCCGCGCCGATCGGTTCGTGACGACGGTCGTCTCGTTCACTCCGACCGATTGCACGGGCTTTGGCCAGGCCTCGATGCCCGGCATCGTCGAGGGGCCTCCGGTCGGTGGGGGCACCGGCCACGGCAGCACGGACGTCGTCTCGCTCGGCAGCGGCGGCAGCATCGTCGTCTCGTTCGCGCCCAACGCGATCGTCGACGGTCCGGGCGCCGACTTCATCGTCTTCGAGAACCCGTTTTGGATCAGCGGCAACCCGAACGATCCCTACGCGGAGCCTGGGGAGGTGAGCGTGAGCGACGATGGGGTCACCTGGAGCGCATTTCCTTGCACTCCGACGATCGATCCCCAGGCGGGCGATGGCACCGGCGTCGCGGGCCCCTATGGGTCGTGCGGAGGCTGGCAGATCGTCTACTCGAATCCCGAGAATGGAATCTCCCCCGTGGACCCGAGCGTCGCCGGCGGCCTTGCCCTCGATCTCGCCACCGTGGGGCTCGTTCATGCGCGGTACGTGAAAATCGTCGACCAGACCCAAGAGGACTGCCCCGAGGCGGGGCCGCGGCCGGACACCAACGGCTTCGACCTCGACGCGGTCGCGATCATCCACGCCGAGCTGCCTTGAGCCGGCATGCGTGCGGTGTCCGCCGTTCTGATCGCGTCGACCGCCACGGCGCTGTGTCGGAGCGCCCGTGCGCAAACCGACGAAGTGACGGTGCGCGGCGACTCCACCGGGGACTTCACCTCGCGCGCCGACGAACGGGACACGGTCCGTGAAGTCACCGACCTTGCGAGTCTGGTCGAGCCCCTGCCCGGCGTGCACATCCGCCGCTACGGAGCAGACGACTCCTTCACGACGTTGAGCATCCGGGGTTCATCGTCGACCGAGGTCGGGATCGTCTTCGCCGGCGTCCCGCTGACGGGAGGGGGCGACCCGTCGCTCGACCTATCGACTCTACCCCTTTGGCCGGGGGCCGTCGTACACGTGCACCGCACCTTCACTCCGGCAGCGATCGGCCCGGGATCGCTCGGCGGGACGTTGGTGCTGGATCCGCCCAGCCCGTCATCGCCGCCGTCGACCGAGGTGTGGGGCGCCGTCGGGAGCTACGGCGAGGCGCGGATGCGCGCGGCCGACGTGCGCGATGCCGGCGGGGGCGCCCGCGTGGTCACCGCACTCGCCGCGTCGCGCGCCGACGACCACTTCAGCTACCTCGACCCGACGATGTCGACGCCGGGCCACGACGTGTACGCGATTCGCCAAAACGCCGGCCATGCCGCGGTCAACGGTCTCGTGTCGTGGGCCGTGCCGGTACGATGGTCGGAGGGCAGCACCGGCGCACTCACGGTCACGACCCTCGCGCAGGCGCGTCGCCAGGAGCTTCCCGGCACCGTGTTCGGCCCGACTCCCTTTGCCGATCTCGACTCGGACCGCGAGCTCGCGTCGGTGCAGCTGAGCGGGGCCGCCGGTCCTGGCGCATGGAGCGCGCGCGCCTGGGGAAGGCGCGACGGCCTTCGGCTTTCCGATCCCGATGTGCAGGCCGCGCTCGGGCCGGCCCGGTCCGACGAGACCCTCACCGCCACGGGAGGATCCCTCGGATGGAGAGGGCGCCCCTTGTCCCGCACCCTCGTCGAGCTGCGCGTGGACGCAAGCGGAGAGCACTATGAGCCCGGCGTGACGGTGGGGGCCCCTACGCCGCCCGGGGCAACGCGCGTGTCGGCGGGCGCCGCACTCGACGGCGAGTGGCGCGCGGCCGAAGCCGTCGCCCTGGCGGCATCGGGCCGCCTGGACGACTGGTCGAACCTCGAGTCGAGCCTGAGCCCTCATGCGGCCGGCGGCGCGGCTCTGCGTCCGACCGGGCATCTCGGCGCGGAGATCGCCATCGACGCCGTGACGGCCGCCGCGCACGGTGGGGCGACGGCCCGTCCGCCGAGCTTCATCGAGCTCTACGGCGACCGCGGCGCGTTCGTCGGAAACGCGAATCTGCGGCCCGAGTCGGCGTGGACCGTCGACGCGGGCGTGCGAACGTCGCGTCGGCTGGGGTCCGTTCGTTTCGTGGCGGAGATTGCCGCGTTCGGCACGTGGGCGCACGATCTCATCACGTTCGTTCCCGTGGGTGCGTACGGGCGATCGGAGGCAACGAACATCGGGCTTGCGCGCCTGGTCGGCGTCGAGGTCGACCTGCGCGCGGCGGCAGGCCCGATCGAGCTGCGCGCGTCGTACACCGGGCTCTCGACCGAAGACGATTCGGCCTGCGAAGCGACCTCAGGTCCATGCGTGCACCCTCCGCTGCCGGGAAGACCCGCGAACGATCTCGTCGGTGATCTGATCGGGACGCTCGGCCCGGCCAGCGCCCGCGTCGGCGTCGACGCCTTGAGCGGAATCGTGGCGGACGTCGCGGGAAGCATCGGCGTACCGGCTCGCGTCCTCGGGTCCACGGGCATTCGAGTCGACGTCACGCGCGGCGTGCGTCTCGCGCTCGACGTGCGCAACGTGTTCGACGTCCGCACTGGGACGTACGCGGGGGCGCTCGGCCCGGTGCACGAGCCCATTGGCGACTACTACGAGTACCCGCTGCCCGGGCGGACGTTCCTCGTGAGCGTGCGGTCCACGCAGCCCGCCGAGGGGCGATGACCGTTGCCTTCGTCGTCTCGCCCGCACGGCTCGTCCTGACGATCGCCGGGGTGGCTTTGACGGCCGCGTGCGGGGGAGGATCCAGGCCCTCGACGAGCCCCTCCGCTTGCCCCGGATCCGATGCGCTGTGGGTCGCGAGCGATTACACCTCGAGCTCGGTCGGGGCGCTGTCGTCGTCGGGCGCGGTGTGGGCCACGACCGGTCGCGTCAACCTGGGAGCCGATCCGGCGCTCTCCGTGTCGCGGGGTCGCGCTTTTTATGTGGCCCGCGACGAGGACACGATCTTCGAGATCGGCGCGTCGTGCGGCAACCCCACCGAGCAGTGGAACGTGCACCAAGCGAGCTCCCCGAGTTCGTCCGATCCCCAAGACGTGGCCGTCGCGAGCGACGGCTCGCTCTGGATCCCCCTCTACCTGGTGCCCACCCTTTTGGTGATCTCTCCGAGCGGCGCCGTCGCGCACACCCTCGACCTATCGAGCTACGATAGCGATGGGAACCCGGATGCCTCCGCGATCGCCATCGTGGACACGCCGGCCGGGGAGAAGGCGTTCGTGCCGCTTCAGCGGCTGACCTGGAGCGGCCAAAGCTACCAGGCTGAGCAACCATCCTGGATGCTGCGCGTCGACGTCGCCACCGCGACCGTCGAGGCCGAGATCGTGCTCGCGGGCCGCAACCCGTTCGGGATGGTGCAGGACGGCAGCATCCTCTGGTTGTCCGAGCCTGGGGAGTCGGCGGACGGGGGCTTCGCCAGTACGACCGATGCGCTCGGAGGCATCGAGCGCTTCGATACGTCGACCTCGACGACGGCTCTGATCGCGCACGAAGCGGACCTCGGCGGCAGCGTGGTCGAGGTGGCCGTCAGCGGATCCTGCGGCGCGGCCATCGTCGCCGACGCGACGCTCGTGAACGCTACCTCGCTTGTCACGTTCGACCCCGTGTCGGGCGCGCCGATCGCCGCCGCCTCGCAGAGCCCCTTGGCGACCGTCGGTGCCGACGGGGGCTTTTACCTGCAAGGCAGCCTGTGGCTCAACGGAGACCTCTACATCGGCGACCGCCGACGGGCCACCGACGGTTACCCCGTGCACGCCTTGAGTTCGACCGCGGCCTGCGCGTTGGAGATCCAGCCCGACGCAATCTTCCTGCCGCAACCGCCGGTGGCGGTGCGGGCGCCGGATTAGCTATAGCTAGCTTGGCGGGCTTCGCCGTCGCGACTCTGGACCCCGACCCGTCGGGCGCCCGAGCGAGGGCGCACGCTGCTAGGCTTTCGCACCGATGATCGCGACGACGCGCTTGCCGCTCCTATCCGGTGCATCCATTCCGCAAGTCGGCCTCGGTGTCTGGCAGGCCCCCGCGGGCCGCGAGACGCAGAACGCCGTTCTGTCCGCCCTGCGATTCGGGTACCGGCACATCGACACCGCGCGCATTTACGGCAACGAGGCGGACGTCGGGGCCGCCGTCCGCGACAGCGGCGTGCCGCGCGAAGAGGTCTTCGTGACGACAAAACTGTGGAACCAAGACCAGGGCTACGATCGCGCGCTTCGCGCATTCGACGCAAGTTTGAAACGCCTGGGGCTCGCGTACGTCGACCTGTACCTGTTGCACTGGCCGGTGGCCGGGCTGCGGCTCGAGTCCTGGCGCGCGCTCGAACGGCTATCGGCCGACTCGCGCGCGCGGTCCATCGGGGTGAGCAACTTCCTCGTACCGCACCTCGAGGAGCTGCTCGCGCATGCCCATGTCGTGCCCGCCGTCGACCAAATCGAATGCTCCCCTTTTCTCCAACGCCGGGAGACAGTCGCACTCTGCGCGCGTCATGGCATCGTCGTCGAAGCCTACAGCCCGCTGACACGCGGGTTGCGGCTGACGCATCCGGCCGTCGTGCGGGTCGCACGCGATGTCGGGCGTTCGCCGGCGCAAGTGCTGCTCCGCTGGGGGATCCAGCACGGTCACGTCGTGCTGCCGAAGTCGACGAAGGCGGAGCGCATCGCCGAGAACGGAAGCGTCTTCGACTTTTCGCTCGACTCGGACGCCATGCGGCGCCTCGACGGGCTCGAGGAGGGCCTGGTCACCGGCTGGAACCCTGCGACACAAGCGTGACGGCGGCCGTCGAGAGCCTTGCCGAGCGTCAGAACCCCGTCATCACGGCGCCTCGCCCAGGGCCTGTCGAACGCGCTCCTCGACCACCGCCATCAACCGATCGCCCACCCCCAGGTGGCCGGCCAGGGCGGTTTCGATCCCCGGGTGTCCTGACGCGAACGCTTGGACCCGTTGCGCGAGATCGCAGAGAAGCCGGCCCGCATACAGCAAGTACGGTAGGACGACCAGGCGATCGGGGCGCATGCGGGCCACGATCTCCAGAGATGCCTCGACTCGGGGCTCCGCCATCGCCAGGAAGGCGACCTGCAGATGCAGCAGGCCGCGGCCGTCGCCAATCCGGCGCGCGACCTCTAAAAAATCAGCATTCGCGTCGGGGTCGCTCGCGCCTCGGCCTACGACGAGCAGGAGCGTCTTGGCGAACGACGCGGGATCCGGCGACACCGCCGAGGCAACGCGTTGCCACGCGAGGTCGACGAGCCCCGGATGGACACCCAGGGCCTGGGCCGCCACAAACGTCACATTCGGAAACCGGACGCGGACCTCGGCAAGCGCCGAGGGAACGTCCTTCTTGAGGTGACCCGCGGCGAACAGCAACAGAGGCATCACCACCACACGACGCGCGCCCGTCGACGCCACCTCGAGCGCCTCGGCAAGCCCCGGCTGTGCCCGCTCGAGGTAGGCCGTCTGGATGCGCCAATCCGGGCGACGAGCGCGAACCGCCTGCGCGAGTCGTTCATGCTCCTCGTTCGCAGCGGGATCGCGGCTGCCGTGGCCCAGCAACACGACGCACGAGTCACGCATGGCCGACGCTCGGGCCCCAGGTCCCCGTGTACCGGCGAAGCGCGATCGGGTCAAGCGGGCGCGAAGGGATGGCGCGCCTCGGTTTTACCGAATCACGGCGTGCGCGTCGGGTCCCGATCTCGCGTCGATCTCGCAAACGTCGAGGCACGCAACGAATCGATCCAAAGGAAACACGCGACACACGCAAACGATGCCGTCGCGATCGCCAGCGACGTGTGCACGGTTGCAACGCTTCCCATCAAGCCAACCGTCACGCCGCTGAAGGTACGCAGGCCGGCCGCGGCCATGTTGTATAGGCCGAGCACGCGGCCACGCATCGCATCGGGTGCGTTCATCTGCACGAGGGTCTGCGCGATGCTGCTAAATGAGAGCTCGAAGAACCCAGCCAAGAAGAGGAACGCGATCGCGAACGGGTACGACCGCATCCATGCGAAGCCGAACAGCGCCAGGGCCCACGCCATCGCGAGCAGCGTCGCCGACGCGGGGCGTATCTTGAAGATTCCGCCCCGGCTCTCGAGAACAATGCCCGCGATGAGCGCGCCGGTCGCGTCGGCGGCCAGGAGCACCGCATAGGCCACCCCCGGATCTCCGTGCCCCAAGTCGTGCGCGAAGCCGGGCATCTGGGCCTGGTAACTGTTGCCGATGAAGAACGACGCGGCGCCCGCGAGCGCCATCATCGATGTCAGGATCGGCATGGTGCGAACGTCGCGCAGAGTCTGCACGATGTCGGCAAAGCCACGGACTGCGCGTTTGGGGGGCGGACAATCCTCTCGATAGTGGCGGCCGTAGGGTGCACGAATCAGCCAGCAGAAGAGAGGCAAGTAGAACACGGTGTTGAGCAAAATGCCCCGCGTGGGGCCGAGCGTCAGCATCACCATGCTGCCGACACCGGGTCCGACGAGGGTGCCGAGGTACCGGGCCGTGGCTGCGAGGCGCACCGCGCTCGGCAGCGCACCCGGCCCGACGATGTCGTAAAGGAGCATCTGGCTCGAAGTCGTCCACAAAACGCCCGCGCATCCGTGGAGGACAAGCAGCAGCATCGCTTGCCACATGTGCAACGTGCCGGTGACGAAGAAATAACCCCAGCCCGCCGAGGCAAGAATGAAAAGCAGCGCGCCCAACTGAATGATGCGCCGCGAATCGAATCGGTCGTTGAGGGCGCCGACCGCCACCGAAAAGGCGAGGAACGGCAGCCAGTGCGATACGACTGCAAAGCCACCGAGCGCGGGCGAATGAAACTTTTGAAACATGACCCAGTAGCTGACAACATGCTCAATGTTGTCGGCCATCATGGTCAGCATGAACGTGACGATGTACGCACGATAACCGCGCAGCCCGAGCGCGCTGAACGCTCTCGGCGAGTGCAAGGTGGATGAAGCCGCAGTTGCCATCGAGTTATCCATTGGCGAGAAGCTCGTAGATGCGACGCCGCGTTTCGATGACGAGAGCGGTCGCGCGCTCGCGCTGCTCCGGAGTACCCACGGCGGCCACTTGTTTGGCGGCCATCTTCAAGCCGAGGACGGCTTCGCGAAGCGGACCGCCGGGGCCGCCGTACACGCCAGCCCGGGGGCGCCCGTCGCCGCGCTTGTCGCGCTCTTTGACGAGCGAGAGCCCGCGCGAGGTGATCGTGTACGTGCGCTTTTGATCCCGTTCTTCGACGGTGACGAGGCCTTCGTCTGCGAGGGATTGGAGCGTGAGGTAGATCGAGCCAGGGCTCGGCTGCCCAAACGCCGCCGCGGCTCACTCATTGCAGCGCCAGGGCGAATCGAAGCGCGGCGTCGAGCGTGGACGACTTTTCGGAGTGGAGAGACGCGATTCGACTTTCGAGCCAAGTCTTCGGAATTGTGACGATGCTGTCTGCATTCGCAACGCAGCGCTTGGGCAGGCCATCACGCTTGCCAAGTGGAACCTCGGTTGGAATTCCCCGAACCGACGTCGAGACCTCAATCACGGTCACCGAAGCGCGCACCGCATACGCCGAGTCGCGCGAAACGAGCACCACGGGCCGCCGTCCAGCTGGCAAAGGCAGTCGGGCCCACCAGATCTCGCCACGTTTCACTCCCAGGACTCCCAGGTCGCAACGACGGCACCCGCCACGGTGGCTGCATCATCGACCCGCTCTGGGTGGCGTAAGTAGCCCTCGACGTAGCGGCGCTCATCGTCACCGAACTCCTCGGCTTGAAGCCAACGCTCGATGGCTTCGGTGACCGCACCACTGCGCGTTTTTTGGAGACGCGCCCGAACGCGTTCCAGCGATTTGAGCGTCGTGATGGGGAGGCTAACGGCCACCTTGGCGACCGACTTCATACCCGATTCATACCTGAGGATCACCATGCCAGCAAACGCCATCGCGCACGCAACCTGGGCCGGCCGTTCGCCTGGGATGGCCGTCGAGCACGCGACCGACCCGCTACACCAAGAGCTCGAAAGACCGCCGCCGCTTCCATCTGTACACCCGGAGGTCCGAATCGAGCGTTTTCACCGTCACCCGAAGTCGCGCAAGTGCGCGCGGTTCGATCCGAGATCGGGCTTTCCGGACTCGAACGCACCGAGGCCAACGATGGTTCTGGAGCCGGGTTACCAGGCGGGCTCCGCGAAGCCGCGGCCGGGTCGAGCGAAGAGGAAGCCCTGCAACATCTCGGCGCCGAGCGCCACGAGCGTGTCGCGCTCGTGGGTCGTCTCGACGGCCTCGGAAATGACCATGACGCCGAGATCGCGTGTGGCCAGCTGCAACATGGCCCGGACGATGCTGCGCTTTTGCACAGACGTGTCGATCGATCGGATCAAGGACGCGTCGAGCTTCATGTAGTCCGGCTCCAGAAGGGTGAAGCTCGATAGCCCTGCGTAGCCTGCGCCGAGGTCATCGACCGCGATCCGAAAGCCGAGCTCACGAAGCCTTTTGGTCCGTGCTTGCAGCCCTTCCACATGCTCCAAAGGTGCGCGCTCGGTCAACTCGAGGACCACGCGGCTTGCGATCTCGCTCAGAGGTGACGACGCGGCGAAAAGATCGAAGTCATTCAAGTCATCGGGGTGAACGTTGACGAACAAGAGCACGCCGTCGGGCAGTGCGCTGGCGTCCGCGGCCACCCGCGACCGGATGCTCCGCCCGACCTCGTGCAGTCGTCCCAAGCGTGCAGCGGCGTCGAAGAGGTCCACCGGGCGCTGCAGCGTCGGCTCGTCTGTGCGGACGAGAGCTTCGTAGGCGATGACGCGTCGCGGTCCGATCGCGACGATGGGCTGATAAGCCACCCAGAGCGCATCGAGCGCGCGAGAGAGCCGGGCCTCAAGGCCCGCACGGTCCCCTAGGGATCGGTTCGGAAGTGCGAGCAGCGCAAGCGCTTCACGCTTGAGTTGCGCCATCAAGTGCAAATCGCGGGCGCGCTTGGCCGCGTCGAGGAGCGTCGCGGGTGCGACCGGCTTGTCGATGTACAGAAATGCGCCGTACTGCATGGCGGCCATCGCGGAATGCAGATCAGGCCGGTCGGTGAGGAGCACGACGGGAACATCGAGATCGTATTCGCGCACGATGCGTAAGAGCTCCAGCCCGCTCATCCCCGGCATCATCAAATCGGTCACGATGACATCGAAGCGCTCGACGATCATTCGCTTTCGCGCGAGCTTCGGGTCTCCTTCCTCGACAACCCGCCAGCCGGCACTCCTGAGGATGGCGGCATGGCTTGCACGACCGAGATCGTCGTGGTCCACGAGCAACATCCGGCCCACCGGCTGGCCGGGTCCGTCCGCCGTGGAAGGAGAGGCCGCGAACGAACGCTCGACAACGCGCAATGTGCTGACGGGTTCGGGCTCCATGAAATCCGCGGTCGCCACGCTTGGCTCTTCCTTGGCCAATCGCACGCACTCGCGCTCTTCGGGCGTCCGGGCAACCGCCTCGTCCAGATAGACCGCTCCGCATTGGCCACACTTCAAAGCCGGTGCTCGAACGGTGGAGCCCGTCACATATTCATCGGCGAATAGATCGTGCCCGCCGCACAGCGCGCATCGCATCCATGTAGACACTACCATCGCCCATCTCCCAGCATCGAAATGACCGGGATTCGGCCACGGATAAAACATCGCCCGCAACTCATGCAACGTCAAGCGAAGTGGAGCTTGGACTGCACTCTTCGGGCACACCTTCGGCACGGCTTTGAGGGTTGGGGGAGTGTTGCTCACGAGCGCCTACTTGTTGAGCGTGGCCCGCGTGGCCCACATGGCCGACATGGCCAACATGGGCCGTGTTGGCGGATTCTGCCCGGATTCTGCCCACTGGCCTCGCGGTTTCTCGCGTGTTCTCGCGTGCTGCCTCCAACCTCGCGACTCGCGATTCGCGCTTACGTTCGAGCAGTCCGACTTGCTACTACGACATCGTCACAAATTTCCATCTCCCTTCGGGTCGCGGTCCGGCAGCTCGCCGCTCGCCGAGCGATCCATGAGCGCCGGACTCCGATGGCGGCGGCAGGGCGACTCGGCGCTGGGCGTGGCCGTCGTGGATCTCTGGGCCGGTGCGATAACCCGAGCGGATCGGCTACCCTGCGGTCTCGCTTCTGAGGATGGAGACCGGACGCCGATGAACGCGCGGGCGGTGATGGTGCTTGGAACCACGAGCGGCGCTGGCAAGAGCTGGCTTTGCACGGCGTTGTGCCGGTGGTACGCCCGCCGGGGCTTCAAAGTCGCGCCGTTCAAGGCCCAGAACATGAGCAACAATGCGCGGGTTGTAGCTGGGACGGGTGACGTCATGGGAGAGATGGGTAGCGCCCAGTACTTCCAGGCATTGGCAGCACGTGCACTCCCTGACGTCAGGATGAACCCCGTGCTCCTCAAGCCCGAACACGATACGGCGACTCAGGTCGTGGTGCTTGGCCAGGTGCGAGCGGATTTCGCGCAGGTCCCTTGGTGCGAGCGCAGCGAGTTGCTGTGGCCTTTCGCTCGCGAAGCGCTGCGCTCGCTTTTGCATGAAAACGAGGTCGTCGTGATCGAGGGCGCCGGCTCGCCCGCCGAGATCAATTTGCACGCCAGCGACTACGTGAATATGCGCACGGCGCGTGAGGCTCACGCGGCGTGCCTGCTCGTGACGGACATCGATCGAGGAGGGGCCTTCGCGCACCTGTTTGGCACGCATCAATTGTTGCCTTTGCACGAGCGCGCGCTGATCCGCGGCTTTGTGTTGAACAAGTTTCGCGGCGATGCGGCGCTTCTCACATCCGGCCTGGAGGAGCTCGAGGGCATGACGGGGGTGCCCACGCTTGCGGTCCTTCCCATGTGGCGTGGCCATGGCCTACCCGAAGAGGACGGTCTGTTCGACGAGTCGGTCAGCGGCACGGCGGGGACGCGAATCGCGATCGTGGCCTATCCGCGCATGAGCAATCTCGACGAGTTTCAGTCGCTGCGCCAATGCCGGGGCATTGACGTTCGATGGGCACGGACGCCGGCCGTGCTAGCGGGGGCGGAGTGGATCGTGCTGCCGGGTTCGAAGCACACGAGCGGCGACCTTGCCTGGCTGCGAGAACAAGGCCTTGACGCTCCGCTCATTCGCCATGCAGCCGCGGGCGGGCGCGTGCTGGGTTTGTGCGGCGGCTTGCAGATGCTCGGAGGTGACATGGTCGATCCCGACGGAGTCGACGGCTCCGCACGCGGCCTTGGCCTCTTGGCGCTGCACACCCGGTTCGAGCCCACCAAAATGGTGCGCCGCACCGAGGCGCGCTTCAGCCACTTGACCCACGAGTGGAAGGCGCTCAGCGGTGTCTCATTCGATGGATACGAGATTCGCCACGGCCGGACCACCGTCGGTCCGGATGTCGTGGAGACTTCCGTCGCCCTTCGAAACGAACACGGTGAGGCGATCGGATGGCAGCGGGGAAACGTCTTGGCGCTGTACTGCCACGGCCTCTTCGAATCTTCTGACGTGATGCGCGCCCTCTTCGGCGTCGCACCCCGCACTCTCGACGCGAGTTTCGAAGGTATGGCTGACTTCATCGACGTCCACTTCGAGTCCGGTGCGCTTTCACGCTTGATTCGTCGTTCGTGTTGACGGCGTTGGGTAGGCGCGAGCGCGGGCGAAGCACTCTCTCATCGGGCGCGATCGTCACTGCCGCCCCGGACGCCCAAGCTCGGTTGGATCACGATGCCGTCGGGCTTTGCGAAGGCGACATCGAATTGAGTAGCACCTTTTATGACGATCGTGCTACCTGCGGCCTCGAGAGGGTCGAGAAGGTCATGGGTCGAGGCCGAAGCACTTGGGCGGTAGCTGTCGTGTTGTCCACGCTGGCGCCGGAAGCGGCGTGGGGACAAACAACACCTCCGCCCTCGCGAGCTCCCGGTCCGGAGGCCCTGACCCCTCCCGTGCTTCGCTCGCGCTCGCAGGCGGTATACCCGCCCGATGCGCTGCGCGACGGCCTCGAGGGCACGGTAGGGATCGAGCTGTCGATCGACGAAAACGGCCTCGTGACCGAGGGGCGGGTGACGGCGCCCGCCGGTCATGGCTTCGACGAGGCCGCCGTCGCCGCGGCGCGAACGTTCACGTTCGAACCGACACGCAAGGCTGGCAAGGCGATCCCCTCGAAGGTCCAATTCGCGTACGAGTTTCACCGGCCCCCGGGCCCTGCGCCCGCTCCCACCGCGGTTGCCGTTTCGCCACCCGCTCCGCCCGGACCGCTGCAGCCGACCTCGCCCCCGGTGCAGATGGGACCGGACCAAACCACGTTGGTGGTCGCGCAGCAGCCCCTCGGGGCGCCCGGCCCTCGCAGTTCCGCTTCCGAGTCCACTACGGGTCAAGCGGAACTGTCGCTTCATCCGATGTTTCGCGCGGAAGGGATGCTCGAGGTCGTCCCGGGGCTGTTCTCGGTGCAGCACGCGGGCGGAGGCAAAGCGCAACAGGACTTCGCGCGCGGATTCAACCTCGATCACGGCACGGACATGGCGTTCTTCGTCGACGACGTGCCCATCAACGCCGTGAGCCATGCCCATGGGCAAGGCTATTCGGACCTGCACTTTCTGATTCCGGAGACCGTCGAGCGAGTCGACTCGACGAAGGGCACGTACGCCGCCAACATCGGCGACTTCGGAACCGCCGGTTCGGTCAACTTCCGCATGGCCGACCACACCCCCGAGAGCCTCGCCAAGCTCGAAATCGCCCCGTCGACCGGCCACGAGCGGTTCGTCGTCGTCGAGTCGCCGAACCTCGGGAACGAGTGGCGGGCGGTGGTGGCCGCTGAGGCGTTCCACGAAAACGGGCCCTTCATCCACCCCGAGGATTACTTCCGACTCAACGCCTATGCGAAGGTGACGCGCGTGATCGACAATCACAGTGAGCTGTCGTTCATGGCCATGGCGTACGGCGGCTCGTGGAACATGTCCGGCGTTCTGCCGGCCCGTGCCGTGTGCGGCGAGGGCGACGGCACGCCACGGCCTGCCGCCTATTCCGGATCGAACTGCATGAGTCGTTGGGACTCGGTCGACCCCACGCAAGGCGGCGCGGGCCAGCGCATCATGGCGTGGGCGCAATACCGCTCTCGGTTCGCACCGCACTGGACACTCCAGGCCAATGCCTACTCGCTGCACTCGAACCTCCAACTCTTCCCGAACGACGGCATCGCCTCGTCCTTTCAGCCCGACGGGATCCGGTACGGATCGCAGATCGAGCAAGACGACACGCGGACCGAATCGGGCGCCAACGTTGCACTCAGCCACCGCGCCGTCGTCGGCGGCATGCCGATGCATACCACCCTCGGCGTGCAGATCCGCGACGACGACATCGAATCGCAACTGCATCGCACGGAGGCACGTCACCGCCTCGACGGCGTGGACGCCAACCTCCCGGGGCCGATCTACGACGGCCACATCAACGAAACGGAGCTCGGAGCCTACATCGAAGAAGAGGTCCAGCCGGCTCCATGGCTGCGATTGGTGCTCGGAGCGCGGGAAGACCGGGTGGACGCCGCCGTGAACAACGAGAGCCAAACGGCCGTCGATCAGGTCTCCGGCTACCAAGGCCAGGTCCAGCTTTCGCCGAAAGCGACCGCTATCGTAACGCCGATGGACGAGTGGGACCTCTTCGTCAACACCGGCCGTGGGTTTCACACGAACGACGCCCGCACCCTGTTTCTAGGCCAGGCCGCGACGCTCATTGCCTCGGCGATTGGATCGGAAGTCGGTACGACGGTGCGTCCGGTGCCCGGACTTGTGCTCTCGGCGATGGGGTTTCTCATCGATCTCACGTCGGAACTCACGATTGACGGCGACACGGCGTCCACCACGCCCTCGGGTCCCACGCGCCGTTACGGCTTCGAGACGACGGGGCGTTACGACTTCGACGATCGCCTGTACGCCGACGTCTCGTTCACGACCGCCCATTCCCGCTACACCGACCCAGCGCAGGTGCAGGCCGGTACGGTCTTTCTGCCCGACGCGCCCATCCGGACGTTCAGCGCAGGGGCGGGTATCCGGCAGCCCGTGGGCCATGGGGTCACTCTGGTGGGATCGGCGACCGTGCGATCGATGTCGCACCGCTACGGCGACTCCGGGCCCGCACCGCTCATCGAGACCGGCTGGACGGTCATCGACGTGGCGGTGGGGGTGCGCTGGAGGCCGATCGAGATCGTGGCCGACCTGTTCAACGTCGCGGACGTGAAGTGGCGCGAGGGCCAGTTCGAGGTGGCCTCCCGGCTCCCGCTCGAAGGGGCGAACCCGCCTCCTGGGATCAGCTTTACCCCCGGCCTTCCGCGAACGCTCATGGTCCATGGCGCTGTGCATTGGTGAACGGAGGTCCCCAGGTGAATACCGCTTTTGTGCCCCCCAACGGCATCGTCCGTGTCAGCGCCCTCGTCGGCTGCATGGCCGCTGCGGTTTCGTCGTCCGCAGATCCCGCGGGAGCGCCGAGCCCTTCGGCGACCGCAACCCTCGTTCCGCGGACGATTCAAACGGTCGTGGCTCCCGCACCCCAGCCCGGCTCACCCGGCGCTGCTGCACCGTCCGCTTCTGCCGCGCGGGAGGGGCCCGTCCTCGCGCCTCCTCCGTCGCCTCCTCCGCCTCCCGCATCTCCGGCCTTCGTGCCTTTCGCGCCGGGCACCCCAACGGTCACGCGCGGCACCGTGGCGCTCGCATCCGCAGGCCTCTCGCTGGCTGGAGCCGGAGCGGCCGTCGTATTCGGCGTGCTGGCCCTGCAGAACAAGCGCGACTTCGACAGAAACCCCACGTACGCGAGCAGTGACAAGGGCAACAATGACGCGGCGTATGCCGACGGAAGTGCCGCCCTGGCCGTGAGTGCCGGGATTACGAGCCTCCTGCTGTGGCTCACACGGGATAGCGCCGTCGTCGAGCCCGTCCCGAGCGCACGCGCCAAGCACTCCGCGAAGGTCTCCCCGTCGCTCGTCGTCACGTCCCACGGTGGGGGCGCTGGCGCGCTCGTGCGCTTCTGATGGGATCGGCGATGACATCGAGGTGGACAACCATCCGGATCGTCGTTGGATGGGTAACGGTCGTTGTCGGGGCCTGCGGTTGCGAATATTTCGAGGAGCTCGATCGCGGGCTGGTGGACGGGGGGGGCGACTCGGGCTGCCCTATTTGCAGCCACGTTGACGAGGAGGCGGACGGCAGCGAGTCCGACGCGACCCTCGATGCTGCCTCGATCGACGCCGACGTCTCGGACTCGAACGTCGACGCTTCCCCAGCGGACGCGACCCTCGATGCCGCATCGGTCGACGCGGCCAGCTCGAATGTCGGCACGTCTCCGGCCGACGCGATCCTGGGCGTGGAAGACAAGGAGTAGTCAGGCCGCGTGAACGCCGATCGCGATGCTGTACTGTGATGCCTAGCGCGATACAGTCATACGACTGACGCAGGCATCCATTCGGGACGCGAGCGGAAGTATTCGTTAGCTATCCGCCGCTCCTTGCATCGCGGGGCGCATAGACGATTCGCATGAATTCCGCTCGGTTCCGTGCGCCGCATTTTTCATAAATCTGGGTCACGTGCTGACGGATGGTCCGGGGACTGTTCCGCTCGATCTCCGCGATCTCGCGGCTCGTCCGACCCTCGACAAGATGGCGAGCGACGACCGTCTGCTTGTCGGTCAGGTTGGCGCGTGCAAACGCGTGGTCGATCCGACGACGGACGTCGCCGGGCTGGCCACGAACGCGGCCGATGACTTCGACCAGATCGGACGCGTGGAACGGTTTTTCGAGCAGATGGACGGCCCCCTGGTTCAGGGCGATCTTGGCCTTCTCGAGATCGGCATACGCCGTAATGACGATGATGGGTGCGCGTACTCCGACCCCCCGCAACTCGTTCATGAGAGTGAGCCCGCGCCGGTCGTTGCCCTCCATGACGACGTCGGTGACAACGACGTCGACGGGAGCCAAAACGGTGGCTCGCGCGAGCGCCTCGTCGCCACCGCCGGCGGCCATACAGGTGTATCCCGCACGCTCGATGGCCATCGCCAGCATCTCGCGCGTGTCGCGCTCGTCCTCCACGAGCAACACCGTGCCCTTCGCGTCCCGCACGCTCGACGCGAGAGGACGGGCCTTGCTCGCTGGGTCCGTGAGCGAACGAGACTGACCCCCGGCTATTGCGGTCGTAGCGGTCGTCTGCACGTGCAAGGCAATGTACGCGACCGCATGCGTCCGGGCCAACTCCGGGCGAACGCCCTGTCCGACACTGGGACATCCGACAAATGCCGGATACCCAGCGGAGTGACGACCTCCTAAGGATACCCCCTATGACAGCGACAGAGCCGAGACAGGGGAGGTTGCACCCCACCCAAATCGGGGCCCGAATCGCCGTGGGGCCGTGTCTCGGCGCCGCGCTGACCGTGGCGAACTGCGGAAGTGGCAACAGCAGCAACACCAGCTGCATGCCCGGCGACGCAGACAGCACCTCCGGCGGGGACGCCCGCTTCGACGTCAACGTCAGTGACACCGGATTCTCGGTCGGAGGAGTGGACAGCGGCTCGACGGAGCGGAACATCACGACCGAGAATCTCGCGACCGTCACCCTGACGCTGACCAACGTGGGCACCCGGCCGCACGACATGGTGATCGGGTGCTTACCGAGCGGCCTGCCCGCCCAATGCCCACTGCAGTTCTCGTGCTTTCCTGACCCGGAAGATGCGGGATCAACCCCGGGGTCCGTGACGCTCATCCCGACCGTTCAACCGGGCGCGAGCGCAACGGTGACCTTCGTGGCGCCGGTCGTCGAAGGCGCCTACCCGTTCATTTCGAACGAGCCGGGCGACGACACATCGTTGAATCCCGGCGACGACGGGGGCGTGACCGGTAGCCTCGCCGGCGAGTTTGTGTTGATGTGACCCGCCGCCATAGAGCTTCGGGCGCGAGCGGGGCGCGCGTCGGCATGGCGGTATGGCTCGCCTCGTCAATGGCGCGCGCCCAGCTCGTGGCCGCGGAGCCCGCGGCGCCCATCGAGGTCGCGACTCCCGCCGGCGCGGACGCGGTCGAAGTCCAAGTGGTGCTGCAGCTTGTCGTGGACGTGTCGGGGAACGTGGAATCGGCGGTCGTGGCTTCGCACGTTCCGGCCGACGCCTCGCCCTCGTTCGATCGCGCCGCCCTGGACGCCGTGCACCGTGCGCAGTTTCACCCTTCGACGCGCGACGGTCGAGCCGTGCGCTCTCGCGTGGAGTACGTCGTCGTGTTTCACCCGCCTCCCGTGACAACGGCCCCTTCTGGATCGAGCACGCCGCTCGACGCGGGGGCCCCCGATGGATCGACCGCCTCCTTGCCAGCTGCCGCGCCCGGGCCCTCTGCCTCCTCGGTGCCGAAAGCTGCTTTGACGACGGCGAGTGCGCCGTTGTCGACCGACGAGCAAGACGAAGACTACGCGCAGGTCGTGCAAGTGCGCGGGATTGGTTGGTCGTCGCCGCGCGGACTCGGCGACATGCGGATCAATCGCGAGTTGCTCGAGGCGTCCCCCCGCCAGCAGACGAGCGAGATGCTTTCGGCGGCCCCGGGCTTTTTCGTAGACCACGAAGATGGCGAAGGCTTGGGCAACGACGTGTACCTGCGCGGCTTCGACCTGGATCACGGCTCCGGGATCGAGATGCGCGTCGGGAACATCCCGATCAACAACCCCGTGCACGTTCAGGGGCAGGGCTACGCGGATGCCAACTTCATCATTCCGGAGGTGGTCCGAAGCATCCGCGTGCTGGAAGGCCCGTTCGACCCTCGGCAGGGCGACGGCGCCATCGTCGGAAGCGCTTACTTCGACCTGGGTGTCGCCGACCGGCACAACGAGCTCAAGGCGACATACGGCTCGTTCAACCAGATGCGGGTCGTTGGGGTCGCGGCACCCCAAGGGGCCGACGACGAGACCTTCGCGGCGTTTGCCGTTCGCAGCACGGACGGTTTCGGCGAGAACCGGGCATCGCAGTCGGCCACGATGAACGCTCAATACGGCTTTGACGCGGGCGTGCGCGATCACATCCGACTGCTCGCCACGGCGTACGGGGCACGCTCTGCGCTGCCGGGAGTCGTGCGACTGTCGGACGTCGACGCAGGCCTCATCGGGCTCTACGACAGCTACCCGTACTACACGGAAGGACAAGGCGTGCAGACTTCGCGTGTCATTCTCGGTGCCGACTTCGACCATGTGGCTCCGAATGGGGCCCGCTTCGAGTTTGCGCCCTGGGCTATGTGGACGGATTTTCGAGCTCGCGAAAACTACAGCGGCAACATTTACAGCTCGCAGC
>Ga0187863_10000801_pt1 | contig 26204 bp, 19 predicted proteins | sample June2016WEW_11_1_FD_132975 | JGI IMG/M metagenome (GOLD analysis project Ga0187863, IMG submission 132975) | Peatland microbial communities from SPRUCE experiment site at the Marcell Experimental Forest, Minnesota, USA - June2016WEW_11_10 | ecosystem: Environmental > Terrestrial > Soil >...
AATCGCACGGTGATCAACAGCAACACCATCGTGAACCGTACGAGCTTTAATGGCGCCGGCGGCGTGACGGCGCAGCCGGTTCCCGCGGAGCAGGCGGCCATGCACGAGCAGCACTTTGAGCCGACGTCGAACCAGCTTTCGCACGAGCAGGCCATGAGCCACGATCGCAACCAGCTCGCATCTTTCAACCACGGAACTCCTGGCACGGCAGCGATGGATTCGGTGAACGGGCGCCGCTACAACCAGCAGGGCCGCATCGCGAATGGCATGGCCTCCGGCCAGCTCACACCCGGGGAAACGAGGAACCTCGAAGGCCGCGAAGCTCACCTGAATGGTGAGATCCACAGCGACCGCACCGCCAACGGCGGCAGTCTCACGCCGCAGGAGCGCCAGCACGTGAACGCGCAGCAGAATAATCTGAGCCGGTCCATCTACGACGACAAGCACAACGCCGCCACAGAGCACTACGGCAACAACGAGGTAGGCGCGCGCCGGGATCTCCAGCAGCAACGGATCGCCAACGGAGTACGCAGCGGCCAGCTGTCACCGTCGGAAACAGCGGGACTTGAGAACCGCGAACAGAACATCAACCACCACATCGCCTCCGACCGCGCCGCCAACGGCGGAAAGCTAACTCCCCCAGAACGGCACAACATTAGCCAGCGGCAGAATGGCGCCAGCCAGCAAATCCACAACGAAAAGCACAACGCAAAGACCGCGCCTCGCTAGCGAGGTCTCCCTTGTGGACGATCGAGACGTGGGCGACACGCAAGTGCCGCCCGCGTTCGGCCATCCCATCGGCGCGATGAAGCCTCACTGAATCGCGGGAACATCTTCCACTGGGCAACGGGGCCGCCGTCGCCACCCCGCAGGAAACAGGCGAAAAAATACTACGAAACGCCCGCTGCCCTCTGCTAGTCTCTCTTGACGCTTGATCGGAGAATGATTCCTGTACCGTTTGCGAGCCCCACTCGGATGAGTCTAAAAAAGTGAACAATAAAACTTCTCGCACCGCCGGTTCGTCGGACCAGATCGGGTGCAGGCCAGCACGATGAATGCTTCCGAAAAGTACGGTTTGCCTTCCTCAGGATCCTGCGATTGCCACGTCCACATCGTGGGCCCTCCGTCGCAATACCCGCAGGTCGTCGACCGCTCTTATACGGCAGGCCTGGCGCTGATGGACACCTTGCGTGGCCTAGGCCGGCCCATGGGAATCAGTCGTTACGTCCTGGTGCAGCCGAGCTTCTACGGGATGGACAATTCCTGTATTCTCGACACGCTCGACGCACTGAACGGAAACGGGCGCGGCGTCGTGGTGGTAGACCCGCTCACCGTGTCCGCCAAACAGTTGGAGGAATACCAAAGGCGCGGCGTCTGCGGGGTGCGCGTCAATTTCTACAGCAAGTTCAATCCACTCGCGTCGGCGGGAGTTGGTGAAGTGCTGCGTCGCTTTGCGGCCGTCTTGCCTCGCACGGGCTGGCACATTGAGGTGATTGCAAACCTTTCCACGGCGATCGAGGCCCAAGCGGCAATCCGCAGTTCGACGTTGCCCGTCGTTCTTGACCACTACGGCGTGTTTGGCGACGCTACGCCGCAAAGCGAAACGGGGCGCGCGCTGCTCGATCTGCTTCGCCGGCCGCACGTATGGATGAAGCTGTCGGCTCCCTACAGGGTTGTCCCCAACCCACTCGCCACGGTTCCTCCGGCAGAATGGCTCACTGCGTTCTTAAAAGTCGCGCCCGACCGGTGCGTCTGGGGCAGCGACTGGCCTCATCCACCGTCACGGGGCGATCAGAAGGACAAGGACGCGACGCTGCCGTATCGCCATATCAACTACGGCCGTGCTCTGGCAGACTTTCTTGAAGCTCTGCCCGAGCCGGCGCTCGCAGAGCGCATCCTGGCGTCCAATCCAGCGAACCTCTACGGGTTCGGTGCCGTACAGAGCCTCGGGGCATAGAAGGGATTCGTGATGGGAATTCAGGCTCCAACAGCCACTGCGGTGCCAATCGCAACTCCATCGGAGTTGGAACGCCGCACGTTCGCGAAAATTGCGTGGAGACTCCTGCCTCTTCTCAGCGTCAGCTATCTCCTCAATTATATGGACCGCAACAACGTCGGCTTTGCGGCCCTGTCGATGAACCACGCAGTCGGCCTGACGGCGTCGCAGTTTGGAACCGGTGCTGGCATTTTGTTCCTCGGGTATTGCCTATTCGACGTGCCCAGTAACATCGCGCTGCATCACTTCGGCACGCGGGCGTGGATTGCCCGCATCATGATTACCTGGGGTCTGGTCTCCGCCGGGACGATTTTTGTCGTTGGACCGAAGAGCTGGTATCTTCTCCGTTTTCTGCTGGGTGTGGCTGAGGCTGGTTTCTACCCCGGTATTGTGTTCTATCTCACCACCTGGTTTCCGGCAGCCTACCGCACCCGTATGCTGGTGTGGTTCCTGCTGGCGATTCCCGTCTCCACGGTTGTCGGTGCTCCCATCTCAGGTTTATTGCTGGCGATGGACGGGTTCGCTGGAATTGTCGGTTGGAAATGGCTTTTCCTCATTGAAGGATTGCCGGTGGTTTTTCTCGGCTTTGCGATTCTTTGGATGCTTTCGGACACACCCGAGCAAGCCAGATGGCTCACCGACCAAGAGAAATTGGTTGTGCGCAACCGCATCGCGAGCGAGCGGCACGCCGGCGAAATCCGGCACCTGCTGCCCGCGCTGAAAGATCCGCGGGTGTTGCTCCTCGCGCTGGTGCAGTTCGGCTTCACTACGGGCTCATACGGCGTGGGAATCTGGCTTCCGCAGATCATCAAGACGTCCCACATTTCAAATACGAATGTGGGTTTTGTCACCGGTATCTGCTATGCAACCGCCTGTGTCGGAATGATGATCTGGGCGGCCCACGTGGACCGCACGGGAAAGCGGATTTGGAATCTAACGATCGGCTGTCTCCTATCGACCGCGGGGCTCGTTTTTGCGATATTGTCTGCCCATTTCTGGATTTCGCTTGCGTGGATGACGGTCGCCCTGATCGGAATCAATACCGCCCGGGCGGTGTTCTGGACGATTCCCGGCCGTTTCCTCACCGGACTTGCTTCGGCCGGGGGCCTTGCTTTTATCAATTCGGTGGGGACAGTCGGAGGCTTTGTGGGTCCGGCGGTCATGGGCTGGCTGAAAGATCGCACGAATTCGTTTTCGGCCGGCCTGCTCGCGATGGCGGGGTTTCTGCTGGTCTCGACCGTCCTTTCCTGGTCGATGAAACTGGTTGTGAAGCAGGAGTGATTGCCTGCAGGGAGTGGCGCCCTGATGTCCGCCACTCCGCAGCCATTCTCAAGTCCTCAGATTTCCCGCAGGGCGTTGAACTGCGCAACGTACCCCGAAGGGTCAATCCGGGCGGCGATTACGGTCGTTCTTCCGGACTTAAGCGCACAGCCTATAGCGTCCGCCAAAGACTTCTCGCTATCGGCGACGGTGCCATCAGCCCCGAAGCCCTGAGCCAACCGCTCCCAGTTCACACGACCCAGCCCGACACCATAGGTAGGTATGCCCTTTATCTCCTGTTTCACGCGGATGAGGCCGATTTCCTCGTCGTCCCAGACAATTGTGATGAATGGCAACGACTCCCGGTTTGCCGTCTGGAGTTCAGCTAAGGCCATCAAGAAGCCGCCATCGCCGGTAAACGCCACTACCGGCCGCTCCGGATGCGCCAAGCGCGCGCCGAGAGCGCCCGGAATCGCGAAGCCCATCGAACCCAGGCCGTTGGACGTGAGGAATTCACGCGGGCCGTAGGATTGCCATTTCTGGACCACGAGCAGCCTGCTCGCGCCCGCGTCGCATGTGGCAATGGTATCCCGCGGGAGTACGGCCCGAGCCACCTCCAACGCCCGCTGCGGAGACAGCCCGGTGCTGGGGGTGTTGAGCGCGTTCACCACTTTTTCCCGAAACTCGCGCGCCGCGCGCTCTCCCCAGGATTTTTCGGGGGTCCATTCGGCCAAACCCGCCAGAAGCGACTTCAGATCGCCGACAACCTCAGCAGTCGCGGGCACCAGTGCATCCAGGCTGGGGATGGAAGAGAGCGACAGCACTGGCAACGTATAGGGCCAGGGCTTCGGCTGCAATTCGACCGCGTCCATGCCGACCGTCACGATCAGATCCGCTTCGTTTACCAGATCTCGTTCGATAAGCCCGCCAATAATGCAGCCAGCCCGGAGAATATGGTCCTCCGGGATCACACCCTTGCACTTAGTCGTCGTAAGAACGGGCGCCCCGAGGCGTTCTGCAAGGGCTACGAGCTCGTTAGACGCTTTTGCCCAAAGAACACCCAGGCCCACGAGCAGAATCGGACGCTTCGCCGCTTCCAGCATTTGCAGCGGCGTTTTGAGCCCCGCCTTATCAGCGACCAATGGAACAATATTTGGCAGCAGCGAAGGTTCGGCTACCAGAGTTGCCGCTTCTTTCGTTGTCTCTGTAGAGAGCATGTCAAACTGCACGGGGCCGGGAGGATGCGCTGTGGCGATGCGCATACCGCGCCTGATCTGCTGCCTTACCGTCCTGGCGCCAATCGTGGAATTCCACTTCGTGATCGGAGTGTAGAGCGCCAGATGATTCATCCGCTGGCGAAGGCCGGTCTCATACGTGTGGGGCGGATACTGGTCGGTAATGACAATCAACGGGCAGCGATCCATCCAGGCATGCGCTACACCGTTCACCATGTTCGCCGCGCCCGGCCCGCGGGTCGAAAGACAAACGCCCGGCGATCCGGTGATTTCTCCCCACGTGGAGGCGAGCATAGCTCCTGCCGTCTCCTGCTTCATCAGGATGAAACGCATCCCCCGCACCCGGGCCGCGTCCATCATTTCGACCGATTCGCCTCCGGGATGCCCCACGATGAAAGGAGTGCCCGCATCGCGGAATGCTTCGACCAATACCTCGACGGTGGTAGCCATTTGCGCTTGGTAGTCCCTCTATGGAAGTAAAAAACGCTAAATCAAACAATCTATAATAGCAGAGCCATGTCTGACTTGTCTCTCAAAGCGAATCGGTTCGTTTCGGAAATTTTCTGGGATGCTGCGAAGCCATTCCGCATTCCGGCCGCGTATTATAGAATTCATGCTATGTCTAACCTCAGGGTCGCTTTCTTGGATCGTTATCACCCGAACATTTGCGAGACAATCCGGCGGGGTTTGCCCGGGGACTGGGCGCCAAAGTTTGCCGAGAGCCGTGAAGTGAAGGACCAAATGGCCGCCGTCGTGGAGGCAGATCTCCTGTTCGTGATGGCGGCGCCCGTCACGCCAGAGATCCTCGCCGCCGCTACGAAAGTTCGCTTCATCCAGAAGCTCGGTGCGGGGGTCGATCGGATCGACCTCAAGGTCTGTGAGCAGCGGGGAATCGGAGTGGCTCGATTGGCGGGCGGAAATGCCATCCCGGTGGCCGAACACGCGCTCCTGCTGATTCTGGCGACGCTGCGCCGATTGCCGATAATCGATCAGCGAACGCGAGCGGGAGAATGGCTCAAGGAAGAGTCGCGAGGCGTGAATCGGCAGCTCCACGGCAAGCGCGTGGGCCTGGTCGGTCTAGGCGCCATCGGCAAGGCTCTCGCAAAGCTGCTCAAAGGATTCGAGGTCGAGATCGTCTACTATGATCCTTTTCCTCCTTTACCGGAAATAGAGCAGAAGCTCGGCGTCAAGGGCGTCTCCCTGGATGACCTTTTGGCAACTTCGGACGTGGTGTCGCTGCATCTCCCGCTGATGCCCACGACCGCGAATTTGATCAGCAAAGAAAGGATCGCCCGGATGAAGCCGGGCGCCGTGCTGATCAATTGCGCGCGCGGTGGCTTGGTTGACGAAGCTGCTCTGGCCACGGCATTGACCGAGGGCCGGCTCTTTGGAGCAGGAATCGATGCGTTCGCGAAGGAGCCGCCGGTAGGGAATCCTTTGCTCGCCCTCGTGAATCAAACAGTTGTTACACCGCATTTTGCCGGCGCGACCATCGATAACTTCAGCTCCGTGATCGAGAGCGCCGTGCGTAACGCGCGCCAATATCTCAGCAGCGGAACGGTACCGACGGCAGACGCGGTCTTTTTGCCGCAGTCACAGGTAACACCTAGGAATGCTGGATAATTTCGCCGCTGCGCGCCGAAATAAGTTGATCTCCAAGGGGTCGCGGCGGTAGGTCGAGCGAGGTTCGATGGAAAAACGTCAGACAATGGTGGTGAACGAAATTCGGTCCTTTCTGATCAACAATGAATGGGTGCCCGGAAGCGGTGGGTCGTTTGTCTCGATCAACCCGGCCGATGGCAGTGAGATCGCCCGCATCGCGGGAGCTTCCCAGGGGGATGTGCAGGCGGCCGCTTCGGCCGCGCGTGCTGCTCTGTCGAATCCACAATGGCACGATTTAAAACCTCACGAGCGCGCGCGCCTGCTCTATCGCCTGGGGGAATTAATCTCGGCGGACTCCGAGCGGCTCGCGCACGTGCAAATGCAAGACAACGGCAAGACTCTGAAGGAGTGCCGCCAGCAAGTGGCCAGCGCCGCCGGCACCTTCCGCTACTATGCGGGCGCCTGCGAGACTTTGGAGTCGGAGGTAACTCCGCCGCGCGGAAACTATTGGACGATGACGGTGCGCGAGCCGGTGGGCGTCGTCGCGGCGATCACTGCCTGGAACTCTCCTGTCACCCTCGAAGCGCATAAACTGGCTCCCATCCTGGCGGCAGGGAACACGGCAATCCTGAAGGCGTCCGAGGTTGCTCCGCTCATCAGCCTTGAATACGCAGAACTGGTGCTCAAAGCAGGTTTCCCTCCGGGCGTCGTCAACGTGCTCGCGGGCGCGGGCGAAGTGGGCCGTTGGCTGGTCGACCATCCGGGCGTCGATATGATTTCCTTCACGGGCGGAACAAAGACGGGCAGCGCGATCGCGTCAACCGCCGGGCGCTTACTCAAGCCCGTCGTCCTGGAACTCGGAGGGAAGTCACCGAATATTGTGTTTGCCGACGCCGATTTGAAGAAAGCCATTCGCGGAACAGGCGATGGTATCTTCTCAGGTGGCGGCCAGTCTTGCATTGCAGGCTCGCGCATTTTCGTGCAGAAGCCGATCTTCAAAGAGTTTCTGAATGGTTTGTGCGACTTTGCCAGGGACTATCGTATGGGCGCGCCCGAGTCCCCGGATACCGACCTCGGTCCCCTAGCAAGCTTCTCGCATCGGGAACATGTGGAGCGATATGTCGAAATTGGTCGCAAGGAGGGGGCTTCGGTCTTGGCCGGAGGCATCCGGCCCACCGGCGGCATCTTCGACAAGGGAGCGTTCTATCCGGCTACCGTGATGACCGATGTTGACAACAGCGCGCGGGTTTGCAGGGAAGAGATCTTCGGCCCGGTCGCTGTGGTTCTTCCGTTTGAGAACGAAGACGATCTGCTCCAGCAGGCCAATGACACCGATTTCGGGCTGGCCTCTGGTATCTGGACGGGAAATTACCAGCGGGCATGGCGAGTGGCGCGCGGCCTTCGAGCCGGCACGGTCTGGATCAACACGTACAAGCAAGCTTCCATAGCAACGCCCTTTGGCGGATTCAAGCAGAGCGGTCTCGGCCGCGAAAAAGGCTTGCAAGGTATGCTCGCCTACACAGAGACGAAGGGTATTTTCTGGGGCTTGACTTAGCCGCGCCTCCCTCATCTGATCTCCGAACTCAGTCTGCCTGTTGTGGGGCAACCTGCAAATGACCCGAACGTTTCCTCTGCTGCCACCAAACGCTGAAGCGGTCCATGTAGAGATAGACGACCGGCGTCGTAAAAAGCGTCAGCATCTGGCTGAAAATTAAACCGCCGATGATGGTAATCCCCAACGGAACCCTTAGCTCCGAGCCGATGCCCGTGTCTAGAGCCAGCGGCAGCGCCCCCAGCAGGGCTGCCATTGTCGTCATCAGGATTGGGCGAAAGCGCAGCAGACACGCCTCGTGAATGGCGCTTTTGGCATCCCGATGTTCGTTTCGCTGCACGGCAAGGGCAAAGTCGATCATCAGAATCGCATTCTTCTTCACCAGGCCGATCAGCAATACGATTCCAACGAGCGCAATTACGTTGAGATCCAAGTGGAAGATCATCAAGGCCAGAACCGCCCCGACGCCCGCCGACGGCAACGTGGAAAGAATCGTGATCGGGTGGATATAGCTTTCATAGAGCATTCCCAGCACGATATACACCGCCAGCAGAGCAGCGACGATCAAGAAAGGCTCGGTGGAGAGCGAGACCTGGAAGGCCTGCATCGATCCGGAATATGCACTTCGAATCGAGGCGGGCATGGAGATATTTTGCTCCGCGTCGCCGATCGCCCGAACGGCGTCGCTTAAGGCCACCCCGGGGGCTAGATTGAAAGAGATCGTCACGGCCGGGAACTGTCCATCGTGGTTGACGGCCAACGGAGCAATTTTCTTCTCGAAATGGGCCACCGCACTCAGCGGAACAACTCCTCCGGTGCTAGAGTGAATGTAAACGTCGTTGAGTCCCTGAGGGTTCTGCCAGAATTGGGGTGCCACTTCCAGCACCACGTGATATTGGTTGAGTGAGGTATACATCGTGGAAACCTGGGATTGTCCGAAAGCGCTATACAGGGTTGTATCCATCAATTGGGGCGTAATCCCCAGCCGGGCTGCTGTCTGGCGGTCATACACCAACCGGGCCTCCAGGCCGCTGTTTTGCTGGTCCGAGTCCACGTCTGTGAGTTCGGGCAATTTCCGCATTTGGCCAAAGACAACCGGCCCCCATTGGACCAGGTCATCGACGCTATCGGATCGAAGGGTGTACTGATATTGCGCGTTGGAGGACTTCGCGCCAATTTTCAAATTCTGATTCGCCTGCAGCACCACGCGCGCTCCCGCCAGGCTGTTGAGCTTGGGACGCAGACGGTCAATCACCCGGCTGGCAGTCAGCTTCCTCTGTTCGAAAGGCTTCAACGCTAGGTTGACCTGTGCGGTGTTCACTGGGCCATTGCCTCCGGTGGAGATTACCGCCATCGCCACCGCGGGATCCGATTTGATGATATTGACAAACCGGGAAGCCAATCGCTGCATTTCCTGAAACGAGATGTCCTGGGAAGCGCGAATACCGCCGCTCAAATGGCCGTTGTCCCCCAAGGGGAAAAATCCCTTGGGCACAATCACGAAGAGATAGACATTTATGGCAATCGTCATCAGCAGGATTCCGAGCGTGAACGCCTCATGCCTCAGCACCCACTTCAGGCCTCGGTCGTAGACGCGCACCATCAAATCAAAGGCATTTTCATTGATGCGATAAATTCGCCCGTGGGCCCGCCCATGTTCCCGCTGCAAAAGATGGGCGCACATCATCGGGGTCATCGTAAGAGACACGAGCAGAGACACCAGGATCGACACCGAAAGTGTGACGGCGAACTCACGGAACAAGCGGCCCACGATGCCGGCCATCATCAAGATCGGTATGAATACGGCGACCAGCGACAACGTCATGGAAAGAACGGTGAAGCCAATTTCCCTTGCGCCGTGCAAGGCCGCTTCCAGGGGCCGCATCCCTTGCTCCATGTGGCGGGTGATGTTCTCGATCACGACAATCGCGTCATCCACGACGAAACCCGTGCAGATGGTGAGTGCCATCAAGGAGATATTGTCGATACTATAGTTGAACAGATACATCACGCCGAATGTGCCGAGCAGCGACACGGGAACCGCAACGCTCGGAATCAGAGTGGCGCGAGGGCTTCGCAAAAAGAGGAATACCACTAGAATGACGAGCGCGATGGAAACCAGAAGAGACCGCTCGGCCTCCCGGACCGCCGGAAGGATTACCGTGGCACGGTCGCCCGTGATCACCATGTCAATCCCTGCGGGAATCGAGGCTTTCAATGACGGAAGCGCCTGGCGGACACGGTCGGTGGTGTCGATGATGTTGGCGTTGGGCTGCCGATAGAGCTGCACAGTGACGCACGGTTTGCCGTCGAAAAAACCAGCGGCGCGAATGTTCTCGACCGAATCCTGGACGTCGGCAATATCCGACAATTTGATGGCGGCGCCATCGTGGTAGCCGACGATCAGCGGCTTGTAGTAGGCGGCCTGCAACAGCTGGTCGTTGGCGAGGATGTCTGCCGTCGTGTGCTCGTCCCAGATCTGGCCTTTCGGGACGTTCGCGTTCTGCTGGCTGAGCATGTTCTTCACGTCTTGAAGACCGAGCCCATAACTGTTTAGTTGAGTAGGATTGATATCGACGCGAACGCCCGGGAGCGAACTCCCCCCGACGAACACCTGCCCTACGCCTGAAACCTGGGATAGCTTTTGCGCCATAATCGTTGATGCCGCATCGTAGAGACGCCCGCGATCGTAGATCTCGGAGGTGAGAGCAATTTGTAAAATCGGCAAATCGGCTGGATTTACCTTCTTGTATGTGGGATTGCTCGGGAGGTTCGCAGGCAGATAGCTGCGTGCCGCGTTGATGGCTGCCTGCACGTCCCTGGCGGCGCCGTCGATATTACGATTCAAGTCGAACTGCAAAGTAATGGAGGTGCTGCCCAGATAGCTTGATGAGGACATTTCCGTAATGCCCGCGATGCGCCCGAATTGGCGCTCCAACGGCGTAGCGACCGAGGAGGCCATAATCTCCGGGCTGGCTCCCGGCAAGCTTGCGGACACGCTGATGGTCGGATAATCGATCTCAGGGAGTGCCCCCACCGGAAGAACCAGGAAGGCGATGATCCCGGCCAACGCTATAGCCACCGTGAGCAGCGTGGTGGCTACCGGCCTATGGATAAAGGGCGTCGAAAGGTTCATCGTTTAATGTGACGGAGGACGCGCAACGATGGGTACGGTTTGACCGGCGGGCTAAAGTGCAGAAACAGAACGTGTTCAGACCGCGCTTGGTCGCCGCGTTTCAACGTGTTGCTCCTTCACTTGCTTGCGGATTCCGCTCCATTGCTGTGGTTGGCTAGATAGAAATACCCCACTTTATTGTTCGGATTGGTGCCATACCACATCCGCCCTTGCGCATCACGGAACAATTCCCGCATCGCGATTTCCGAGTGCGGAACCGGATATTCGATTACCTTCCCGGTTTTGGTATCAAAGCGCGCCAATTCATCCATGTCGTGAGAGTTATACCAGAGGTACCCGTCCGCATCGAAACCCATGCTGTAGGGGGTAGGGTCAGGGCCCGGCAGTGGATACTCGGTGAAAGTCTCGGTCTTGGTATCAAAGCGGGCCATCTTCCCGGCGTTGAATTCACCCACCCAGATCATTCCGTCGGGAGCAATTTCCATGCGCCGCGGAAAGCTCTTCGGCGTGGGCATGGCCCATTGCGAGACTTTCATTGTTTTGCCATCGACTTTGCCAATCTTGTTTGCCCCCGATTGCGTGAACCAGACATCGCCATTCTTATCCGGTTTCACATCATAGGCGAATGCCACGCCCTCGAAGTGCGTGAATTTTCCGGTTTCTGGATCGAATTTCGTCAGCGGGCCCCCGCTGGCCCACGCGTTTCCGCTGGGATCGATTCGCACCGTGTGCTTTGACCCGCCGTCGATCGTTCCTTCTTTCCCTGGAAGGTAATAATCCTGATATTCGGTAATTGTTCGTGTGTTCGGATCCCATCGCCCGAGTTTGTTCGAATCGGTCTCCGTCATCCAAACAGAGCCGTCCGGTGCGGGCACGGCTGAATGAATGGCAGCCGTCCCTATATTGGGGACCGAAAAGTCCTGCATCTCACCGGTTTTAGGGTCCAGGCGTGTGATTTTATTCGCGACACCGAAATTTGGTATCCACACGTACCCATTCTTGTCCGGAGCGGCGCTGAAGGGCATGCGGCTCGGACCCGGCATGTCGTACTCCACATACACGATATTCAACGCGTCGCTGCCAAAGGTCCGCACCGTGTCGTTGTACGCAGGCATGTCCGCAGGAGATTTCGGCAGCACGGATTCCGGACCAAACAAACTTGTGAGGTAGGAGGCAATCACGTCTGCATCCTGATCCGTGACATCCACGTGCATGGTCGTCTGCATGTATTGAAGCCGGTCCCGCCAGCCGTCCGCGTCGCGCGTAACGGAAGCCATGCGGGTTTGGAATAGATGGCACGTCGCACAATGCGCAACGAGCAGGTCTTTCCCTCTGGCCGCCGGCCAGAGCTGCCGCGCTTGGTAGAACGAAATGTCATTCCAGCGGACCACACCCTTTTGCAGTGCGAAATCGCAGGATACCTTCTGGTCCGCGGTCAGATTCACACCCGTCTGGGGATCGGTCCGGAAGCCGGCCGCGCGGATCTGCAGGCGATATTCGCCGGCCGGAAGCTTTTCGATTTGATATTGCCCGTGGCTGTCGGAGAGAACGATCACCGTGATTCGGGACTTCGTGTTCTGGGCCTCGACAAACGCCCCCTGGAACGGCGCGCCTTCGGTGCCTTTCACTGTCCCTGTGATCGTCGCTCCGTAAGACGCAGCGCCGAAGAAAAGCAACAAGCACACGGGCCGGATGAACTTGGCATTCAATCCCATGGCATCTCCAATTCGGTGTCTCTGAACTTGCAGCGATTTAACCTTTCCGGCTAGGAATCTCGACATAGGCCCGCGTGATATCGGCGACCGTCCGCGTGCCGCAATTACCCATCACAAGTTTCAGTTCACCCTGCAGGATCGCCAGGACCCGCTCCACACCGGGCTGACCGAACGCTCCCAATCCCCATAACATGGGGCGCCCAATTCCAACTGCCGTGGCACCGAGCGCTAGCGCCTTAAAAACGTCGGTGCCGCGACGGAATCCGCTGTCGACGAATACCGGAACGCGGCCGTTCACTTCGTCCACGATCTCGGGAAGAGCTTCAATCGTGGGCTGGAGCGTTTCCGTAACGCGCCCGCCGTGGTTTGAGACGTGAATGCCGTCGATCCCGTGGTCTACAGCCAGGCGCGCGTCTTCGCGCGTAGTTATCCCCTTGATCACGAATTTTCCGTTCCAGGATTTGCGCATTCGGTCGACGAAATCCCAGTCCAGGGGAACTGGCACGCCACCGACTGCGTCGAGGCCCTCGCGCATCGGGCGATCTCTGACGAGAATGTCTTGCCCTCTGACCTCATGGCAAGGCGTGCACTGCCTCAAATCTTTCGGCCGGTTGCGAAGGTAGGTTTCGGCGTGGCCGCCAGGAGTCGTATCGACCGTGAGAGCGATCACCGTGCATCCGGCGGCCTCCACGCGCCGCAGAAGCTTCTCGCAACCTTCCCACGTGCGTGGCGCATACACCTGATACCAGACTGGCCGGCCCAGCGCAGCGTTCACTTCTTCGACTGAAGTTGCCGTTGCCGTCGAAAGATACTGCAGCGTGCCGTACGCCTTGTCTGCCCGCGCGACAGCCAATTCGCCGTCGGGATGAAATGACTTCTGGCCGCCTGTCGGGCATGTGAAGATGGGGCTGTTGTAGATGGTGCCGAAAACATTGACGCGCATGTCCACCTTGGTGGCGTCGCGTAGGCGGCGCGGGCGTAGTTCAATGTGCTGGAATCCTTCGCGGTTAGCGCGGATCGTCGCGTCGTCGTCGACACCGCTAGTCATGAACGCCCAGTGGCCGGGCGCCACGTTGCCGCGCGCGACCTCCTCGAAATCAAATACGCTAAGCGCCTCGGCGGGGCTGGAGATTGGCGCGGCGGTTTGTGGCGCGTTCTGGACAACGACGCCATGGCGCAGGAAGGCTGCGACTCCACCGAGGGAAGCGACATAGGGGCTTGCGGCCAGGAACTTCAGGAATTCGCGCCGTGCGGTTTGTTTCTTCATAACGGAGGCGAATTTTAGCGCCCTCGGGCCCTTTTGACCAGCAGCGATCCATCTGATTGCTCAGGGGATGCAGGTCATTGCAAAGACGTACGCAAGCGCTAAAACGTTACGGCTGATACGGCAACGATCCCCTATATCGAGGGATCAGACGGAGGGCGTTTTCGCGATAGATGGCCCGGAGTTCGGCCGGGTCAAACAGGCCGCATTCCCGCAGGCCCGTCGCTTCGTCGGCAACCCGCGCGTAGAGGAAATCCGTACCGAATAGTATTTGCGACACAGGCATGATCAGTCATTGTGTGGATATTGTTCGAACGCCCGGTGCCGTAATGAAATTTCCGCACTTCGCGTAGCAAGGAGCTCTCAGCACCAGGGTAGGATTTCCTGCCGCACCAGTCGGGGCTGTGTTTCGCCGAACGAGGAAGGGCATCGTGCCCCCGGCATCGCAAAAGATGAACCGAATGTCAGCAAAGCGTGCACTGTATCCACGTTCGGCGCCGGTGACGGGTGGCTTCAAGAGGCTCAGAATCGCGCGGTGAACATCCCAGCTGAAAATTTCATACGGCCCGGCTGAAATCTTGCGGTGGACGTAGACGATCGCCTTTTGCCGGTTTAATTCCTCGAACACGGGCGCGAATGCGGGATCGCCCAGCAGCTTGTCACCGTATATCTGGCCGTAATGCGACAGCAATCCAAAGCCGTCCGCCTGCAGCGTGTCGAGTGCGTACTCGATTTCGCGGAGGCTTCCCTCCACGTCGCGCAATGGCAACAGCGCGAACAGTCCAAAACGCCCGGGGAAGTCCGCGGCGCACCGTAGTCGTTGCATTGGCGCGCGAGGTGGCGCGTTGCATCCACGGGAGATTCGTTGTCTCCGAACCACACACTCGGAGTCGTAATCGACACAATGGAGGTGGCAATGGCTGCCCGATCCATCTGCCCGATCGATTTTGCGGGTGTCCAATCCTTGAACGCGCCCACGATGTCGGCGTTCCCCAAAACGCCGAGCGTTTTCTTGGTGCCGATGACGCCGACCCACGCGGTGGGGCGCAATGGCTATGGACATCGATTCGGCCGTAATTCAAGCTGCCGGCGGAGGCCTCCAAGTGGTGCCCCAGAAGCAAGGAACTCGCAGTAAGCGTGGCCATCCCGCCAATCCCAGAGAGAAACTGCCGCCGTGGCAAACGGGAGCCGCAAAGCGGATGGTTGTCCGGCGGGAGTACCTCCTCGGGGTTTCTGGTCACCATTCGCACCCTGTTGACTGCTTCGGTCGCCTCAGGAATTACCTGAGCTCTTCCGATGACCACGACGCCTCTTCCTTTACGCTGTACCCGCTTCCTCCTGCTTTTATCATCCGCGCCGCGAGATTCAAAATGCGAGCCACAGCATCGGCTGGTGCCACTCCCCGGCTGTGGATGTTGGAGATCAAGTTCCGGTCGGCGTCGGTGTGTTGGTTGCCGGGGCGGTAAGACATATAGGCCGACAGGCTCTCCGCCGTGGCCAGCCCGGGACGCTCACCGATTAGCAGCAACGCCACGCGAGGTTCAAGCATCTCGCCGATCTCGTTCAGAATTCCCACGCGGCAGTGATGGATTATGAAGGTTTGGCCCAGTTGCCACCCTCGCCCTCGGGCGCCCGCACCAAGCAAGGGCAGCAGTGCAGGGATTTGGATTGACACTGCGGGGACCGACAGCCCATCACCGATCGAGATCTGAAGATCGCTGCCCTTCAGACAGCGCTTTTGGATCTCGGCTCGTGAGTTATCCTCGAAATGCCGGCCGAGATCGGGCCGCAGAAGGTATTCGTGTTTGGAGGCCGCCCGCGTATACGTTTCGAAGAGTCGCCATTCCTGAACGAACGCCGCACCAAAGGCCGCCATGGGCTCTAGTTCCGCCCGCACCGCGTCCCGTGCGGCTGCATGCGCTTCTCGGAGTTCCATCTGGGTTTGCGTTCGGTACGAACTTCCCGCTCGGCCCGCCAGGAGTCGCGCCGGCGTTCGCGCGCGAATCTTGTGCACAAGGTCGTTCAAATCCGAGCGCACCGCTGATATGTTTGGTGATTCTTGGCGATCGTTCACAACTAGAGAACCTCTGCCAGTGAGGACTCGAGCCTCCGCAGCAGTTGGTTCCGTTGGGCTGCTTCCATCAGAGCTGGCTCGCCGTCGCGATAGAAACCAGCCGACTCCAGCCACGCCGCGAATTCGGGAGCGGGCTTGAGTCGGAAGAGCCGGCGCATCGCGAGCGCATCGTGGTAACTGGTGGACTGATAGTTCAACATCACGTCGTCGGAGCAGGGAACTCCCATGAAATAATTGCAACCCGCCGCTGCCAGCATAATCAGGAGATTGTCCGCGGAGTTCTGGTCCGCATCCGCATGATTGGTGTAGCAGACATCGCAGCCCATCGGCAGTCCCAAAAGCTTGCCCATGAAATGGTCCTCCAGGCCGGCGCGAATGATCTGGCGCTCGTCGTAGAGGTATTCCGGCCCGATGAAGCCAACAACGCTGTTTACAAGGAAGGGATCAAAACACCGTGCGACACCGTATGCGCGCGCTTCGAGAGTCAGTTGGTCTACTCCGTGGTGAGCCTCGGCGGAGAGCGCGCTTCCTTGCCCGGTCTCAAAATACATGAACTGCTCGCCCATCCACGGAACGTCCCGCTGCCGATGATGATCGAGAACTTGTTCCTGGCCTTCGCGCAGCGTTGCGAGCGTGATACCGAAACTTCGATTCGCCGCCTGAGTGCCCGCCACCGATTGGAAAAGCAGATCAACCGGAGCGCCGAACTCCAGGGCGGCCAGTTGCGTGGTGATGTGGGCAAGGCAGCAGCTTTGTGTCGGGATCTTGTAGACCTCCACGAGGCGATTGAGCGCGCAGAGAATTGCCTTGGTTGTTTCCACCGAGTCGGATGCTGGGTTTACGCCAATTACCGCATCTCCGCATCCATAGAGCAGCCCCTCGAAAGCTGAGAGGAGGATTCCCCCGAGGTTATCTCCCGGGTGGTTGGGCTGTATGCGGATGCCCAGAACGCCGGGTTCGCCCATCGTATTCCGGCAGCGCGTCACATGGCGGATCTTCGCCGCGGCAAGCACCAGATCCTTGTTGCTCATGATCTTGGCGACCGCCGCTGCCATCTCTGGAAGAATTGCCCACTGCAGTTTGTTCAGATCAGTGCCGCTGGTCTCATCGTCCAGGATGTATTCCCGAAATTCGCCCACCGTGAGGCCCTTGATTGACTGGAAGATTTCTTCGCTAAAGCTGTCGAGAGTAAGGCGGCTAACGTCGTCCTCATCCGGGTCAATTAATGGTTGCTGGAGAATTTCGCCGAGGGTTAAATCAGCGAGCTTGCGCTTGGCGGCGATGCGTTCACTCTCCGATCGCGCGGCAATGCCGGCTAGCCGATCGCCCGACTTCTCCTCATTGGCTTTGGCCAGGATCTCGCGGAGGTCGGCAAACCTATAGGTCTCTGCCATGAGTGAAGAGAAAACAGCCTGCGTGAAATACCTTCAAATGGGATGGTACCTTCAATTTGCAGGAAAGGAAATTACTTCGCCGATGTGGCCGATGTGGAGAGTCGGGGTGGGACGGTAGCTTCGTTGTCTCAAAGGGAACGCGAAAATTGAGAATCCACTTCAGCTCGAAGCCTTCGCCGGTACCTGGGCACCCCTTTGACGTGCCTCGGAAAGCCCGATGGCGATCGCCTGCTCGCGGCTCTTCACGGTGCCGCCCTTGCCGCCTTTCCCTGATTTGAGTGTGCCCCGCTTCCTTCGGCGCATGGCGCTCGCTACGCTTTTCGTTGCAGCTCTGCCGTACTTTCTTCCGCCCGACTTGCGTGCCATCGAAGCCTCCTGTGAGTGCAAACGCTCAAGATGTAACCCTTGCCGGATAATTATGCCACTGGTCCGAAATCTCCATACGCGGAATTCGGTATGGAGGGCGTGGTGAAACGGTAAAAGCGATGCTTTTTGCAACCTGCGGAAGGTTTCGATGGGGGACTCAATCCACGCAAAAGGCGCGCGGGACTAATTCAGTCGCGATACCGAAACTCCAATTTCAGCCCTGCGACCTCGATGATATCGCCTTCCGACAGCTTTTGAGGCCTTTGGATGGCATCGGCATTTACGCAGGGAACTTTGCCGGCCGGCCCAATGTAGTAAGAGTTGTCCTCACGCCGGTTAATCTGGGCCGCGGCTCGGGGGGCCCACCAGCCCTTCAGCTTGATCGTGGCCATCCCGGACTTGCCGATCACGGCAAGCTTATCGGTGAGTGCGTATTCTTGCCGATCCGCTTTGCCCTTTCTGACTACCAAGGTGGCGATTCTCAGCCGTGCTGGAGCAACCTGTGAGCTTTCGCCGCCGGCCGCTATTTTCTGAATGAAGTCACGCCGCGCTTTCGTGTCGAGCATCACCGTTTCGTTGATTTTCGGTGCCGTTGGCTTCGCGTGGCCCGCTTCTGCGGAGCCGGCCACGTTCCGCGAATCGGCGACGACGATGGTGTGCTTCCCGATGGCTACCGAATCCCCCGGTTTGAGCATCACCATCTGCACGCGCTGGCCGTTGACGAACGTGCCGTTCAAGCTGCCGAAATCCTCCAGCATCAAACGGTCCTCTTCTTTGAACACGCGGGCGTGATAGTGCGAAACGGCGGGATTGTCGATCACGAGTCCGTTGTCCGGCGAACGCCCGATGCTCACCTCCTGCGAATCCAACGGCCGTTCCGTCAAAACCGAGTTCTCAAATTTCAGCACGAGTGTCGGCATTGCCCTACCTCCCAGCGGTCGAAATCAGCGGCCGAACCATTTCCCCCACACACCGAGCCGGCCCCTGGCGCACGCCCATCTTGACGCCGGACGGAGCACGATTGCCGTGATGTTGTCTCCGCCGCCGGCCTGCTTTGCAAGTTTGACCAAGTCATGGGCCGCTTCCTGCGGACCTTCCGCATCGGCCAGGATTTCAAAAATCTGCGCGTCAGAGAGGTCTCGCGTAAGCCCGTCGGAGCAAAGCAGAATCGTATCGGTGTCCATGACGAACTCTTCGCTGACGTCCACTTCGACTTCGGAATCGATGCCCAGCGCACGGATCAGCACATTCTTCAGATGGGTTGCGTCGGCCTGCTCCTGCGTCATCGTCCCTTGCCGGACCTGTTCACCCACGAACGAATGGTCCTGCGTGAGCTGTTCGAGGTTTTCATCCCGCACGCGATAAACGCGGCTATCTCCTACGTGCGCGATACTCATTCGGCCGTCGGTGAACTGCACCGCGACGACCGTTGCACCCATTCCTTGGCCGGGCTGCTTGCGAACCGATTCGCCGTAAATCGTCGCGTTGGCAAGCCGCACGGCGCTCGCCAGGCGATTCGAGACATTCGAGACACCGGGAATGGGCTCGCCGACTAGCGCAAGCGACGAATCTGCAGCCGCCTTGCGGCAATGGTCGAGAACCGTATCAACCGCTAGCCTGCTTGCCACTTCTCCCGATTCAAGTCCGCCCATCCCATCCGAGAGAACGAAAAGGTCGAGCTCCGTCGCAGAGCCGGAGAAGTCCTCGTTATTCACCCGAACCAGGCCCTTGTCTGTCCGGCATCCAAATTCCATCATTGGTTCGACCTCTGCGGGAGGTTCAGATTCTTGATCGCGTGGATGTTGGTGAAACCCTGGCTCTCGAGTTGCTGCATCACATCCGGGGCCTTCTGGGGGCCGAATGGTCCGGAGAGGAGCACGAAGAACTCACCATTCGGGTTGCGCCGGGGAACCACGATGGTGGGCAGGCCCAGGTCTTCGATCTTTCTCGCAGCGTCTTGTGCGCTGTCTTGCAGTTGGAATCGGCCGATCCAGAGATAGGTGAAGCCCGTTGAATTCGCGGAAGCGCCCCCTGCCTCCAACTTCGAAGCCCTGCGAGGGAGCCGTGGAGTGGCAGACGGCTCGACAGGAGGCTCCTGCGAGAGCTCGGCCGGCGAACCGCTTGCTGGAACGCTCCCCGCGGGCGCTGGGGTTTCCGTCACCGTTTCAGCCCGGCTCGCTGGTGTTTCCAGCTCGCTTTTGGGTACAAATTGAGGAACGGGTCCTGCCGGCTGCGGCCTGGTTCCCGGCGGCTCGGATCTTTGCTTTTCCCATGCGAACTCTGGTGGAGCGGGGGCAGCCAAACGGGACGGCGGCGGCAGATTCTTCGCGGCACGGGAAAGGGCCGCCCAGTGCACTCCGCTGGCGACGGCTGTAGCGATAAACGCTCCCAGTAAGATCCACAAAACAGGCACGGTGCGCTTCCCAACCGGCGCGGTGCGTGCAGTAAGGGAGCGGGTTCCGGTTGCCAGACGGGCGATTGCCTCGCGATTCGCCAAGGTTTGCGCCGGATCTCTCGGAGAAGCGAGAATGGCGCGGATTCCAGAGGACGTAAGCGCTCTCTCCAATTCTGCAATCGATTGGAAGCGCTTGTCCGGATTCTTCTCTAGGCATTTCAGGATCGCTCGCTCAACCGACACTGGAATGGTGGGCTCAATTTCGTGCGGAGGCACCGGCGTTTCTTGCATCTGCTTTAGGGCGACCGCCACGGGATTTTCCCCCGCGAACGCCTGTTGGCCGGTAAAAACTTCGTACAAAACGAGGCCCAGTGAATAGATATCGGTGCGGTAATCCACCGGCTTTCCGGAAACCTGCTCGGGTGACATGTAGGCCGGTGTACCCATCATTGCGCCGGTGAGCCGCGTCGCGGACTCCATCGAACGCGCGATTCCAAAATCCATGATCTTCTCGTTCCCCCGCGAATCGATCATCACATTTTCGGGTTTCAGGTCGCGATGCACGATGCCCTGCGCGTGCGCCTCCTTTATTCCCGAACAGATTTGCAGCGTCAGATCGAGTGCTTTGCGGAGCGGAAGCCCTCCGAAGCGGTTCAGTACCGACCTCAGGCTTTCGCCCTCCACAAACTCCATCGAAGTGTAGGCGACGCCACCGATGCGGTTGAACTCGTAGACGCGGCACACCGCCTTGTGGGTAATCTTGCGGGCGAAGAGGAGCTCGTTCTTGAACCGGTCCATCATCGTCTGGTCGGCGGCAAATTCGGTTTTGATCAGTTTGAGAGCCACCACCTGCTGCGTTTCGCGGTCCCGGGCTTTGTAAACGCTTCCCATGGCGCCGTGTCCCGCTTCGCCCAGAATGTCGTAGCGCTCTGACAGAGCGGCGAGCGCTGCGGAACCGAGATGGAGGTCCGCTGCAGTGGGAGAAAGGGGTTCAGCAAGTGTTAATGTCGCCACATCTGGAACCTCGCTCAGATGAGCGGGCTCCTGAGGTTGTCGTTCAGAACCGGAGGCCACTCCGGTGGGGGCAGGGAAGTCCTTGTTCCGATCGACGGGGGTAGTCATATTTCGCCTCCGTTAGGATAGATAACAAAACCCTGTTCGTCTGGTTGTCGGCGGCAATGTGTAGAGAAAGAGTATCTGGTCCTTCCCCCTGTCCGGTTGGCCAGTGGCGTCGTAATCCCATGACGCGGCTCGATGGCGGCGGGTATCCATCGTTTGGCATGGATCTGCTTCGCATCTCGGCTAGCTAAATTTAGTCCGAAGCGAGACAGGATTCAGTGCGGATTGAAATACTCGGGGAACAATGAAGACAGGCGGGCCTTCTGACGGAGACAGAAACCACCGCTTCGGTAACTCTTGAGATGGCTTTTTGCCCAGCTAAGAAATGCTCCCATCCAGGATGGGGAGCGAACTTCGGCTAATCTTCCTCGGCGAGAAGAATCGCGGCCGCCAGCACTGTGGTCCACAGGCCGCGCTTGTCGCCGACGGCCGATTGTGTGATGTTCATAGTGCGGACGATCTTGTTCGAAATTCGGTAGACTTCTTTCTTTTCATCCCACGATAAATCAGGATCGAATTCCACGTTCAGCGTCGTGGCGAGCATTTCTGCCGCAAGCTCTTCGGTGTACTCGCCAGCAACCTCTTCGGTTTCCCCGAACGAATGATGCTCGGACAGATATCCGTACATGGACTTGTCGCCCGGAAGGGCCAGTCCCACGCCGGCCGCGATCAGTCGATGCGGCTCGCGCGTCTGGTTCTCGCTGATAACGGTGAACGCCACCTGGCCGGGCTTCAAATGCTTCAGCCCCTCAGTGCGTGAAATCAGTTTGCAGTGGGGAGGAAAGATCGACGATACCCGGACAATATTGCAGGCCGCAATTCCCGCGTTTCGCAGCGCCAGCTCGAAGCTCGAGAGGCGCTCACGATGTTTTCCAACTCCTTTGGTCAGGAAGATCTGCTTTGCGACAAACGCCATGAGAAAGGTTGCGGTGCCTCCGCGATTTGAATTGGAAAGTTCCTGTGCGGTTTGAAAATTAACAAGCACACGCAATGAAGTCAATCATTATTCCGCTGGAATCATTGCAGTTGCGTAAAAGTGGACGGCGACGCTACTTCGTCGCGGATGCAACGTCCGCGTCGGACACCTTTTCGATCGCCGCCACGGCTTCCGGAGGCACGATCTTCCAGTTTCCAACCGCGTCTGTTGGAATTTTTTGGGTGCGCCCCAAATACTCGATTACCAGATCGCGAATCTCCAAAGCCGACCGAAACAGGACCGGCAAGTGCTGCAAGCCCTTATAGGCAAAATATCCACCGCCCCCTGTATACCGATAGCTGTTTATAGCCACCCGCAGCGTCTGGGCGGGGTCGAGCGGCTTGCCGTGAAAAGTTAAATCGCGGACTCGGTCTCCCACCGGTCTGGTCAAATCCATCTCGTAGGACACCCCCTCGGCTTGGTCCGCATTGTAGGACGGTAGCTTTTCGGTTTCACCCTCCCGCAGTGGCCACTGCGAGAAAAAGCTCGCCGCGTGCTCGAGTGCTTCCTTCAGTTGTGCTCCGGTCATTTGAACAACGTACAGTGTGTTGTCGTAGACATAGAGCGCCGCGGCTTGCCGCACAGTTACGGCACCAGCCGGGATTCGTACGGCCTGGTAGAACAGAGTCGCCATCGATACGTCGGCTTGGCCCGCATCCATTTCTGTGTTTTGGACCACGTCCAGCAGAGGACTGTCCTCGTAACGGGCGTGCTTTCCGGAAAGATCTTTTGTCGAAGTGGCGATAGGAGTGTCGAGATATTTCTCCGTTTCTTCCTGGTAGGGTTTCGCGAGCTTCATGATCTCGGGATCAGGGGGCACCTGGGCCGTGACGTGAATCACGCGCGAATGCTTGGAAGCCACCTCCCACTGCCCCTCGGCTTTTTTCGTCATCACTATGTCGGCGCGTGCCAGTGCCATCCCCCAGTTTTTCGGTTGCGCCATGAGCACGCCGTTGATAAATCTCTCCGGCAACTCGCTGTGCGTGTGGCCGAAGAAAATCACATCGATACTGGGCACCTGTTCCGCAAGGTCGGGGGCGGTGTTCTCGCCTTGCATCTGCTCGGGCCACTCCTCACCACTTCGAGGGTCGCGGGAGAAACCGGAGTGCATGATTACAACCAATAGGTCAACCTGCCGGCGCACTTCCGGAATCACGCGTTTCGCCGCTTCCACGATAGGTTCAAACTGATAGCCCTTGTAGTGTTCGGGGATCTCCCAGAGCGGGATTGCCGGGGTTACAAATCCCACGATGCCAATGCGCACACCCTTCACAGTCTTGATGATATAAGGAGGGAAGTACGGAGCGCCTTGCTTGTAGGTTTCCTTGATATTGGCGGCCAGCCACGGAAACTTGGATTCGCCCTTGGCCTTCCACATGGCCCCTTCGCCGAAATTGAACTCGTGATTGCCTACGGCCATCGCGTCATAGTGAAGCAGATTGAACGCCGCAATCATGGGGTTCGGCTTTGAGGTGTTCTTCTCCGCGAAGTAATAAGCGAGAGGTGTGCCCTGAATCGTGTCTCCGCAATCTAGCAGAAGGGCATCGGGCGCTTCGGCGCGCTCCTGCTTGATGAGAGTTGCAATCTTGGCGAGGCCGCGGTCCTCCGGTTTATCTCCGTAATAATCCCAGGGCTCGATTCGGCCGTGCGTGTCGGTAGTATCCAGAAGCGTGATGGTGACGTTCCCGGCCTTCGACACCGAGCGTTTTGCGGCCGATACTTCCACAAACGAAACCCCCGCGGCGAGCAGCCCAAGCAGGAACAGTGCGCGGAGTATGAACACCAAGCCTGTCTTCCAATCCCGATTCTTTCGGCTATTCCTTGGCACAAAGTAGGAGGCAAGGGGCGAGCGCATCGGATATGCTTTTCAACTCTCGCAGTTGAGGAGGAGTAAAATCGGGGCCGGCGTCGGCTGGGCTCTTGCCCTTGCGGGATACCTGTAGAACTCCCAGCGCCTTGCTTCCGAGCAGAATCGGCGAGCTCATGATCTTCTGGATCGGCTCCGCTCGCTCGTCTTCGGCCACGGGAACCCCTTCGAATACGGAAGCATGGGGAACCACATGAAAATGATTCACAGCCTCGGGACGCATTTCACGCATGGACTTGGCGGCCAGGGCGCTTCCACTCGACAGCGGAATCTGCCCGATGTTCCGGAGACTTTCCGGCGCAAGAAACCGCAGGGACTGCCCGTCGCGAGTCAAGCCGAGAATGGCCACTTCGTGAAGTCTAACGTCAAAAGCCTTAGCGATCAGTTCAACAGCCTGGTCCATTCGGACGCCTTCCTCTTCGTCGGCCCGGGGGGAAATCTCCCCCACCCACTTCTTCAATTCGGTCAGATGGTCGATCATTGTCGACAAGGGACTCTCGCTACCGAGCAATCTATCATATGACGTTTGCTGGGGGAAACGCGATGCGACTATGGGGGGTGCACCGCGCAAGTAACCTCCATCGCTCTGCCTGACCGAAATGACGGATGCCCCGGCATGCTAGGATCAACATGTTCCGCGTGCTTCGGATAGCACCCGACCGGGTGAGAAAATTGGACGGGCAACCTCTCTGTTAGCAGTCGGTTGCGCAGGCGAGGAGAGATTCTACCGTTGAATCGCATTCCTGACCGGACAACTATTTCCCCCGAAGCAGGGAATCTCCATTTCCGGTCACTTGTAATCGACACGCACGTCGACACCACCCAGCGGCTACTGCGCAACACATTCGACCTAGGCCTGCGCCATCCGGATGGGTCGGTCGATATTCCGCGCTTGCGCGAAGGTGGCGTGAACGCCATTTTCTTCGCCGTCTGGACGCCTGGCTCGATCACCGGGCCGCCGGCCGTCCAGCGCGCGCTTGATCAAATCGAAGCCCTACGCCGGCAGGCCGAACTTCATCCGCAGGATCTTCTCTTCGTCACGACCGCTGCAGGCATATCCCAGGCGTGCGCAACGGGCCACATCGCTATTCTGGTGGGCATCGAAGGCGGGCACCTCATCGACAGCGATCTCTCCGTTCTCGCCCAATATCATTCGCTGGGAGCATGTTACATGACTCTCACCCACGCGGTTAACGTTGAATGGGCCGACGCCTCAACCGACAGGCCCGTTCACAACGGGTTGACCGATTTCGGCAAGCAAGTCGTACGCGAGATGAACCGCCTTGGCATGATGGTCGACATCTCCCACGTCTCCGACAAAACCTTCTACGATGCGCTGGCCAACAGTGCCGCGCCATTGATCGCTACGCATTCCTCCTGCCGGGCCCTGTGCGATGCGCCCCGCAATCTGAGCGACCAGATGATTAGGGACCTTGCGGCAAAAGGAGGAGTGGTCCAGATCAATTTCCACGTGGGCTTTCTAAGCAACAAATTCCGCGCCGCCAGGAATGCAAATCCGCAATTGGAGCAGGAGATTGAGGCTCGCATGAGTGAGATTTGCGGCGACAAGGAAGTGAGCCAGTTCACCGAGGCCGGAAAGCTGATTCGTCAGTTCGCGGCCCAAGGAAGGCTGCCGCGTGTCGAATGGACGGAAATCCTTGACCATATCGACCATGCCGTTAAACTGGTCGGAGCAGATCACGTGGGTCTGGGGTCAGATTTCGACGGCGCCGACATGCCCTATGGCATGGACGATGCTTCTTATCTCCCCCGCATTACCGGCGGATTGCTCCAGAAGGGTTATTGCGAAAGCGACATCCAGAAAATTCTTGGTGGCAATACGCTCCGCCTCATGCAAGATGTGGAGGCCATAAAGCACAAAATGGAGGGAACGCCATGAGACGTTTCGCACGGCTCTGTGTTTTTACGCTGAACCTGCTGCCCCTCGCCGCATTCGCGGGGCAAGCGCAACCCGCCGCGCCGAAACCCGCCGCGACGGCAAAACCGAGGACAACCACGCATATGACAACCGATCCAGCTTTGCTGAAGCCCGCAACTCTTACCGCCAAGGCCCCCGATGTTTACGAGGTGAAATTTGTTACCACGAAGGGTGATGTCACGGTTCAGGTGACGCGCTCCTGGGCTCCGCTAGGCGCCGACCGCTTCTACAACCTCGTCAAACATGGCTTCTACAACGACGCCGCCTTCTTCCGCATCGTGCCCGGCTTCATCGTCCAGTTTGGCCTGGGCGCC
>Ga0187863_10000806_pt1 | contig 26134 bp, 27 predicted proteins | sample June2016WEW_11_1_FD_132975 | JGI IMG/M metagenome (GOLD analysis project Ga0187863, IMG submission 132975) | Peatland microbial communities from SPRUCE experiment site at the Marcell Experimental Forest, Minnesota, USA - June2016WEW_11_10 | ecosystem: Environmental > Terrestrial > Soil >...
ATCTGGGGCACCCGTGGTCGAGCTTCGTGGTCTCCCACCCTTCGATAGAAAAAATCGAAGGATGGGGCACCCTCATTTGAGGGAAGGTTAACAATCAGAAGAATTTAGGGTGCGCCACCCGCCATGTCATCAGATTCTCGTGGATTCATGTTGAGTGCTATGTGAACCCCATCTTGCCCAGTGCTGTACGAGGGAGCGTAGTTGGGAGATGAGACAGGGGATTGCGGAAGCATCGACGAAGGGGCGTGAGTTGGTTTCCCAACAGAGTCAGAGCAGTCAGAGTGTAGCGGCGTTTTGTCGTGAGCGCGGTCTGCGGGCCTGGCAGTTCTACGAGTGGAAGAAACGTCTGCGGAAGCCCGAAGCGGCGACTTGACCGACCTGGCCGAGCCGCTCTATGTGTTGATGGGTGACGAGGTGCGCGCCGCGCACGTGGTAGCTACCGACGGCACCATCATGCCCATGCTCAGGACCGGTCATTGCGCCAAAGCGCGCATGTGGGTCGATGTGGGCGACGAGGCGCATCCTTACAACGTATTCGACTTCACGCTGATGGGGTGAACCCCTTCGTTGAGACAGTTTTCTATTGCTATACCGGCGGCATGGCTGACCGAGGCATCGCGAGCGAAGGAAGCGGAAGCAGGGTATGGAAAAGTGGAAAGCAAAGAACGCTTCCCACTTTTCCACACCCCCGACTACGGCGGCGGGCTGAGTATTAATCCCGTTGCGCTACACTAACAATCTCGCTGGTACAAAAGATCGGGCAGACCAACGCAGCTCCGAGAATCCGATTCTGGAGCCTATGCTTGAGTTATTCGACCCGCGCCGTCCGCCATTCCTATCCAAATCTACTGTGATGAGGCGGCATTGACTAACATCCAGCAATCGTAGTCCCCGCAGGAGAAGACGACTGGACCCATCATAGTATTGAGATTGTTGGTCTCAGCGGTGGAAGTACTGTTGATAGCCGGGGAAGCTGTGAGTTCAAAGTATTGGGCCAAGTACGAGTTCTGGGGAGACGGATATGCGCAAGGTATCAGCTCATAGCCGTCCGCTGAACTCGGAGAGGAATAGCAGGAGTATGCATGCAGCAGCGTATCGAATCGCGAATCCGTGAACTGCGCCGTCGACCCGCCGCCGTAACCAAGAATGCCGCCGCTTAGATTCGTCCACCTGCCAGCCAGTCCCATCAAGTCCGGTGTCGCCAAGGCATACCACTCATTGCCACCCGGACCAGGCACCCAAGGCAAGTCGGCAACGACCCACAGGAAGCATCCGCGGTAGTTCGGACCCAGGCACTGAATGTATCCAATCACTTCGGCGGTTGACGAAGGTGCGCCCATGCCATCCAGGGGCAAAACAGTGGCCGTGGAATTCGGACTCATGCAGTGCCGCTTGTACCCGGCCGTCTGGGACGTGTTCCGCGCAATCGTTACGTCGTCATTGAAGATACAGAGATAGCTATACGCGTCAGGCCCCGATCCTTCCTGCTCATAAACGAACTGCACTTCGGCCGTGTCTCTCGGCTGGCTGGCTGAATTCGCAACGCCGGGCGTGGCAGCGAATGGGTATCCTGCCCGGCAGGTCGAGCACTCAAACCAGTTGGTGTTGGCCTGAATGCTGAAAGTGTTTGTGCCGGCCATTGAATCGGTCTCCGTTGCAGTTGCAGGGCTAGAGTCCTGCGTAGCGGCGACTGAACCCCAAACAAACGGTGAGGTGATAGTAGCCGACACAACGTGGCAGCACGGGTCGTCGAGAACGAAATCGATGCCCCTGTGCGGCGTGGATTGGATAGCGTTTGCCACCAACGGAAGAGCAGGAGGATGCTTCTTCATCTCTTCGTCCGTGAGGCAATGAACCTCTTGCCAGATTTTGTCGACCAAGTGAAAGCAGCCGGGTTTTTCGGGAGGGAAGGGCGAGCGGAGTTTGTCGGAAGGTGTAGGAGGCCGGGGAGTCAGGGCGACGGTTATAGCATTGCCCGGAAGCAGGTCCACGGTTGCATAAGGCGGAATCGAGTGCGGCTTCGCACTCTGGGACGGGGTGGTTGCGGCTGCCATAAGCAGGCCCGCGACCACGGAACAATGCGAAACGGCATAGGCGGAGGACCGGCGGGAAAGACCGCTCATTTTGGCTTGACTCATGGTGGAATCTCCATCTTTCCATCTCAATGAAAAGAAAGATGGCAAAAATCATACCGCCGCAGCGCAAAGGACGCAAGAGAGAAGACTGCTGTTCGGAGAAAGGCATACTTCAGGAGGATTTGACCTAGTAAATCCCGGCTCGGTAGTGACGTGAGTCGCTTCATGTCGGGGAAGGGGGGCCGACAATCGTGCGCCATGAGCGCGAATGATTCAAAAGGCCGAGTAGCGCGTAACCGCTTATCCGATGAGGGTAGGCCCCTCGGAACCGGCTTGCAGGAGCGGGCGCCAAACCATCTTCGGCGGCTGTGGCCCAAAGCCATGGTCGTGAGCGCGCAAAGAAAGGGCCTGGCATTGACCGGGTCACGTAGCGACGGGGCGGTGGGCCGGGTCATTGCGTCCCTGGGGGCTTGGATGAAAGCACACGGACACACCCTCTCCGTCTGTCGTTAGGACTCTCGCTCAGCCACTCGAGAAGCCCGTCTCTGCGCGCTCCGGTCCAGAATGACTCGATTTCAACGGTCCCGATCTCTCCTGTCGCGTAATGCCGGAAGCTGGACCAAGCCCAGTCCTCCGGCTTCTCGACCAGGCCCCGCTTGACTGGATTGCGATGCATATAGCGCAGCTTCTCTATGCGCTTCTCTTCGTTATGCACGTTGAAATCGTAATAGCGCGGCTGCCAGAATGGCCGTTCCTTGCTTTGAACGGAAACAGATAACTTCAAGGCCTGAATCGCTTTTGAAAGGATAGCCTTGTTTGGTTCGCCGACTAGAAGGTGAACGTGTTCCGGCATGACCACGTAGCCGCTGACGACAAAGTCGTATCGGATGCGCATCGCCTCCAAGGATCGCTCGAATAACTCGCGCGCGGGGCTGCGCCAAGGTGCTGGGCCCTGTGATAGCAAGTGAAGCTGATGAAATGAAAGCAGCCGCATTGCTGGTATCGAACTAGCCCTTTTGGCATGCACTCATCATAAATCCCAAGCAGCGGATCGGGATCATCGTTTCCCAGGTCTCCCGCCGCGGCGGGCGAGACCAGGGCCACTCAATCATTTGCGGATGGTCAGTCCTGTGCCGCCCTATTCTTCGTCTACCACGCGCCGCTGGTCAGGTAGTCGTGGATGGACGCTGCGGCTTTGCGGCCTGCGCCCATGGCCAGGATCACCGTTGCGCCGCCGGTGACGATGTCGCCGCCGGCAAAGACGCCGCGCTTGCTGGTGCGCATCGACTTCTCATCGGCCACGATGTAGTTCCACTTGTTGGTGGCGAGATCCGGCGTGGTGCTCTGGATGAGCGGATTGGCGGTGGTGCCGACGCCGATGATGGCCACGCTGGCGGGCAGAATATACTCCGAGCCCTCGATCGCCACCGGGCGGCGGCGGCCGCTTTCGTCCGGCTCGCCCAGTTCCATGCGCACGCAGCGCGCCCCGGTGAGCCAGCCCTTCTCGTCGCCCAGGAACTCAATGGGATTGGTCAACATGCGGAACTCGATGCCCTCCTCGCGGGCGTGCTTGACCTCTTCTTTGCGGGCCGGCATCTCCGCCTCGGAGCGGCGATAGACCAGCGTCGCGGTTCGAGCGCCGAGCCGCCGCGCCACGCGCACCGCGTCCATGGCGGTGTTGCCGCCGCCCACCACAATCACGTCGCGATCGCGGCAGTCGTAGACCGGCTGATCGTATTCGGCGGCCTTGTAGGCGCGCATCAGATTGACGCGGGTGAGGAACTCATTGGCCGAGTAGACGCCGTTGAAGTGCTCGCCGGGCACGCCGAGGAAGACCGGCAGCCCCGCGCCGGTAGCCACAAAGATCGCGTCGAAGCTCTCGTCGCGCATCAGCTCATCGATGGTTACGCTCTTGCCGACGACGACGTTGGTCTCGAACTCCACGCCCATGCGGCGCAGGTTGTCCACCTCTTCCTTCACAATCGCCTTGGGCAGGCGGAACTCCGGAATTCCGTAGACGAGCACGCCGCCCAGCTCGTGCAGCGCCTCGAAGACGCGCACGCGATGGCCCTTCTGAACCAGGTCGCCGGCGGCTGAGAGCCCGGCCGGGCCGCTGCCCACAATGGCCACGCTCTTGCCCGTGGGCGGCGCGTTGGCGGGCAGGCCAAGCTTGCCGCTGGCGCGCTCGAAGTCGGCCACAAAGCGCTCCAGGTTGCCGATGGCCACCGGCGCGCCCTTCTTGCCCAGCACGCACCCGCCCTCGCACTGGTTTTCCTGCGGGCAGACGCGGCCGGTGATGGCGGGCAGAGCGTTGTCCTCGCGCAGCTTGGCCGCCGCGGCCAGATAATCGCCCGCATGGATCAGCGCCACGACTTCCTTGATCTTTACCCCCACCGGGCAATCGACCACGCAGCCCGGCTTGGCGCATTCCAGGCAGCGCGAGGCCTCGGTGAGGGCATCGGCCGCGGGCAGGCCCAGGTTCACCTCGGCAAAGCTATGGCTGCGCACATGAGGGGCCAACTCCGGCATATGCCTGCGCAGAATCTTCATGCGCTCTTTCAGCGGAAGAACATTCATCGCGGAGCGGGGCAGCGGTCTGGTTTCAGGCATGATGGATCTCCTCCGCGGCCAATTCCTCGCGAAGCTCGGCCACTTCCTCGTCCTTGTGCTCCTCGAAATACTTCAGCGACTGGCACTCCTGGTCGCGATACATGGCGTTGCGCTGCATCAGCACCTCGAAGTTGACCAGCGAGGCGTCGAACTCAGGCCCATCCACGCAGGCGAACTTGCTCTTGTCGCCCAGCAGAACCCGGCAGCCGCCGCACATTCCCGTGCCGTCCACCATGATGGAGTTGAGGCTGACCATGGTCTTGATCGCGAGCGGCGCGGTGATGCGGGCCACGGCGCGCATCATGGGAACCGGGCCGACGGCGAGCACAAAGTCGATCTTGCGGCCGGCGGCGAGCAGCTCGCTGAGCTTCCTGGTCACCAGGCCTTGTTCGCCGTAGCTGCCGTCGTCGGTCATCACATAGGCCTCGGCGCTGGCCTGGCGGACCTCGTCCTCAAAGACCACCATCTCCGCCGAGCGCGCGCCCTCGATGAAGATCACGTGGTTGCCGGCCTGAATGAGCGCGTTCGAGGTGGGCAGCGCCATGGCCGTGCCCACGCTGCCGGCCAGAATGACCGCCGTGCCGTAGTTCTCAATCTCCGAAGGCCGTCCGAGCGGGCCCACGACATCCAGAATCGAGTCGCCCGCCTGCAGGCAGTTGAGCAGCGAGGTGGTTTTGCCCACGCCCTGCACCACGATGGTCACCGTGCCCGCCTCGGGGTCGGAGGACTTGATGGTGAGCGGAATGCGCTCGCCCTTCTCATGGAGGCGGAGAATGAGGAACTGCCCCGGCCTCTGCTTGCGCGCAATGCGCGGCGCCTCGATGACAAACTGCTTGATATTGAGGCCGGCGCTGCGCGCTTCCACGATTTTGTACATACGGCAGGACTCCGATTCGAGCAGGGTTATCGGCCATCTGACCCCGCTGACGGTCAGGGCAAGCACTGGCGCAGCCCGAAATGAGGCGAGCGCCCGGCCGTCCTTCTTAATTATTCAGGATGCGAGACGGGTTGGGAGTGATGCGAATCACGGCAGGCTTGCTGGGGTCGGGCGCGTGAGCCGGAAGTGGTATACGCGCGTCTCGAAAGGCGGAATACAATGAGCACACAAATCCAAGAGGAGCAGGATCGGTGGCTACCTCCATAAGGCTTACGCCGGAAGTTTCGAAGAGGCTGGATCGCCTGGCTGCGAAGACGGGGCGGACGAAAGCCTTCTATCTTCGCCTGATCATCGAGAGCGGAATCGCCGAGATGGAGGACTATTATCTCGCCGCCGATCTGCTGGAGCGGATTCGCAAGGACCAGGAGAAGGACCTCTCCGCTCCTGTCGCAAAGAAGGACCCTGGCCTGAGCAGCTTTACGCCGGAATCGCCGGTAATCGACTGCGCAAGCGCAAACAAGCCTTGACGGGTTCGACTGTCAAGGTTCCTTCAGGATGACGGTCTCGACTCGAAAAGGGCTTGCCCAGCCCATGCCTTACCGCGCCAGCTTTCTGCGCAATGCGCCGGCCAGACCCACCAGGCCGGTGCCGAGCAGAAGCAGGCTGCCGGGCTCGGGCGTGACTGCCTTCCCGCCGTCGAGCGTTACATCGTCGATGGCGAAATCCTGGGGGTTGCCGCCGCTGGCGCTGGTCAGGCTGAAGGTGACCCAGTTGACGGGCGTCGAGCTGTCGATTCCGATGTAGATGGCGCTGCCGTTGTTCAATTCGCCGGCGTCGCCCGTTTCGCTGAAGCACCCATGGGCGTCGCAAATCTCGGCAGTGAAGTACCCAAGGGACAGGGTATCGATCTGTGCCCCAATCTGGGTGTACGTCTCATCGGGAAACGTCAACGTCAGCGGACCGCTATTGTCCGTCCAGTTCAGGAAGTCGCCTGGGGCGAAGTCGGATCCAAAGGAGCCGGCGCCCTCCTCCGTAACCGCGCCCACCCCACCGAAGTACTTGAAGGAGGATTTGGGATTCAGGTAGGAGCCAGTGCCGGCTACCCCGTCGGTCGTGGTAAAGCTGAATGAAGCGGGAACTCCCGTATTGTCGGCTCCGAGATGCGACCAGTCGACCGAGTCGGTCCCGGCCGGTCGCGACGTCTCCAGGCTATCTGCACGCGCTGTCGAAGCGCCCACCAGAAAGACCGCCAGAACCAGGGCGAGCTTTCTCATCGTCAAAGTGGCGTTCAGAGAGTTCTTCATATTCGCTCCTTAGAACAGGGGGATCGTTTTGGGGTCAAGCGACAAGAAGCACAATCGGATTTGGCATTCAAACCGGCATACGTTCCGGTTGGGGCCGGTCACATAGGGTAGTGATGCATTCCAATCCATGCGACACAACAATTTCGGCACCTAACGCCGGTTTTATTATTCTATTGCAATTCCAGGTCCATACCACTGGATATTAGAATCAACAACCTACGCGGCATAGGTTGGGTAAATATGCAAAAAAATGCAGTCGGAAGGTAAAAACATTTCCATTTTCTGCAACCTGCCCGCGCTCGTGCCGCCGCTTATCCCGGGCTGCGATTCGTGGCAAGAACGCAAAAAGCCTTGACGGGTTCGACTGCCGGGGCTTCGTCAGGCGGGGAGCTCCGGTGGGAAAAGGCCTTGCTCAGGCCTGAGCCTTATCTCCGCTCTACTGCGGCGAATGCCGGCGGCTCGCGTGCCGCCGATAGATGCAGTCGTTCACAACGCACTTGACTCCTGCGGCGCGGGCACGGGCGACGGCCTGGTCGTGGATCACCCCGTCTTGCAGCCACAGATAGGGAATGCCCAGGCGGATGACCTCGTCCACGATGGCGGGAACGTGCTCCGGGGCGCGGAAGACGTTCACCAGGTCGATGCCGAAGCCGGTTGACTTCTGGGCCGCGGTTTGCGCCGCGTCGAGGTCCGGGTAACACTTGATCCCCAGCACCTCGACGAGCTTCGGATTCACGCCCGTCAGGTAGTAGCCGTTGCCGGCCAGATAGCGGCCGATCTGATGGCTGGCGCGGGTGGGCTTGTCGCTCATGCCCACCACGGCGATGGCCCGCGCTGCGCGTAGCATCTCGTCGATGAGGGCGGGATCGCTATACATCGAATTCCTCGCCGGGAACTTCGCACAAATCGTACTCGGGGGGAGATTGGATAGCGTGCGTAAGTCGCCTTCCAGCTCTGAATGCTGCAAGCGCTTCCGGTCCAACCCAATATGCACGCACCCTGGTGAAGTGTTTCTTGATCCGGGAGCGGACCACCCTCATGAGAGCCTGAGATGCTGGAGTTTTGTGCAGGGTCGCGAACCTTCCGCAAATGATTGCTCCGTTCGTCCATTCGCCCGCTGGTAGAAACTGAATCGAATCAGGATTCCCTCCGTTATGCACATCGAACACTTCGTCGCCGGAGAAGATCGTCATCTTATCTATGTAGACATCGGCGACACGGTCCACGATAAGGAAATCATCGCACCCTGCTTGCTGATCGCGTGTGGCTTGGCCGAGTCTTGGAAGTTCCGTAGCGGAGTACCAAATCCCAGGCCTGGGTCCATCCAGCCGACCGCCTTGCAGATACTTAACCTGCCTCTTGGCTTCAAGCTCGCCGAGGACCAGGAGCAGATCGCCTTTCAGCCCGAAGAAATTGATCATGAAGCTCATTTCAACCCTCCGAGAGATGGTATCTACACATCCAGGTCGTCGTCGGGCGCGGCAGCCACGGCGGTGCCGCGGCGCTTGGCCAGCAGATAACCGCGCAGGAACGGCTCCAGGTAGCCATCGAGCACCTTGTCCACATCGCCCACCTCGACCTTGGTGCGGTGGTCCTTGGCGATGCGGTAGGGCTGCAACACATACGACCTAATCTGCGAGCCGAAGTTGATTTCGAGCTTCGAGTCTTCCAGCTTCTTCGTCACCGCGCGCTTCTTTTCGAGCTCGTACTCGTACAGCCGCGAGCGCAGCATCTTCATGGCCTTGTCGCGGTTCTTGTGCTGGGAGCGCTCGTTCTGGCACTGCACCACAATACCGGTGGGCAGGTGGGTCATGCGCACAGCGGAGTCGGTGGTGTTCACGTGCTGGCCGCCCTTGCCGCCGCTGCGGTAGGTATCGATGCGCAGGTCTTCGAGCTTCAGATCCACCTGGATGGTTTCGTCGATCTCCGGCGAGACGTAGACGGAGGCAAAGGAGGTGTGGCGGCGCTTGGCCTGGTCGAAGGGCGAGATGCGCACCAGCCGGTGGACGCCGCTCTCGCCGGCCAGTTGCCCGAAGGCGTACTCGCCCAGAATGGTGAAGGTGGCCGACTTGATGCCCGCCTCTTCGCCGTCCTGGTAGTCGTTGATCTCGGTCTTGAAGTCCTGTTGCTCGGCCCAGCGCAGGTACATGCGCAGCAGCATCTCGGCCCAGTCCTGGCTCTCGGTGCCGCCCGCGCCGGGGTGCACGGTGACGATGGCGTTCAGCGGATCGGTCTGGCCGCTGAGCATGGTCCGGGCCTCCAAATCTTCGTTGAAGGCGGCCAGGGCCTTGATGTCGCGCTCCAGATCGGCCAGCACGTCTTCGCCCTCGCGGGCCAGCTCGAAGTAGGTCGTAATGTCGCTGGAACGGCGGACCAGCTCCTCATCGTCGGCCACCATGACTTCCAGGCGCTTCTTTTCGCGCATCAGCGGCTTAGTAGCGTTGGGATCGGACCAGAGGGCGGGATCGGCCAGCTTGGTTTCTATGGCGGCTAGTTCCCTGCGCAGGCGGGTCGGGTCAAAGATACTCCCGCAGGTCGCGCACTTGATCGCGCACGGGAGCGTAAGCGAATTCGAGATCGTTCAACGACATGGCTTGGCTCTTATGACCTGACTTTGGGTTGGACTGTGAGGCCGAGGCTCAAGCGCAGCGACTTTCCTGCTGCCCAGGCAACGATCCCTAAACCCAGTATGGCACAGAGCCACCCGAAGACGTCGCCGTGGGCGGTGTAGAAGGTGATGTCGTCGCGGAAGCCGAACTGCGCTGGCAGCGCATCCAGCGCGTGACGGGGAATGCTCTCTCTCACCCGGCCATAGGGGTCGATGGCGGCGGTGACGCCGGTGTTGGTGTCCCTCAGAAGCCAACGCCGGTTTTCGATGGCCCTCATGCGCGCCATATTCAGGTGCTGCCAGGCGGCGCTGGTATCGCCGTACCAGCCGTCGTCGCTGATGTTCACGAGGACCTCGGCGCCCAGGCGGGCGAACTGGCGCACCTCGTCGGCAAAGACCGCCTCATAGCAGATGAAGACCCCGTAGCGATGCCTCTCTCCGTTGCTGCCGGCCAGAATGAAGACCTTGCGCTCGTCGCCGCGCGTGAACGACGACACTCGCCCGGTGAGCTTGTGGGCAAAGGTGAGCAAATTCTGAAAGGGAATGTACTCGCCGAAGGGAACCAGGTGAATCTTGTCGTAGCGGCCAAAGCGCGCGCCATCCGCGCCGACGACCAGGGCCGAGTTGTAGGAATGCCAGCCGCCGTTATCCGCCGAGAAGTCCGAGCCGAGGTTTCCCACTACCAGTGGCGCCTGGGTCTGGCGGGCGATGGCCGCGAGAGCCTGCTGGAAGCGCGGATCCTGTTCCTCGAAGGGCGCGGGCGACTCCGGCCAGACGACCAAATCGGGGTGCGTGGGATAGGGCGGGCAGACGATCTCCCCAGCCGGCGAGCCGGTCTGGGGAATTCCGGCGATGTAGGTCTTGCACTGCTCGCCAGCCAACTGGGCGAATTCGGCCATATGCTGGTCCCACTCCTGCCCCGGCCAGCGGTTGTCGGCCGATACATCGAGGTTGGGCTGGACGAGAACGGCGGTGGCCGTTGGAGCGGGCTTGGGTGGCAATACCGCGTCGCCACAGCACGCGATTGCGATTACGCACAAACCGAAGGCGCGCCAAGTCTCGCCGCCGAAGAGAGCCTTCAACCTCCATCGCGGCAGCCCTGGCGTGACCCCCTTCCATGGGACCAAGTACTTGCTGGCAAGTAGCGCATTGGCCGCCACTAGCACAAAGCTGATGCCGTAAACGCCGGTCCACGGCGCAAGCTGATTGACGAGTCCGTTATCCACCTGGGAGTAGCCGAGCTGATCCCAGGGAACGGAGGTGATGCGCGAGGCGGCCAACTCCAGCCCGGCCCAGAGGATGGGCGCGGCGGCCAGCGCCAGCCGCGTGCTGCCCGAGGCCCGCCGCACCAGCGCCACGCCCAGGCCGAAGAGTCCGAAGTAAAGCCCGAGGACCAGGCTGTACCCGATCAGTAGCAGCGTTGGGGCTCCCAAGGGCATATCGCCGTAATGGGACATGGTGTCGCGAACCCAGTAGCAGTTACCGGCGTACCATAGAAAGCCGCAGAGGTAGGCGAGCAGAAAGGCGCGGCGGAGCGGCCAGCGGCCATTCACGCAGGCCGGCGAAAGGATGGCCCAAAGCAGCGGGACCAGGCCAAACCAGGCGAAGACGCCGCGCCAGGGGGGCATGGGCCCGGCTAGCGGAAACGGCAACTCCAGCAAGCCGGCAGAGAGCGCGGCGGCGGCCCACAACTTCCAGGCTCCCGACTTCCAGAATGGAGGCTGCATACTGGCCAGAGTTTATCGCATCGGGCGCCCGCTGGCAGAGGGGAGCGGCGAACCCCGCGCGCAAACGCCGCTTCACAGGCCCCAAAACAGGCTACAATCGTGTCTATGGGACTCGCCATCTTTGCCATGCGGCTGCTCGAATTGATGTTCTTTGCCGGCCTTGCGGGGTCGGCTGTGGTGGTCGCCATCAGCTTTGTTGAAGATGGGAAGGAACTCTTCGGCAAGGACGATAAGTAGCCCGTCCTCATCCCGCGCCATGGCCCTTAACCGGTGCGCTTTCAATTCTCATTGACTCCGGCGCGATTTGGACATACACTCACCGCAGGGCGGGAGGCGATTGCACCGGCCCTACATAAGAAGGCCGGTTCTCGCGCCGGCGCCCTCGCAATGGCATCTACTCGAACGTTCGCCGCCCCACTCTCTAACCGCGTCCGGCTCATCGTGGCGTCCTCCGTGATGCTCACGTTCATCTCATTTTGGCGGGCGGCGGCAATCGTTCTGTGCGATCTGGGCTCATCGGCCTTCTATGCCGGGGGCATCGCCGAGCAGGCAATCGGGGCCGCGGCGCCGTGGTTCATCCTGGCCATCATGCTGTTCAGCTTCGCGGTGCGCGCGGTCTACGTCGAAAGCTGTTCGATGTTCACCCGCGCCGGCGTCTACCGCGTGGTGAAGGAGGCGCTGGGAGGCACCTTCGCCAAGATCAGCGTCTCCGCCCTGATGTTCGATTACATTCTTACCGGCCCCATTTCGGGCGTCTCCGCCGGGCAGTACATTACAGGCTTGATGAACGAGCTGTTCACGGTGGCAAACAACAGCCACTGGCTGCCCCCGGCCCTGATGGATGCGCAGGGCAACCCCTTCCAATTCAATATGAATCACACCGCGGCGGTGTTTGCAGCCGCGGTCACCATCTATTACTGGTGGGAGAACATCAAAGGCATCGAGGAGTCCAGCGGCAAAGCGCTGCGGGTCATGCAGGTCACCACGGTGATGGTGGTGATTTTGCTGCTGTGGGGCGTTTTTTCCGTGATGGTGCGGGGCGCTCACCTGCCTCCGCCGCCCACGCCTTCCAATCTCAAGTTCAGCGACGATGCCCTGGGCTTCCTCAAAGGAAGCGGACTGCCGGTGCTGGGGATCTTCGGGATTCTCATGGCCTTCGGCCACTCCGTGCTGGCCATGAGCGGCGAGGAGACTCTGGCGCAGGTCAACCGCGAGATTGAGCACCCCAAGCTGAAGAACCTGAAGCGCGCGGCAATCGTCATCGCCATCTACAGCCTCATCTTCACCGGCGGCGCCACTCTGCTGGCTTCCATGCTGATCCCCGCGTGGGAGCGGACCCACATCTACCAGGACAACCTGATCGCCGGCCTGGCCATGTACATGGTGGGGCCGCTGTTCTGGCGCATCGCTTTCCGCATCTTCGTCGTTCTGGTCGGATTCCTTATCCTGTCCGGGGCCATCAACACCTCGATGATCGGCTCGACCGGCGTGCTGATGCGCGTGGCCGAGGACGGCGTGCTGACCGACTGGTTCCGCAAGCCCCATCCCCGGTTCGGCACCAGCTATCGCATCGTCAACCTGATCTTCTTCCTGCAGATGTTTACCATCGTCGCCAGCAGGGGCAACGTAATCATCCTGGGCGAGGCCTACGCCTTCGGCGTCATCTGGTCGTTCACCTTCAATAGCCTGGCCATACTGGTTCTGCGCTGGAAGTACCACGGCGAGCGCGGCTGGAAGGTTCCGCCCAATCTTCGCATCGGAAAGTTCGAGATTCCCATCGGGCTGCTCTCGGTGTTTCTGGTGTTGCTCTCGACCGCCGTCGTAAACCTGTTCACCAAGTCCGTGGCCACGGTGAGCGGTTTGGTGTTTGCGGCCGGCTTCTTCATCATCTTCTTCGTCTCCGAGCAGCAAAACCTGCGCAAGCACGCGGTGACCGCGCGGCAGATGAAGGACCTGTTCCAGCTCGAACACCAGGACACCGTCAGCCGGGAGTCGGCGGCCATCCGCCCCGGTGGCGTAATGGTGAGCATGCGCGACGCCGCCAATCCACTGGCGCTGAAATGGGCGCTCGCCCACACCAGCACCGAGGATCAGGACGTGGTGGTCATCAGCGTCCGCATGGTGGGCGTGGGCGGACCGGAGTTTCTAAGCGCCGAGGAGCAGAGTTTCAGCGAGCACGAACAGATGATCTTCACCAAGGCCGTCTCGGTTGCAGAGAGCTTTGGCAAGAAGGTCTCGCTGCTTGTGGTTCCCGCCGGGGACGTCTTTGCCGCGCTGGCACAGGGCGCAAACTCGCTGGAAGTGGATTCGGTGGTTTCCGGAGCTTCCACGAGAATGACAGTCCAGGACCAGGCCTTTCATATGGGACAGGCGTGGGAGGCGCTGCCCGCGCCCAAGCGGCAATTCAACCTCTATATCGTCGGTCCCGCCGGCGAGGTGAAGGTGTTTTACATCGGGCCGCACGCGCCCGCCCTCAGTCCCGACGATGTTCAACTCGTGCACCGGCTGTGGGTGAACATGCGCCGCGATCCCTCCGTGCCCGACCTGCACCACAGCGACATCATCACTTATGCGCTCACCCGGCTGGCGGGCCAATACGCGCGCGAGAAGCAGGAGATACTGCGCGATCTGCGCAACTATCGCGCCGCCGAAGCGCCAGCCGGCCCGCGCCTCGGCGGCCCGGACCTTTCCGGCACTCCCCCCACAGCGCCTCCGGCCGCATTGCCCCCGCTCCCTTCCAAGGCCCCGCGTTCCATCTAACTCATTTTCCGCCCGCTTTCCGACGCCCGCTCCACCCAGCGGAAACGGCTGTTCCGCCGTCAACAGGTATCTTCCCTGGTAACACCTTGCTCTTTTTGTTTGTTAAAGAGTCTATAGTTGCGTATCGTGTCTCCAGGATGAGCGTTTGACCCGAGCCGGTCTTTTCACTAAGGCACAGCGGGAATGTGGGCCGCTTGCAACGACCTAACAGGAGGAACCGTGGGAGTTTTGGAGATTCTGGCACAAATCGATCGTGAGATCGCCGAGTTGAAGCAGGCGCGCGCCCACCGGGGTGGCGGAGAAGAGGAAAGCAGCGGCCGCAAAGTAACTGAAACTGCAGATAGGCCGTGGTCCGGACGGTTTGAAAGCCAGCCCATGACCGGTTCCTGCACCATGCCGTAACTCGACTCAGACTGAGTATTCTTCCCCTGGGGTCCAGCTCACAACTTGAACGCCGGCATCGACCAAGGCAGCCAGTTCCTGTGGTGCGCCCGTAAGTTGCGGAATGGTTCCAAAGTGGATAGGAAGGATGATCTCCGGCTGCAGAAAGCGCGCCGCCAGCGCCGCTTCCCTGGGTCCCATGGTGAAGTGGCCGCCGATGGGAAGCATGGCCACCTTGGGCCGGTATAGTTCGCGAATCAGCTTCATGTCCCCGAAGACCGCTGTATCTCCGGCATGGTACAGCACCGGGCCGTCCGCGATGCTCAACACATAGCCGGCCGCAACGCCCACATAGTGAACTCCTTCTTTATCCTGCGCTCCCGATGAGTGTTTGGCCTCGACCATGGTGACTGCCACGTCGTCAAGTTGCACCGTTCCCCCCAGATTCATGCCGATGGTTTTGGCCGCGCCCTGACCCGCGAGATACATAGCCAGCTCATAGATTGCCACCACGGTAGAATCGTGTTTGCCAGCCACCGGAACCGCGTCGGAGATATGGTCGCCATGGCCGTGAGTGAGCAGGATGTAATGAATCTTCTCCGGCAGCGCAAAGTCCTTGGGGTAACTCGGATTTTGCGCGATGAACGGGTCGATCAGGATGTTAGTGCCCGCGCCAGTCTGAATCAGCACGGTAGCATGACCCAGCCAGGCGATGCGCGCTGCCGTCGATGACATCGTCTTTCCTCCCTGGGAAGTCTCGAAGAATCCGCGGCCCGCGAACCCTCTACCGGGTCATGATAACTTCGGAGACGCTATCCTTGGCCAGAAACTGCTTGTGGGACGACCAGCCCTCAAACAGGCGCTCGATGCTTCGGTTGGTGAATGCGCGCTGAATGGGAAACGGCTGCGCCAGCTGCACCTCGACATTGTCTCCGGGGGTCACGTGAAAACGGCAGTGCACGGTCTCATCGCCCTGCGTCCGGGTGTGGAACAACGCCAGCACCTGCCCGCCGGGATTCGTGGCCGAGAACAGATGCGCAACCACCGGAGCCACGAAGGGCTCGGGCAGGTAGTCGAGCGCGGTCCACAATAGCACCACGTCAAAGGTGCGCCCGGCGAAATTGAGAGCCTGCTCCTGGAAGCCCGCGATGTCCCAAACCGGATTGCCGTTCTCGTCCGCGCCGCTCTGCCAGTTGCCGGTGCATGCGACCTGGACCGGATCGGCCATGAACACACTATGACCCAGCCCGGTGAGGTAGTTGATGTTGGAGGGCGACGTGTAGCCAATGTCGACGATGCGCAGGCCCGACTCTGCCTGGAGCCGCTTGCGCAGCGCCGCCCAGGCACTAGAGTGGCGCGGCACCCTGGGCCCGGTAAAGCCCGTGGCCGCAGGGGGGGGACCGCTTTCTTGCTTCTTGCCGAACCAACGCTTGAACAACTCACAATCCCCTTGAGGTCAGCCGGATGACTGTCTGGCAGACCGGAACCGGGCGCTGCGCCAAACGCAGCCGCCGGAACACCAACTCTGGACGAGCTAGGCCGGCTTGGCCGCGCCCTGCGTCAGGTCCACCTTGCCCTTGAATACCGCGTTGTCCTCCACCGCGAAGCGGAGAGCGCAGATATCGCCTTCCACGCTGCATCCGGCGCGCAGCTCCACCCGTCCGCTGGCCACCACGTTGCCCTTCAACTGGCCCAGAATCAGCACATCCTTGGCGAAGATGTCGGCCGCGATGTTGGCACTGGGGCCAATGGTCAACCGGCTCTCGGAGAGGTTGACGGTCCCCTCGATACGCCCATCCAAAATCAGGTCTTCACTGCCCTGCAACTGCCCGAGAATCACGACGGTCTTGCCGATGCGCGCAGGAGCGTTCTCCACTGCCATGGTGTTGTCCCTTCCGCGGGCCAGAACAAGGCCCTCCCCGAACTATACGCAACCCGGCCACCTTGCTTCAATCGAAGAACCATTAAGAGTGCCTTTCCGTCTAACAATTCATGCGCCAGCGCGACACTCGACCGGGGGGCCAATGCCCGCTAGACTGATGGTTGTGCGCAGGTCTCTCCTCTTCCTCTTTCTGCTGCCCTGGGCCGTTCTTTCCCCAGTTCCATCCGGGGGCCAGAGCGCTCCGGCCACCCAGCCCGCCCTCACACCCACCCAGGCCCAGGCGCTGGTGGAGCGGGCGATTGCCACCGAATTGCGCACCGCCGAGGATGCAAACCATCCCATGCGCTACCGGCTGCGCAAGCAAAGCCCGCGCCTGACCTCGACCAAGGAGATTGTTGAAACCCGCGATGGCGACGTAGCCCGCCTGGTATCGATCTTCGATAGGCCGCTCAGCCAGGCCGACGAGCAAATGGAACAGGCGCGCCTGGATGCGCTGCTCAGCGATCCGAGCCGCCAGCGGCGCCGCAAGCAAAGCGAGGAAGGGGACATGCGGATCGTGCTGAAGCTGCTGCGCATGTTGCCCCAGGCATTCCTTTACCAATATGCGGGCACCGGCGCGGGGCCTGCCGGCAAAGTGGAGAAGTTCGCCTTCCAGCCCAACCCCAATTTCAGCCCGCCAGACTTCGAGGCGCAGGCGCTGACCGCCATGAGCGGCGAAATCTGGATCGACGCCGCAGAGGAGCGCGTGATGCGCCTGGAGGGCCACTTGCAGCAGGACACGGACTACGGATGGGGCATCCTGGGCAAGCTCGACAAGGGGGGATGGATCGTCATCGAGCAGGCCAGCGTGGGCCAGGGGCAGTGGCGGATCGCGCGCTTCCAGATGAAGATGAACCTGCGCGTCCTGTTCAAGACAAGGAGCTTCGATACCGTGGAAGAGATGACCGGGTATGCGCCGGCGCCGGCGGGCATCGACTACCGGCAGGCAATTCAGATGCTGCGCGGCGGAACGGGGAGCGCGGGGCAGCCCAGCCGATAGACACCTGCTGCCTGAAAGAAAGCGGCCCCACCCGCTCGGACAGGACCGCCTTACTGTCTTGAAACAAGCGTTGCTATACCTTGACCTTGATCAGGATGATGACCAGGGTGAAGAGGGTGAGGGACTCGATGAGGGCCAGGCCGAGAACCAGGAAGATCATGAGGCCGCCGCGTGCGCCGGGATTGCGGGCCAGCGCCTCGCAAGCCGAAGCGGTTGCCCGGCCCTGACCCAGGCCGCAGAGACCGGCGGCCAGCGCCATGCCGATGCCGGCGCCGATGGGCACCAGGTTGACGGCGGCTGAGCCGCCATCCGCGAAGGCCGGAATGGCGAAACAGAGAACCGCCAGGGCCATGAACACAGATTGAAGTACGCGCATATTTCTCCTGCTTTCCTTGAATTGGCCGCCAGTGGGTGGTTGAGGCTCACCGTGCCGGCATTTTCGGAAATTGCGTGTCCTTTTCGCTTCTTTGCTAGGTCGCCGCTCCCTGATGGTCGCGTTGACTTTACATTCGAGGCTTCGGGATGCGGTGTTTCCGAAAATGCTTTTGGCCCCCTCACGCTTGCGACCGTCCGTTTGCCCAGGGCGGAAGCGTTCCCCGGCGGAATCTTTTTCGTCATTGACGCGACTATGGAAACCAAAGGCTCTAGTGCTCGTGCGAAACCGCCAAGGAGAGATAAATCATGGTCAGGAGCATGAAAACGAAAGCCTGAATGAGCGAGACGAAAACGTGCAGGCCCAGGAAGATAACCGGAACGCCCACTGGGACCAGCGAGAAGAAGCCCAGCGACACCATGTCGCTGGCAAACATATTGGCGTAAAGACGGATGGTAAGCGACAGGATGCGGGCCAGGTGCGAGATCAACTCAATGGGGAAGATCAGCCAGGAGATCCACCAGATGGGTCCCGCAATCTGTTTCAGATAGCCGATAATCCCATTCGCCCGGATGCCGTTGAAGTTGTAGTAGACGAAGGTGGTCAAGGCCAGGCCCAGCGGCACCGACGGAAAAGTGGTGGGCGCACTGAGGCCGGGAACCAGCCCCAGCAGATTGTTGAGGAGCACGAACAGGAAGATGCAGGTAACGAAGGCCTGAAAGCGCTGGTAGCCGTGGCCGATGATCTGGTCCGCCAGGCCGCCGCCGGCCTCGTGGATCATCTCGGCAATCTGCTGCGCCGGATTGGGCTTTTCCACCGAAAGCGTCAGGCGCACGATCAGGAAAAAGGCAATCAGACCGCCGGCCACCAGCAGCTCCAACCCCAGCGCCTGATTGACCTTGACAGCCGTCTGGCCAGCGTCGGCCGGGAGCAGCCCAATGGATCGAAAACCCCTGACCTCGAGGCCCGCCAAGAGGCCGTTCAGCAAACGGACCAATGCAAAAGATTCCGGCATGAAAACTTGATTCTTTCTGCCCTGGGGCGGAGAACGCATCCGCCGGTAGGCTTGTCAGTCCCTGAGCAGCGCAACAACCTCCCAGCCTATGGTCAACGCCGCCAGACCCAGGCCGCAGAGAAGCGCCACTACCGAACCCTGGAAACATTTCAGGCTACCATAGATCACCCCCGCGAAAACGGTGAGCCTGAGCACAAAGAAGAGGACCACCGCGGGGGCGCTCCTGGGAGTCTGCCGGTTGTTGAGTTTGGCGTTGATCACCCGCAGCAGACGCCGCCACTCCAGAATGCTGGCCGCCGAGATCAGAGTGCCGGTCAGCAGCATGGCGGCGCTGCGCCAGCCCGAGCCAATCAGCAGCGCCAGAGAAGACAACAGACCTAGAATCAGTGTGTTGCGCATGGCCCGTTGGAGCAGCGCCTGCTGGTCTTCTTCGCCGATGTCAACGATAGAATGGGATTCTTCCGTCATGGTTCGATGTTGGAGTTTCCCTTTCCGGTCCCATTTTGGTTATCGCTATCCGGACGGGAATTTCTCTCCGCCGCCATCGCCATCCGCACCACGCCCACCAGCCCGGAGATGCCTCCAAACGCGATCCCGAAGATCGCAATCCACCCCTGATGCAGGCGTTTGTCAAGCCAGGCGCCTGCCAGCCAGCCGATAAAGGCCGCGGCCGGCAGCAGAAGCGCAATCTGCATCAACTTCTCGGCTTCCGCGATTGCCCCAATCCCGCTCGAGATCCTCGTGTGTGGCCGTGGCTCCGGAATGGGGCGGTTGAAGGGCACTTACCGTGGTTATACACGATGAGTGCCCCTTCAGACCGAAAAAGAGGAGGCTCACTTTTTCGGTGTCCCAGTGCTGAGCGCGGAAATCTTGACCTGGTATTTGCCCTCGTCGTCGCTTAATTGCGTCAGATCCAGCCGCTGTTCCAACTGCGCAGTGTCGATGTCGACCATTTTTATGAGGAATCTGGCCTGGAAGTAGTAAGTCTTGCCGGGCTCGGCGGTGAAGTCGGCGACGCCAACCTTTTGGCTGAGGAACGCCCTGGGCGAATCCCAGTTTGTGCAGAGATGATGTTCACCCGGCTCCACCGTATAGGCAAAGTACGAGTTGCCCTTGTTGGCTCCTACCCACGCGCCGTCAAGACCAAGACGGGCTACAACATCGCAATCTTTGCAGAAGGCCAGGTTTTCCTCATCCATGGTCTCAATAAAGACGATCTGCGCCTTGCCTGCCACGGGAGGGGCAGGCGCGGGTTGGGCTTTCTGCGTGCTCACATCGAATTTGACCTTGTCGTCGCCGCAGGCATCCGGCAAAACCGTTGCCCAGGCTTGAACGGCGGAGACTAGAGAAACTGATACCAACAATGCAACGAGTCTTGATTTCACTGCAACCCTCCTGTGCGTTGGAATACGAATTGGACTCAATCTGTCTGTGCGCGGCCCGAGGTTCATCCCGCACGAACCGCTTCCACCGCTGCGCCCTGGAACGCGAAAGGGCGCCGGCGCAGCTATTTTGGCGTCGCGGTGGCGAGCTTCCAGGCCTTCACCCGGTACTGGCCCGCATCGTCGTCCAACTGCGCAAGATCGAAGTCGTAGTTGACGTTGTTTCCGCCGGTGGGAATCACCTTGACATTGGCGGCGAAGTAGTAGACCTTGCCCGGCTCGGCGGTGAAACTCGCCACATCGATGTACTTCTTGATCGTGGGCAGCGCCGATTGCCAGTTAGCGCAGAGATGATGGACACCCGGGGTCACGTCCACCGCGAAGTAGGAGTTGTTGTTGTTGGCGCCCGCCCAGGCTCCATCCAGGCCAAAGCGGACGGTGGCGTACATGAAGGGGCCGAGCATGTGATTCTCGTTTTCGACGAAGACGATCTGCGCCTTGCCTTCTGCCGGGGGAGCAGGCGGGGGCTGATTGCCTTTTGTGGAGACGTCGAATTTGATCTTGTCGTCGCCGCAGGCGTCCGGCAGCACGGTGGCTCGGGCTTGCAGGGCAAGGACGAGGGGCAGGCAAAGAAAAAGCGCGCTGAATTGTGCCTTCATAGGGGTTCTCCTGAATATTGGACACTGGTTCAAACGTTTTAGTTACGCGATTTTTTTAGCGTAGTTCAGGGCATTGCCGCGGCTCCGCCCGCCCTGCGCGCGGCGAACGATATACTGGCAGTTGAAACCGGGATCGGGTTCATCCGCAAAGGAAGCATCGTGTTCGATTCGGAGTTCGAGCGCAATCTATTCGAGTTGCGCAAGTCAAAACTGGCAGAGATCGAGAAGCTGGGGCAGGCCGCCTATCCCAACCGGTACGCGGCTTCGCACACCGTCGCCGAGGTGCGGGCGAAGTGGGGCGAGGCGACGGGCGAGGCTCTCGAAGCCAGCCGCGCGACGGTGGCCGTGGCCGGGCGCATCATGGCCATCCGCGCCCAGGGCAAGGCCGGGTTCGCCACGCTCCAGCAGGGTGGCGAACGGCTGCAAATTTACGTCCGGCTGGACGCGGTGGGCGAGCAGGGCTTTGCGCTTTACAAGCTGCTCGACCTGGGCGATCACATCGGCGCTGCGGGCTACCTCTTCCGCACCCGCACCGGAGAGCTGACCATCCACGTCGAGCGGCTGACCTTCCTGGCCAAGGCCATGCTGGCGCTGCCGGAGAAGTTTCACGGGCTGGCCGACGTGGAGCTGCGCTACCGCCAGCGCTATGTGGACCTGTTCGCCAACCTCGACAGCCGCGAGGTCTTCGTCAAGCGCGCCAAGGTGCTGAAGGCTCTGCGGCGCTTCTTCGACGAGCGCGGCTACCTTGAAGTAGAGACGCCGATGATGCAGCAGATCGCCGGCGGAGCGGCGGCGCGGCCCTTCACCACCCACCACAACGCGCTGGACATGGATCTGTTTCTGCGCATTGCGCCAGAGCTGTATCTGAAGCGGCTGGTGGTGGGCGGCCTGGACCGCGTCTACGAGATCAACCGCAACTTCCGCAACGAGGGCGTAAGCACGCAGCACAATCCCGAGTTCACCATGCTGGAGTTTTACCAGGCCTACGCAAACTACAAAGACCTGATGGACATGACGGAGGAGCTGATTGCGTTTGTGGCGATGGAGGTGAACGGGACGACGATCACGAACTTCAATGGCATTGAGATCGATCTGGGGAAGTGGACGCGGCTGACGATGCGGGAGGCGATTATCAAGTTCTGGCCGCCAGAAGCTGGTGTACCTCCGAGTCATGCAATTTTCAATGATAGAAGTGCGCTTCAAACGCATCTTCTGAAGGCATTGAATCACGCATATGAAATTGTGCGTTCATCGGCACTTACAGAACCGGGTGCAATTGTGGCTGTTGGATCGATAGGTCCAAATTATCGTGCCCTTAATGCAGGTGATCAGCTTGGAAAGGTTATTGCCGGTCTATTCGAAAGTCTAGTTGAAGCCCACCTCATCCAGCCCACAATCATCTACGAGTTCCCGACTGCGGTTTCGCCGCTTTCGAAGCAGAAGCCCGACGATCCGGATTGGGTCGAGCGGTTTGAGATTTACTGTGGCGGCTTCGAGCTGGGCAACGCCTTCAGCGAGTTGAACGATCCCGTCGAGCAGCACAGACGTTTTGCCCAGCAGCTTGCCGAGCGCGCCCGCGGCGACGACGAGGCCCACCAGATGGACGAGGACTACGTACGCGCGCTGGCCTACGGGCTTCCTCCAACCGGCGGCGAAGGCATCGGCGTAGACCGCTTGGTGATGCTGCTGACCGGCTCTAAGTCGATCCGGGATGTGATCTTGTTTCCGCTGATGCGAAACAGGGATCAGGGGTCAGAGATCAGAGATCAGGGGCCGGAGGAACCGGCCGGTTGAGATTCGTGCTTTCCCACCCTAGCGACAAAAACAAGAACGTCGCGAGGGTGGGGCACCCAGATTTGTGCTCGGGGTGGGGCACCCGGCGTAGGACGGGGCTCCCGGCGGAGCAAAGAACAGGAAGAACAGCCGCCAAACCAGCCGTGAAACCGCAGGTCCTTCGACTCCGTCCGCCGCGGCGGACTCCGCTCAGGATGACAGCATTGTTTTTATCGAAGCAACGAGGCAATACACTGGAACAGGTGAGTTTTTCCCTGATCTCTGACCCCTGACCCCTGGTCCCTGATCTCTGATCTCTGACCCTCGCCACGGCGAGCCTTCGGCCTGATCTCTGGAGCACCATGAACATACTTTTCGTCGGCGACATCTTCGGCAGCGCGGGACGCAGGATTGTGCGCGAGCACATCGGCCATGTGCGCCAGGCGCACGGGGTCGATCTGGTCGTCGTCAACGTGGAGAACGCCGCCGGCGGCTTCGGCGTGACCCCGCCGCTCGCCGAGGAGATCTTCGACCTGGGCGCCGACGTGCTGACCACCGGCAACCACGTCTGGGACAAGCGCGAGCTGATCGATTACCTGAAATCCGTGCCCGCCGACAGCCACGCCCGCCCCCGCCGCGTTCTGCGCCCGGCCAACTTGCAGCCCGGCCTTCCCGGCTACGGAGCCTATGAGGGAACCACGGAGAGCGGCGTGGCCTATGCGGTGATCCAGTTGCAGGGCTGCGTCTTCATGAACACCACCAACGACCCCTTTCACGCGGCCGACGCTCAACTGGCGGGCATCCAGGCCAAGGTGATCGTGGTGGACTTTCACGCCGAGGCCACCAGCGAGAAGGTGGCGATGGGCTGGCATCTGGACGGACGCGTCACCGCGGTGCTGGGCACGCACACCCACGTTCCCACCGCCGATGAGCGCGTGCTGCCGGGCGGAACCGCCTACCAGACCGATGTGGGCATGAGCGGCCCCTACGACAGCATCATCGGCGTGGACAAGGACCTGGTGCTGCACAAGTTTCTCACCGGCATGCCGGGCAAGTTCGAGGCCGCCAAGGGCAATCCGAAGATGTGCGCGGCCCTGGTTACCTGCGACCCTGCCACGGGACGCGCCTCCGCGATCCAGCGGATCATGCTGGGGGAGTGACGGAAGAACAGGGATTAGGGATTAGGGATTAGGGGTTAGGGATCAGAGATCAGGGGTCAGTTCATGCCCGGCGTTGACGAGGGTGCGCCTACTTGGCCGCGTTGCCCGGCGAATCGACGTCGATGGTTGGCGGCAAGGGCGTGCCTTTGGGCTCTCCCGCGCTGGGCGGAACGGCAGTGACCGCAAGCTGACCTACGGGCAAATGCGCGGCCTTCAGCAATTTGCCCTTTTTATCGAAGGTCATGGTCCACTCCATGGAGCGGGGAGCCGCGGCCACATCCGTAAACGAGACGATGGCGCCGCCCTGGACCGGAATCTCCAGCTTGGCAGGGACAGCGGTCAGGAACTTCTGGCTCTCCAGATCGTCAATGAGATTCGCAATCTGGGGATGCGCTCCCGCCAGGGCGGCGTAGCAGAGGCCGGTCCCCAGCCAGTCGGGGGTCTTGGCGGGGTGCTCCTCGGCCCGGATGCGGTTGAAGGCCGAGATGGTGAGCGCGTTGATGGGCGCGGACGAGAAGAGCGAATAGCCGCGCAGGCGAATGGGGATGATGCGCACCCGGCCCTCGCCGTTGCGCGGAATCGAAGCCGTAAAGACGCTCACGTCGCCCGCTCCGCCGTTGCGCAGGAAGCGCAGAAAGAGGTGGTTGGGCAGCGCGGGGCACACCAACTGCCGGTAACTCCATGGGCCGTGGTTGAACTCGAGGCCAATGCGGCCGGCATGTTCGGCGATCGAAGACTCCGCGTCGGCCTCCAGATCGAGATCCTTCCGGGTCATCTCGGCGGTAGAGCGGTACTCGACCGGCGCCACAGGCCCCGGAGTCTCGCTGCCGGCAGGGAACGGCAGGGGAGGCACGGCATTGGGAACCAGCCTGACTTTGAGATGGGTCGCGGAGTCATCCTGAGCCGCCTGGGCCTGGGCGAAGGCGCGGAGAGCGGCGATGGATAGAACGGCCAGGATCAGGGGCAGAATTCTCAGTTGCGCCATCGTGCCCCCAGATTACCACCGCCGCGTGGAGCGGGGCTTTGGATTGAGGGTGCTGTGCACCATACAGAAAGGGCAGCCGTATGCGGGCTGCCCTTTCTGTTTCCTCATGCTCCCAGGAGCGGGAGGTTGTGCGCGCGAGCGGCGAATCAGTGCGCCGCGGGCTTGTGCGCCGGCGTCGGCTTGTGTACCGGGACCACCTTCTTCGCCGGTATGATCGTTCCCTCGCGGAGCACGATCTGGGCCGATTGCGCCGTGGTTGCGGTAGCCGGAACCTGCGTGTAGGAGTCGTAAGTGCCGTCCAACTCCGCTTGCCCCTTGGCTGCGAGCCCAAACTCGAAGCCTGAGGCTGGAATGGACTTCTCCGCGAGCGGCGTCTTCAAATTGACGATGAAGTCGGGAACCTTGGCTTCCTTGGCATCCGAGGTCACGGCGACCTTGATGACCGAGGCCGTTGCCTCGATCACGACTCCGGGAACCGGGGTCGCCTGATCCTTCATCAGCGCCCACAGCCTATCGGCGTCTTCCTTGCTGCCAAGAGCCAGAATGGTCTCCTTGTCGGCCAGGGCCAGAGTCTTCAGATCGGGCGTGTTGGCAAGCAGGTCGTGGATTCTCTCAGCCGGTGTCGGCGCCGGCTTGAGGACAAAGTTCGACGGGAAAACGGTCTTCGCCGCCTGGACCTTCAGGTCGTCGAGTCCATCCAGCCCGCCATGGTACTTCTTGTACCAATACTCGAGCTTCTTCCCGATCACCGCCTGGTAGCTGGCGGGCGCAAAATTGAGCGCGCGGGCATAGAACCACACCGCGTTCACCGCGTCCGGCGGAGTCTCCTTGACATAGGCTTCGGCAATGTTCAGCGTGTCCACCAAGCCAGGGCCTCTCGTGGTGTCTTCGGGCGCAAACAGCATCAGCTCCTGGGTGTACTCGGCGATGCCGGCCTTGATGTCCTTCTTGGAGACGATGTCATCCAATGCGATGACCGAGTGAAAGATCGGCTTGGTTGCGTCCGTCTGCTTCTTCCAATCGGCGTCGGAGGTCTTGGCGGGCTTGGGAGTCGCGAGTCCCTTCTGGGCCATCACCCCGGCATCGTCGCAGGTCTGCGCATCGCTGGTCTTCTGGCACTGAGCCTTCTTGATCACAACTGTGATGTAGATGGCCTTCATGTTGTTGGGGTCCACCTGGAGCAGGCGGCTGGCAGCGCTGAGTGTATGGTCATTGGCGTCGGCCACACTCTGAGCATCCTTTGCCTGAGCAGCGATTTGCTGGTAGGTATCCACCAGCAGGTCGAGGACGGCGCTCTTGACCACGCTCTGGGGATAGGTATTCAGAAAGGTCTCCAGGCCGGCTGCTTTGGCCTTGGGGTCGATCTGGGTTGTAGCCATTTGATAGGCGTTGAACTCGGCCGGATCCTTGATGGTGATCTGGTCCGAATCCTGTGCTCGCAGCGTGGGCGCGGAAACGAGGCTAATGCTCGCCAATGCCATCACAGACGCAAAGACAAACTTTTTCATTCAGTGCTCCTGGGAA